>Ga0209172_10005197_pt1 | contig 16138 bp, 14 predicted proteins | sample LarsenN4metaG_FD_184113 | JGI IMG/M metagenome (GOLD analysis project Ga0209172, IMG submission 184113) | Hot spring sediment bacterial and archeal communities from British Columbia, Canada, to study Microbial Dark Matter (Phase II) - Larsen... ... | reverse complement strand
TTGCCGTCGCTTTTCCCACTTGCTGACCGCCGCCGGGCTCACTTTGAGCCTTTTCGCCACCTCGGCCTGACGATAGCCCTGCTCCAACATTTGACAGCCTTCCAGCCGCCGCTTTTCCATCTTTTCCTGACGCTTGGTCTGTTGTATCTTCATGCCCTGCTCTTGCAGCAGGGTTTGTACCAACATTAACTTCCTGTACGAAGCTCAGTAACTTCCTGTACGAAGCTCAGTAACTTCCTGTACGAAGCTCAGTAGAGCTTATCCGGTCAGGCTCTCAGCCTTGACTATCCAGTTCGATTGCGCATGGGGTGGGTCTTTGCATCTTGGCGGCGCTGTGATCGGAATGGGCGATTGCGCCAGCAGCTGGGGCTAGAATTCGTCCGGATCTGCTGATCTCCTTGCGGGCCAAGATGAGTGGATGGACACCAACGGCAATGCTCTTGGGTGGATGGGGAAGCAGGCGGAAGAGGAAGACGAAGAGGGTGAGGAAGAGGATTTGCTCAATCCCTCAATCCCCTAATCGCTTAATCATTGACCGGCCTATCCTCCTTGGCGTCCGGGCCATGCCGGGGTTGCGGTCCGCGTGCTTGGGGTCATTGAATCTGTGTGGCGCGGTTGCGCGACTCCATCCAGTGGACCATTGGCAAAAGGTGGTTTTGGCTTCAGGGTGGATCGATGACGCCTCCGCTTCCGCCCGTGCTCTCCCTTCCTGCCCACGCCCCGGTGCTCCGCGCCTGCCTGGGTGTTTGAGGTCCGGCGACGGTGGGGCCGAACCATTATCGAGCCCCGGACGGGACGGCTGCCGCGTGCGTGCGACACCACTGCAACTGTGCGACGTGCGAGGAGGGCCAAATCAGGGGGTAGTGTCCAGAATCTTTCGCACTTTGGTTGAAGGTGGGTGAGATTTGGGTTGTTGTTCTTGGTTGTTTCCTTCCCCCGAGGGGGAAGGAAAATTTCCAGACCGCCTTGGTTCCCTCCGCCGGAAGGTTCTCCTTGAGCCGGTCCATATCCAGGGAGCGCTTGCTGCCCCAGTGGGCGCCCGCGACGTGCCGCAGCCGGGCCGCCACCCGCATCAGGGCGCTGCTGCCGTCCGGGAACGCCCCTCCACCCGTGTGATTCTTCTCTTTGCTGGGTCTTCATCTCAGGTTGCATCCTTCTTAGCACCTCGGTCCACCCCCATGCCAAATGTGCGAAAAATACCCTACGTTATCGTCGCTGTTGCGAATCAATGTGAGGGCCGGAGTGGTTCACATGGGTGAGCCACTTGTTATCATGACGTCTCTGCGGCTGGCGCGAGCAGATCCCAGAGCAGCTCCGCCGCGGTTGTGTGGCGCAGGAGGGGGGCTCCCTGGCCGGCGTAGAGCGCGGCCAGATCGGCGCGTGCATGCGTGAGGGCCGATTCCTTGATCGCCGCCATGGCGTGGCTCTGCCAGGGGAAGGGCAGCAATGGGGTGTCGTCCAGTTCATCCATCAGGCGATTCCGCACAAAGCGCGCCAGCCGGCCGGTGTAGGCGCGGGTGAGGGTGGTTTCACCGGCCCGGCCCGAGCGGAGGACGGCCTTGTGAAAGGGATGCGCGCCGGATTCGTCACAGGCGAGAAAGGCGGTGCCGATCTGCGCCGCGCCGGCTCCCAGCGCCAGGGCCGCGGCCACGCCGCGCCCGCTGGCGATGCCGCCTGCGGCGATCACCGGAATCTTCACCGCCTCGACGACCGCCGCCACGAGGGGCAGGGTGCCGTGGAGGGACTCCCCGGTAGGCCGGAGGAAGGAGGGCCGGTGTCCGCCCGCTTCAAAGCCCGTGGCCACAACCGCGTCCACCCCGGCCGCTTCGATCGCGCGTGCTTCATCGACGGTGGTGGCGGCACCGAGGGTGACGATGCCCTGCCGCCGGCACTCCCGCAGGACCGCGGCCGGGGGAATGCCAAAGACAAAGCTGAAGATGGGAGGCCTCGCTTCCAGCACGGCTTCCACCTGCTGGTCAAAGCCGCCATTCCCCGATACCAAGGCCTCTTCCGGAAACGCGGGCGGCGCAATGCCCAGTTCCTCATGGATCGGGGCAAGCCGCTGCCGCAGGGACTCGAATGTGCTCTGGAGGGCAGCGGGTTCGGCGGTGTCCTGATCGGAGACCCAGAGGTTCACCGCAAAGGGCTGGTTGGTGGCGGCGCGCAGCTCGCCGATGATGTGGCGGATGGCGGGCGGATCGAACGCCTGAAGACCGTACGATCCCAAACCGCCAAGGTTCGAGACAGCCGCTGCCAAGCGGACGGTGGAGAACGTCCCCCCGAAAGGTCCTTGAACAACCGGGTGGCGGATGCCGAGCTTCCTGGTGGCGGGGGTATTCATCTCGGGATGGCTCCGGGCGGGATCAGGCCGGGAACCGGTCAGTGAAGATGACCTCGCCCTCGGGAAGCCTTTCTCCGCGCGGCCAGACGGGGGCGGCTTCGCGGCCGATGGCGAGCATGAAGCTGAGGGCGTGATCCTCCGGCAGCTGGATGAGTTGGGCCACCGCTTCAGCGTCGAAACCGATCATGGGGCAGGACTCGTAACCCAGCCCGCGCGCCGCGAGCATGAGGGTCATACCGGCAAAGGCGCTGGAGCGCATGGCCTCATCACGGATCAGTTGCGGTTTGCCCTCATAGAACGGAGTCAGCGCCGGCACCAGGATGTCCTGCACCGCCTGGGGCGCATGTGCCCAGTAGCGCTGCGGCTGCTTCGCATAGGCGTTGAGGTCGGCGCAGAGCAGGACAAGAAGGGAGGCCTCGGTCACCTGCACCTGATCCCAGGCCACCGCCCGGATCTGGCGGCGCAGCCCGGGATCGCGCACGAGGACGAAGCGGTAGTTCTGCATGTTGAAGGAGCTGGGGGCCAGGCGCGCCAGCTCAAGCAGGCGCTGGATCTCGGCCTCGGTCATCCGGTGGTGGGGATCGAAGTGTTTGACTGAGCGGCGGGTTTCGATGGCGTGGAGAACGTCCAGAGTTGGAGTGGTCATGGACTGCACGATACGCCGCCGTTTACTTATGGCCACTTGGTTTCTTGCGGTAACTCAAGAATGAGGTTACCATCCAGTAACTTATTCATGGTTCCCCGCCGCAAAAGCCAGGTGGCTCCGCCAACCGAACGCTGCCCTTTGGGCGAATGTTTCGACCTGATCGGAGGCGCGTGGACACCGCACGTCATTTGGTATCTGGAGAAGGGCCCGCGAACGTTCAGCGAGCTGAAAAGCGACCTGCGCAGCGGCGGCCGCGGCATTTCCGCCAAAGTGCTCTCGACCCGCTTGAAAAAACTGGCAGCCGATGGCGTGGTTCATCGTGCTGTGAAGCCCACGTCGCCACCGACTGTCGAATACTCCCTCAGCGCCTTGGGCCATGAACTCAAGCCTGCGATCGAAGCCATTGTCGCGGTCGGCCTGCGACTCAAGGAAAGAAAAGAACGTCAGCCGCGGGGAAAGTGACGCCAATGCCGCCCCGATGCGGGGCGTGGCGCTTGCGCCTGGGGTCCTTGGATCTTAGTGTCGCCGTTGCGAGTCCAGCGTGTGAACCATGGGCAAACGGGCGTTAAGGGGGAGGAAGAGGAGAGGGTAATTTCTAGATTTTCGATTTTGGATTACGGGAACACGAAAGGCATCGCGCGGCCAGCACAGGCGGACATCCAACCCTCAGTCCATCTGTGTTCATCCGTTCCCATCCGCGTGCATCCGTGGTTAAGTTCTTTACCTTTCTTCTCTGCGTCTCTGTGTTAAAGGCACGAAACACGCCCGCTCGCGGTCCGCTTGAGGCGGATCGGAGTTCCGTGTTCCGCTACAAGAGGGCAACCTAGCGCTTCGTTGCGGTCCTGAGGACTTGCGTTCCGCCCAAGGCGGATTTGCGTCTTTGCGTTAAAAAAGGCGCGAAACACGGTTCCGTGCTCCGCTACGGCTGTGTGGCCATCCATCCGTGCCCATCCGCGTTCATCCGTGGTTAAGTCCTGTGCCATTCTTCTCCGCGCCTCCGCGTAGCCTAACTGATTGTGGCCTCAGGATGGAGGACTTTCGAGACGGCGAGCAGGAGGCGTTCGGATGTGTAGGGCTTGCTGACGAACTGGCTGACGCCCGCCTCCTGGGCCTTGGCCATGTCCTTGGCCGACATCATGCCACTGGAGGCAATGATGCGAACCCCGGGGTCCAGCGCCTTGAGGGCCAGCATGGTGGAGGGGCCGTCCATGACGGGCATGGACATGTCCAGGATCACCAGGGCGGGGTGCCCGGCGCGCCCGGCGTAGAGGGCCACGGCTTCGGCACCGTTGCCGGCTTCGAGCACTTCGTATCCGTGGTTTTCCAGGGTCCTGCGCGAAGCTCCGCGGATGGCCTCCTCATCATCGACCAGAAGGATGCATTCGCCGCGGCCCCGGGGGATATCCCGGGTCTCGGCATCCTGGGGCCGTTCGGGAGTGGCCGGGATGGTGCTGGCGGGGAGATGGACACTGAAAGTGCTGCCCTTCCCCGGTTTGCTCTGCACGCGGATGAAGCCCCCATGGCCATGCACCAGCGACTGGCCTGTGGACAAGCCCAGGCCCGTCCCTTTGCCCACTTCCTTGGTGGTGAAAAACGGGTCGAAGATCTTGTCCAGGATGTCCTCGGGAATGCCCGCCCCGGTGTCGCGCACCGAGACGACCACGTAGCGCCCGGGCGGGATGTTGGCATTCATGCTGGCATAGACTTCGTCGATTTCCAGGTTATGCAGGATGAGGCTGAGGATCCCGCCCTCGGGCATGGCGTCGCGCGCGTTGACGCAGAGGTTCATCAGCACCTGGTGGATGTGGGTGGGATCGGCCTGCACCGGCCAGAGCTGGGGGGCCGCATCGACCCGGAATTCGATGTTGCGGGGGAAGAAGTCGTGGACGATTTTGCCGATCTCGAGGGCGACACGGTTCAAGTTGAGGAGGACGGGGTGGCCCTCCTGGCCCCGGGCAAAGGAAAGAATCTGGCGGACGAGATCCGCCCCCCGCATGGCGCTGGTTTCGATGGTGGCCAGCATGGATATCTTTTCCGGGTCAGCCTCCATGGTTTTGAGCAGGCTGGTGCTGATGGTGATGGGCGCGAGGATGTTGTTGATGTCATGGGCGATGCCGCCAGCCAGCGTGCCGATGCTTTCCATGCGCTGGGAACGGAGGAGGTGGGATTCGAGCTTGCGCTTGTCGGTGATGTCCTCGGACACTCCGGTGATGCGATAGACCTTGCCGGTGCTGTCGCGGACCGGGAGGGCGCGTTCATGGACCCAGCGGATGGACCCGTCTGTGCGGCGGATGCGGTAGGTGATGTCCCACCCGGTTTGGTCCAAGACGCCCTGCGCGCAGCGGGCGACAGCGGGGCGGTCCTCTTCATGGACGGAGTCGAACCAGGCCTGGGGATGCTCGGTAATCTCGCTGGCAGGCCGCCCCCAGATGCGCTCGTAAGCGGGGCTGACGTAAAGGACGGAGCCGGATTGGAGGTCGCGGATCCAGAACACGTCTTGGATGGTTTCCGCGATCTGGCGGAAGCGGGACTCACTTTCACGGATGGCCTGCTCCGCCTCTTTGGAGGCGGTGATGTCGGTGGATATGCCCAACAGGCCGATAATCGGACCCTCCGCACCGCTTTCGCGCAGCGGGGTCTTGATTTCCAGGTAAACCTTCCGGGCACCGCCCGGCTGGGGCACGATGATCTCTTCGCGCGTCGTGGCTCCGCTGAAGACGCGGGCATCGATGTCCCGCAATTTCCGGGCGACCTCGGGAGGGAAAAAGCGCTCGTCCGGGGATCCGGCCAGTTCGTGAGCACCGCAGCGGAAAAGCTCCAGGGTGCTCTGGTTGGCGTCGAGGTAGCGGGACTGGGTGTCCTTGATGTAGATGTGGGAGGGCACGCGGTCCAGGGCCTGGCGGAGCCGGCGCGCCTCCTCCAGAGCGCTGGAGGCGCGGAGTTCGGCCTCCTTGGACTCGGTGATGTCGAATGTCGATCCGACCATCCGGATTCCGTTCCCCCCGGCGTCGTAAACCGCCTGGGCGGTGGCGCGGAACCACCGGTAAGCCCCGGATTTCGTGCGCATGCGGAACTCGACCAGGTAGGGTTTCCGCTGGGGGGAGACGTGGGCTTCGATCTCCGCACGGATGTATTCCCGGTCATCTGGATGGACATGGTCGAAAAAGGTCTGGATTTTCGGCGGAAATTCTTCGGGGGTGTAGCCGAGCATCTCGGCGTAGCGGGCGGAGTAGTAAATGTCGTCGCCCAGCTTCGTCCAATCCCAGATGCCGGCGAGGCAGCTTTGCACGGCCAGCTGAAAGCGTTCTTCGCTGCGCTTCAGTTCCTCTTCCGCCCGTTCCCGCTGCGCATCCTTCTCCAGCGTCTCCAGGCCGAAGGAAAGGCTCTCGCTCATGGATTCCAGCAGTTCCAATTCCTCGTGGTCGAAGAATCCGGGCACCGGGGCGTAAAGGGCGTAGAGGGCGCGGATGGTGCCCTGGACGCGCAGGGGGAAGGCGGCCGCGGCGCGGAACCCCCGCCGCAGGGCGGCCTCGCGCCAGGGAGCCATGCTTTCATCGTTCTCAATATCGTTGGCCACCACCACTTCAGCATTCTGGTATGCCCGCCCAGCCGGGCCGCGGTTCAAGGGGGATTCCTGGATGGAAATCCGCACCTCGTCCAGATAGCCCTCGTGCGCACCGGCCAGGGCGAGCGGGCGTATCCGGCCCTCTTCGTCCGGGGCGCCGATCCAGGCCATGACGATGCCGCTGGACTCCACGGCAACGCGGACCGCCTCCGCAAAAAGCTCGGAACGGGAGCCGCTGCGCAGAATCGCCCGGTGGGTGGAGGAGGACAGCAGGTGAAGCCGCTCGAGCCGGGCCATTTTATCGGCAAGAGCCTGATAGCGTGCTTCCAAAGCCGCCGGGGAAGCGAGGGCAGACTGAAAAACGGTTGCAGTGGAAGACCTCGAGCCGCTTGAGGGGTTTTCGGTCATATCGACGGCTCAAGGGGGAGGAGTGCTCCATGCCCCTGCGCGAGCCGCCTCGCTTTCTATGATGAGGATGAGCCTGCGGGTGTAAAAGGCAAGCGCATTAACACATGTTTAGCTATCACTTTCGTTTGCAATGGCGTGGAAGAGGGCCGTGCATAGACCGTTCGGACGTGTTGAGGGCCCATGAGCGCCTGCCGCTGGCTGGCAAAAAGACTGTTATTGAACCGCGAAGACGCGAGGGAGGCAGAGACGAAGTCCTTTGGTCTGCTTGCGGAGCGCGTGGCGGACTGAGCCCCCCCCTGGGGCGTGCTCTGTGTTCCGGAGGAGAGGGCGGGAAGCGGAGGGCATGAGGACAGGACATGGGTTACAGGTCAAGGACAGGACCTTGTTGACACTTTTCTTTGAGAAAGAGCTTGGCGGGGCGCATGCCTGCCTTATTCCGGGGCAGGGGCGGGATGCCCCCGGCCCGGTCATTTGACGTTTGTCATTTGGGTCCGGCCATTGTTCACTTCACCGGTTCCATGCAAGCCCTTGATCCTGTCATCTTCTTTTTCCTCCTCGGCCTGGCCGGCGGCCTGGCCAAGTCCGACCTCGACATCCCCGACCAGATCAACAACGCCATCAGCATCTACCTCCTGCTGGCCATTGGCTTGAAAGGCGGCATCAAGCTCCACGGCGCCGACCTCCACCCCGTCCTTCTCCCCGCCCTCGGCACCCTCACGCTGGGCCTCATCATCCCCGTCATCGCCTACGCCGCCCTCCGCCGCCTGGGCCGCTTCTCCGGCATCGATTCCGCCGCCATCGCCGCCCATTACGGCTCCACCAGCGTCATCACCTTTGCCGTCGCCCTCAACGTCCTCTCCCGCCAGGGCACGCCCTACGAACCCTTCATGGTCGTGCTCCTCGTCATCCTGGAGATTCCCGCCATCATCGTCGGCCTCATGCTCACCCGCCTCACCCATGCCTCCTCCAATGTCCACTGGAGCGAGACCCTGCGCGAGGTGGTCCTGGGCAAGAGCGTGCTCCTGCTGGTGGGCGGCTTCATCGTCGGCTGGATCAACGGCCCCGAGCGCATGGCCGATATCAACCGCCTCTTCCTGGACCCTTTCAAAGGCGTGCTGGCCCTCTTCATGGTCGGCATGGGCGTGGCCGCCGCCCGGAGGCTGGGAGAACTCCGCACCGCCGGCCCCTTCCTCATCGGCTTTGCCCTGCTCATGCCCATCCTTTCCTCCTTCCTCGGCATCAGCGCCGGCATGCTCTGCGGGCTTTCCTACGGAGGCTGTGTCCTCCTCGGCGTCCTGGCCGCCAGTGCCAGCTACATCGCCGCCACCGCCGCCGTCCGCGTCGCCCTGCCCGAGGCCAACCCCGGCTACTACCTCGTCGCCTCCCTCGGCATCACCTTCCCCTTCAACGTCCTCCTCGGCATCCCCCTCTACCAGCGCCTCGCCACCTGGATGGGCGCCTGACCCGGCGATTTTTTCTCATTTCCATCCCTCCGTTGCGTCTTACGTTGTCCGCATGCGTGTTCTCTTCTTGGGCGATGTGGTCGGCGAGCCGGGGCGTGAGGCCCTCCGCGCCGCCTTGCCCCCCCTCCTTGAGTCCCACCACCCCGATTTCGTCGTCGTCAACGGCGAGAACGCCGCCGGCGGCCACGGCATCACCCCCCGCCTCTGCTACGAAATCATGCGCTGCAAGGTCGATGTCGTCACCCTCGGGGACCACTGCTGGGACCAGCGCGAGATTTACCCCTTCTTCGAGCAGGAACCCCGCCTCATCCGCCCCTTCAACCTCCCGGAGGGCTGCCCCGGCAAAGGCTCCGTCGTCGTCTCCGGCAACGGCAAAAAACTCGGCGTGGTCAACGCCCTCGGGCGCACCTTCATGCCCATCCCCGCCGACAACCCCGTCTCCCTCATCGACCCCCTCCTCCACGACATCTACCCCCAGACCAAATGCATCCTGGTCGATTTCCATGCCGAGACCACCTCGGAAAAAATCGTCTTCGGCCACGCCATGGACGGCAAAGTCTCCGCCGTCGTCGGCACCCACACCCACGTCCAGACCGCCGATGAAAAAATCCTCCCTGCCGGCACCGCCTACCTCACCGATGCCGGCTTCTGCGGCGGCCATGACGGCGTCATCGGACGCGACAAAGGCCCCATCCTCGAGCGCTACACCACCCTCATGCCCGTCCGCATGACCGTCACCTCCGGCGAACTCCAGGCCGATGGCGTGCTCATCGATATGGACGAGGCTACCGGCAAAGCCACCGCCATCACCCGCATCCAGCACAAAGTCGATTCCTGATCCCTCCTCCTCTTCCTCTCCCTCACCGTCTTCCTCTCAGTCTCCTTTTTTCTCACCCTCTGCCTTGCCAGAAGACGAAGAGGAAGACGGTGAGGGAGAGGAAGAAGAAACGGAAACGCCCCCCGCCATGCCGCCTGCCGCCGAACCGGAAATCCTCAGCGTCACCGCCCTGACCGAAGCGGTGCGGGATGTCCTGGAGTCGGAAATCGGCGCCGTCCAGGTCCAGGGGGAAATCTCCAACCTCCGCCGCCAGCCCTCCGGCCACCTCTACTTCACCCTCAAAGACGAGGCCGCCCAGCTCAGCGCCGTCATGTTCCGCGGCGATGCCCGCGGCCTGGCCTTCGAGCCCCGGGATGGCGACCAGGCAGTCGCCCGGGGCGAGATCACCGTCTATGCCCCCCGCGGCAGCTACCAGCTCCGCGTCACCACCCTGCGCCCCCAGGGCCGCGGCTCGCTCCAGGAGCGGTTCGAGGCCCTCAAGCGCAAGCTCCACGCCGAGGGCCTCTTCGATGCCGCCCGCAAGCGCCCCCTGCCCGCCTTCCCCCGCCGCATCGCCGTCATCACCTCACCCTCCGGTGCCGCCCTCCAGGACTTCCTCAACGTCCTCGGGCGGCGCTGCCCCCGCATCGCCGTCACCGTCTTCGGCGTCCGCGTCCAGGGCGCCGGCGCCCACCTTGAGGCCATCGACGCCCTCCGCGCCATCGCCGCGGACGGCGGCTTCGACCTCGCCGTCATCACCCGCGGTGGCGGCAGCCTGGAAGACCTCTGGGAATTCAACGAGGAAGCGCTGGCCCGCGCCATCGCCGCCTGCCCCATTCCCGTGCTCTCCGGCGTCGGCCATGAGATCGACTTCACCATCTGCGACTTCGCCGCCGACCTTCGCGCCCCCACACCTTCCGCTGCCGCGGAACTCCTCAGCCGTGCGGATGAGGAATGGCGCGGCCAGCTGGCCCGCATGCAGGAAGACCTCCGGCACGCCGCCTTCGAGCAGCTGGCCGCCGCCCGCCGCCGCCTGGAGCAAAGCCGCGGCCATTACGTCTTCCGCGAGCCCGTCCGCATCGTCCACCAATGGTTCCAGCGCTTGGATGAGCTTTCCCTGCACCTCCGCCGCGGCCTGGAAGCCCAGCACCACCGGCGCACCGAGCGCCTGGCTGCCCTGCGCCGGACCTGGACAGCCCTCGACCCCCGCCGGCGCATCGAGGAATCCCGCCGCCGCCTGGACGGCCTGGCCGCCCAGCTCCGCGTCCTCTCCCCGGAGGCCACCCTGGCCCGCGGCTACACCCTGGCCCTGGCTCCGGACGGAACCCTCGTCCGCAGCGCCGCCAAAGCCCGCCAACTGCCATCCCTCACCATCCGCTTCCACGATGGCCCCCTTCCCGTCCGCCCGGAAAACTAACGTCCTATTCCTCCATTTCTTTCGGAGACAGCTTGCTTTGCGGCAAAGCAAACTGTCCCCTTTGTGTGCCCGCACCCGCATCCCCGCTTTGCGCTTTGCATTTTCCGGTCGCTGCGGATGATGAAGAACCCCATGACCCCGCTCGAACGTGAACACCGCACCTTCGCGCTGGAGCGGCTGCGTTCTGTGGCCACCGGCATCTTTGAGCCCCTGGGCGGGACCTTTTTCCTCCTCATCGCCATCCAATACTACCAGGCGGGGGAGACCGCCCAGGCCTTTGCCGCCACCGGCGGCTCCGCCGGGCTGCTTCTCGGGCCCCCGGTGGTCGCCTGGGCGCAGAAATCCGGCTGGCGGGTGAATCACGCCCTGGCCGCCTTCCAGTTCCTCATGGCCGCCGCCCTCCTGGTGGCCGCCGCCGTGCCCCTACTCCCGGTCTATGTCGCCGCCGGCCTGGTCGCCCTGGCCGCTTCCACCGCCTGCATTCCCCTATCGACCCAGTATTTTCAGCAAAACTACCCGCCGGAGCGCCGCGGCACCCTTTTCAGCATCGCCTCCACCATCCGCCTGGGCTGTGCCGCGCTGGTCACCTGGGCGGCGGGGGAATGGCTGGCGGACGACCTGGCCCACAGCCATGCGCTCCTGGCGGTGATGGCGGCCGCCGCCGCGGCCTCCGGCTGGCTCTTCTGGCGCAGCCCGGGCGACCCGCTGGACCCGGGCAGCGGCACCCACCCCTTCCGCGCCCTCGCCACCCTGCGTGAGGACACCGCCTTCCGCCACCTGATCATCGTCTGGATGCTCATGGGCTTCGGCAACCTCATGATGGTCCCGCTGCGGGTCAAATACCTGGTCGAACCCCGCTTCGGCTTCGCCTACACCGAGGCGCAGGCGGCCCTGCTCATCGGCGTGGTCCCCTCGGTCATGATCTTTGCCCTCACCTGGTGGTGGGGGAAGCTTTTCGACCGGGTGAATTTCTTTGTCCTGCGCGCCGCGCTCAACACCACCTTCCTTCTTTCCAATCTCTTCTTCTTCCTGGTGGGGTCCTACTGGGGCTTCCTGGTGGGGATGGTCTTCCTGGGCATCTCCTTTGCCGGCGGCAACGTCGCCTGGAGCCTCTGGGTGACCAAGCTGGCCCCGCCCGGGCGGGTGGCCGACTACATGGCCGTGCACACCTTCATGACCGGGGCCCGCGGCGTCGTGGCGCCGATGCTGTCCGTCTATCTGGCTGCCTTCCTCCCCATGCCCTGGATCGTCGCCCTCAGCTCCGGCCTGATCCTGGCCTCCCTGGTCCTGCTTGGCCCCGAGCTGACCACCTGGCACAAGCGCCGCGATGGCCAGCCCGTGGCTGAGGGCATCGCGGAATAGCAGTTCTGCCAGGAGCCTCACAGTGAGCCCGTTTCGAGGAAACGGCTTTTCGCCTTTGGCAGCTTTCGGCCAGGGCAAACGCACTTTAAGTTGTTGAGCAGGAAACTCTTGATCGTGAAGGAACGCGGACGTCCCGTCCGCTTCGCCGGACATCTTGTCCGGCGGAGGAAAGACGCCCGAGCAGCGAACGAGACGTCCACTCCTGCGGACAGGATGTCCGCGTTCCCCAAGCCCGCGGAAAAGCCGGATTTAAGTGCGTTTGCCCTGTGTCCAGTCTCCATTCCCCTCGACAAATAGCCCGTCTTACTCATAGTGGGTGCATAGGAATTCTGGGGTTGGATTTCGTGCAATCATCTCTGTCGTTTATAAAAGCATTTCAACAGGCCATCCGATCTGCGTTTGGTGGAATCATGATTCGACGAATGGGAATACTGTTGTTTATGGCGACTGGCGCGCTCGCGGAACCCGTGAGCCGCCCTGTCATGATGGAAGTGGATTTCGACTGCGACGGCACAAGCGACATGGCTTTGTCCGACGCCAAACTGTGGGGCAATGCGGGCGGAGACTGGCGAATCCATATCAAGCAGCCGGATGGTCGATACGTTTACGCGGGTTCTTTGTTCTTTCACCCGCTTGCGTTTAACGTCGTCCGGCAGAAGGCTGGCGTGGGCATCATGACGGTTTATCTCAGGGCGGGCGGCGGTGAGGGTGCGCTCGTGACTTATGAGATTACACGGGAAGGGGTAAAAGAGCTTTCCAGCGAAGAATTTCGGCCCATGGAAAGCGAGTCGGACTCACCCAACCACAAACGCTATGAGGCCCTGTTTTCCGGGCTGCGCCAGAAACCGCTTCATCGCTTCTATGAGTCCGGTGAAATCACCCTCGACGGCGACTATGTAAAAATGAAAAAGCGTTGAGCATTGAGTGCGTTGAGAAAATTAAAATCCGAGGCCATCTTGATGCAGAGCCCGTAAAACCCTGCCTCACGCCAAGGACGCGAAGGGCGCAAAGTTTTTGGGAAGCCAGAATGCAGAAACCCTTAAAATGCCGTGGCCCATCCTTCCCCATCGTCTTCTGCCTTCAACCGTAGCGCCCTTCGCGCCCTTTGCGTGAGCCCCCTGCCTTTATGCAGCGCACATGCCCTAGGCGCACATGCCCTAGGTCAGTCCTCCAATTGAAGTGTTTTTGCCTGTGAAGGCTTCATCACGTCCGGCTATGGCAGGTTGTTCCCATCATTCCATCTTCCCGTTGCTACATCAGATCGAAAAATCCGGGGGGAAGACTTCGCCGCGGGGGCGGTGAAGGAAGGGCCCTGCAAAGCCTGCGGTTGGCCCGGGAATTAAAGTGGGGGCCATCACTCCCATGGAGATGAAATGCTCGTTGACGCTGGGATGCGGCCTGCTGATGGTGCTGGCCGCGGCTTCCGTAATGGCAAGGCCGGTCGAGATCGGCACGGTGCGCTGGGGCACGGATCTGGACGCCGCGCTGGCGGAATCCCGGCGCAGCGGCCGTCCGGTTTTTCTGCTGTTCCAGGAAGTTCCCGGCTGCGCGGGCTGCCGGGACTTCGGGCGCACCGTTCTTTCAGAGGATCGGATGGTGCGGGCCATCGAGTCCCATTTTGTCCCCGTGTTTATCGCCAACAACCGTCCGGGGCGCGAGGCGGAGATCCTGCGGAAATTCGGGGAACCGGCCTGGAACTACCAGGTGGTGCGCTTTCTCGACGCCGAAGGGCGCGACCTCATTCCGCGCAAAGACAGGGTGTGGGACACGGAAACTCTGGCCGCGCGCATGGTGCGGAGCCTGGAAGCGGCGGGCCGCCCGGTGGATGAGGGCCTCGGCGCCCTCGCCGGACACGGCAGCGCAATGCCGGTGCAGTCTCCATGAAAACCAAGAGCCTCCGATGACTTCACGCCTGTTCCATTTTCAAGCCGGAGACCAAGGTCTCTGGAAAATCCGCGAGGTGCGAAACGGTGTGGGTGCCGGCCTGCCGCACGCGCCGCGGCTGAATGTGAGCGAAGCGCCCCCCGGAACGCCGGGAACCTGGAGCTTGAGGGGCATCCGCAGCCACGAACGCTACACCACCACCCCGGAGCACGACCAGCTGGCCGCCCGGCAGGAAGGGCTGGGGCGTGCGGATTCGACCTGCGCGGCCCTCATCCCGATCCGGAAATCGGAGGCGTGGTGGCAGTTGAGCCAGGACCGGCGGAGGGCCATTTTTGAGGAGCAATCGCACCACACCTCCATCGGCCTGCGCTACCTGCCCGCCATCGCCCGGAGATTGTATCACTGCCGGGACCTCGGTCCGGAGGAGCCCTTCGATTTTCTGACTTGGTTTGAATTCCGTCCGGACCATGAGGAGGCCTTTGACCTGTTGTTGAATGAATTGAGGGCCTCTCCGGAATGGAGGTATGTGGTCCGTGAAGTGGACATCCGGCTGGAGCGTCCTTTGCCTGTGGACAACCCCCAGATTCCCAACCCATGACGATGGAAACGATTTTGGCTGTGGCGGGAGCCCTGGCTTTCTTGATTTACGTGCTCTTGACGCTGACGGGATGGGTCCGCATGCGCCCGGGCACGTGGCTGCTGCCCGCAGCCCTGGCGGTCCTGTTCTTCTTGGGTTCACTGGCGGCGGTGTGGAAGGAAAGCCCGCTGGGCTTTTGGACCGAGCACACGCGGAATCTCTGGGGCACCCAAATCTGGTTCGATCTGCTGCTGGCGGCGGCCTTGGCCTGGACCTTGCTGGCCGCTCCCGCAAGAAAACACCGCATGGCCCTGCCGGTCTGGCTGCTGCTGGTGCTGGTCTCGGGAAGCATCGGCCTGCTTGCCATGGCCGCGCGGATTCTTTACCTCCGCCAACACCAAGCACTGGACGGCGATTCCCCGGTTTCCAGTGCGGAACCTGGCGGGACTGACGAGGGCGCGAATGCGGCTCCGAAGGGCCGCTAGCCCAACAAAAGTCAGATCGAAAAATCCGGCGGAAAGACTTTGCCGCGGCGGGCGGTGACGTGGATGCGTTGGCACACTCACGCAAGGCTGGCCAGCAGCGTGCGCAAGCTGAGGGCGATGACGACGAGGCCGACGACGAGCATTAGCGGGCGCGGGCGGATGTGTTTGGCGGCCCAGGCGCCGAGGGGAGCAGCCAGCACGCCACCGACAGCCAAGGCCAGGATGACGTCCCCATGGCCCAGGCCCAGGGTGACGAGGAAGACGGCGGAGCTGGCAGCGGTCACAAAAAATTCCGAGGCGTTGACGCTGCCCACCACTTTGCGGAATTCGCCACCCCGGGCCAGCAGGGTGGAAGAGACCACAGGACCCCAGCCGCCGCCGCCGAGGGAATCGACGAGCGCGCCGATGAAGCCCAGGGGGGCGACACGGCGCAGCGGTCCCGCCGGGACGGGGGGCGCCAGGGCTTTGCGCAGGATGAGCACGCCCATCACCAGCAGGTAGGCCGCCACCCAGGGCTTCATGGCCTCACCTGGCAGTGCGGATAACAGCAGTGCTCCCAGTGCCGCACCAAGGACGCCGGGCAGCACCAGCCGCAGGAACAAGCCGCGGTCGATGTTGCCCAGGCGCCAGTGGGACAGCGCGGACGCTCCGGTGGTGAAACACTCAGCCGCATGGACGGAAGCACTGGCGGTGGCCGGCGGCAGGCCCAGGCCAAGCAGCAGTGAGGTGCAAGAAACCCCGTAGGCCATGCCCAGCGCGCCGTCGATCAACTGAGCCAGGAATCCGGCACAGGCAATCCAGATCAGGGTCTCGTCCACAAGGCCTCCACCCGCACCGGGTTCGGGACTGCTTGCGACAGAACCACCTGCCGCCGCGCATTCCAACTCAGCGCCAGACCCACCAGGGCCAAGATCAACAGCAATTCAGGTCCATGTTTCATATCACGACTATTTAGATCGTGATATGAATCTACTGAATTAGTCGGGAAACACAAGCCTTATTTGACTAAAGTAGTCGTGTAAAAACTACAGTGCGGACGTATAATTTAGAGCATTTCCGTATTAAGTTGCGCCATAGTGTGCATGGGTGAAGTAGTGGAGGCATTCTTGTGAGGTGAAGCGGTCAAGGCACTGGGCGACGGCCAGCATGAGGTCGGGGTAGGTGCGGGCACCG
>Ga0209172_10005196_pt1 | contig 16143 bp, 16 predicted proteins | sample LarsenN4metaG_FD_184113 | JGI IMG/M metagenome (GOLD analysis project Ga0209172, IMG submission 184113) | Hot spring sediment bacterial and archeal communities from British Columbia, Canada, to study Microbial Dark Matter (Phase II) - Larsen... ... | reverse complement strand
GGCGCTCTTTGCCGTCCACGGCCGCGTCAGCGTCCACGCCGTGGTGAACTTGCGGAAACTGCTCGACTAATTTCCACCACTTGACGGGGCACTACCTGAGCCCAGCCCATTCCCGCGTTCCGAGCAGCCCGCGCATCACCGCGGACTTGCTGCATCCGCTGATGCACACGTCGTGGCGGTTCTATCTGCTCGTCGCCGTGTTCGGAGGGATCGTCGCGACGGCGCTCGTCGCGTGGATGTCGCAGGCATACTTCGGATTCGGCATCACCGGCATCAGGTGGCCCGTCTACTGGGGCTTCTACGTCACGAGCTTCGTCTTCTGGATTGGCATCAGCCACGCCGGCACGCTCATCTCCGCGATTCTCCGACTCGTAAACGCCGGCTGGCGTCGTCCCGTCACCAGGTGCGCCGAGGTGATCACGGTCTTTGCCCTCATGATTGGCGCCATGTTCCCTATCATTCATCTCGGACGTCCCTGGCTCGCCTTCTGGCTCTTCCCCTACCCAAACGAGCGCATGATCTGGCCGAATCTGCGGTCGCCGCTCGTGTGGGACTTCTTCGCGATCAATACGTATCTCACCGGCAGTCTCCTCTTCCTGTTTCTCCCGATGATTCCGGACTTCGCGGTCGTGCGCGACAAGTCCACCGGGGTCAGGCGCCGGTTCTACGGACTCCTGGCGCTCGGATGGCGCGGGACGCCGACGCAGTGGCACCGGCTCGAAACGGCGATGCAGATCATGGCGGTCGCCATCATCCCCGTCGCCGTGTCGGTCCACACGATTGTGTCGTTCGACTTTTCGATGGCGCCGGTGCCCATGTGGCAGACGACGATCTTCGGCCCCTACTTCGTGGCGGGTGCCATCTTCAGCGGCATCGCCGCCCTGCTCATCGCGATGGCCGCGTTGCGCCGGTTCCTGCACCTCGAGGACTACCTGCGCCCCGTGCACTTCGAGAACCTGGGCAAGCTGCTGCTCGTGATGGCGCTCTTGTGGGGATACTTCGTCTTCAACGAGCGGCTCGTCACCTACTACGGCAACCAGCCGTCCGAGATGACCGTCTTCTGGCAGACGCAGCGTGAATCGTTTGCGCCGCTCTACTGGACGATGGTCGTCTGCAACTTCGTGCTGCCGCTCGTGCTCATGGGCATCCGCCGGCTGAGGACGATCACCGGATGCGTGATCGCGTCGCTCGGCGTCATCGTGGGCATGTGGCTCGAGCGGTTCCTGATCATCGTCCCGGCGCTGGGGCACAAGTATCTGCCCTACAGTTTCGGAACCTACCGTCCGCAGCCCGTCGAAATCATCATCGCCGGTGCGACCTTTGCCGCCATCACGCTCTTCTACGTGCTGTTCGCCAAGGTAGTACCGATCATCTCGATGTGGGAGCTCAAGGCAGGAGACCATTCATGAAAACGCTCTACGCCTTGTACCCGGACGCGCCAGCCGCGCAGCAGGCCTTCAACCGGCTGCGCGCGATCGGCCTGACGCCGAATGAGATCACCGTCGTATCGGCCCAGCCGATGCACGAGTACGAGTTCGGCCAGAACCATACGCACACGTGGATGTGGCGCCTGGCCGCCTGCGGCGGGCTCTTGGGGATGGCGGCCGCGCTCGCGCTCGCCTCGGTCGCCGAGACGTCGTGGCCGATCAATACGGGCGGGCTTCCGATCTTCGCCTGGTGGCCGAACCTCATCATCATGTTCGAGTTGACGATGCTCGGGGCGATTGTGACGACGGTCGTCACGCTGATCGTCAGCGCCGAGCTCGGCCGGCGGCCGGCCTTGTACGATCCCGAGGTATCGGACGGGAAGATTCTGATCGGCGTCGAGAATCCGCGAGCGGACAGCGTGCGCGAGGTGGAGGCGGCACTGAGCGCGCCATCCGGAGCACGGATGAAGACGATCGGTTCGTGAGGTACGTGAACATGTCTTTCAGTCAGCGTCTCTCTCCAGCAGCCATCGCGTTCATCGTCATCGCAGCCGCGTGCGGCGGTGGCGACAGCAGTCCGACGCCCAGCTCGCCCACGCCCACGCCGACGCCCGCGCCCGGGAGTGCGACGATCACGATCACATCGAGCGGTGTGTCGCCGCGGTCGGTGACGGTGGCGACAGGGTCGCGTGTCATGTTCGTCAACAACGACAGCCGGGCGCACGACATGGCGTCGGATCCGCACCCGGAGCACACTGCGTGCCCGGCCATCAACGATGTGGGATTTCTCCAGCCGGGTCAGAGTCGGTCGACCGGCAATCTGAACACGCCGCGCACGTGCGGCTTCCACGATCACAACCAGAGCTCGAACACGTCGCTGCAGGGGTCGATCATTATTCAGTAGCGTCCCCGGGCGCGAGCTCGAGCACCTGCACGCCCGCGGGTTCGACGAGCCGTCTGAATTCCGCCGGCGTGCCGGTGAGCACGGGAAACGTGCCCCAGTGCATCGGCACGGCCTGTCGAACACCGAGCAGCTCGCACGCGCGCGCGGCGGCGGCCGGCCCCATCGTGAAACGGTCGCCGATCGGCAGGAAGGCGATGTCGGGACGGTACTGCTCGCCGATCAGCCGCATGTCGCCGAACAGGGCCGTGTCGCCGGCGAAGTAGACCGTCGTCCCGTCCTCGAGGCGGACGACGTAGCCGGCCGGCTCGCCCATGTAGATCATCTGCCCGTCGTCCACGTACCCGCTGGTGTGGCGCGCGTCGGTCATTGCCACGTAGAGACCCGCAATCTCCTGCGCGCCGCCCTTGTTCATCGGCGACACGTTCGAGATGCCCTTCCGACGCAGCCACTCGCAGAGCTCGAATATCGCGACGACGGGCGCGCCGCTCTCGCGCGCGACGCTGAGCAGATCGCCGATGTGATCGCCGTGGCCGTGCGACACGAGCACCAGGTCCGTTTTCGGCGGCTTCTTCAAAGCAGGTGGACAGGCCGGGTTGTCGACGAACCACGGATCGAATAGCACCCTTCGACCGGCCGGCGTCTGGAGCAGAAAGGTGCTGTGCCCGTACCACGTGATGCGCAGCTTGTGCATTTACGAATTTACGGATCTACGAATTGCCGGATTGTAGTGGGGTATTGACGTATTTGCCACGTTTCGGCGCCCAACCCATGGCAAACACTGCAATGGGCCAGTGCCCTTCGCGATAATCCCGCAGACAATCGCGTGGCATAGCCGCTGCAGTTGGCGGCGTCCATGAACCCGCGCGCCGAGGAACTCAAGCGTTGCACCTTGGCGTTTGGCCTGCGGATGATCCGCTTCTGTCGAACCGCTCGGGGAGGCTGGGAAGGACGCGAGCTTTCAGACCAGTTGTTTCGAGCCGGCACCCGCGTCGGCGCCAATTATCGAGCTGCATGTCGAGCGCGCTCACATGCCGGCCTTCGTGGCGAAGCTCGGCTTCGTCATCGAAGAAGCGGACGAAAGCATCTATTGGCTGGAGATGATTGACGCAGCCGCGATCATGACGGGACCCGAACTCCAATCGCTTCTCGACGAATCACAGGAGCCCTCGCGAATATTCAATCAATCGCAGCTGACTGCGAGACGCAATGCGGCTGCGCGGCACCGCGCACTCTCAAGCCGCAGCGGCTTCGGCTCGCGGGCCTGATGAACTCGCGCGACCCGGAATCGACAACAATCCATTTACGGCTTCCTTCAGTGCCCGTCATCCCATGTGACCGCGTCGGCAATGATTTGTCCCCCGATATGATCGTCCACCGCCATCGTGAACTTCACCATGTGCGCCGCGAGCGTCCGCAGCATCGGTGCCTCCAAGCGGGTGTCGGTCGAGCACATCGCCAAGTGTCTGTTCACGCACGCCATCGCGGCCCGGTAAACATCGGGAAGCCGTTGCCGGTCTGGCCAACAGAAGTTCCGGCCGCACGATCGAATGCCAGTCGACAACGCAGACCTTCAGTCACGTATCGACCGGGGAATCGCTGCCACGACCGTCGTCCCTCCACACAAACCGGCAACAACATGGCAGTTCCTCCTCGTCGAGTGGCAGGAATGCGCATCGGTCTGACCGCGCCACATCACGCGTCTGCCTCGCAGGCATCGACGCCCAGCCGAGGATGGAGCCTCGACACTTTCAGGTCGACCTGTCGCGGGCGACACGAGCCGGCATCAATTCGTCAACTCGTCAATCCGTCAACTAAACTATGTACTGATGGTCGAAGCCCCGCTTGAGTTCGTGCGCCCGCGCGAGCCCAAACCGCCCTGGTTGAAGGTGCGCGCGCCGGGGTCGGCGAACTACCTGCGCCTCAAGGAGCTCATGCGCGAGCGGCAGCTCCACACGGTCTGCGAGGAGGCGCGCTGTCCGAACATCGGCGAATGCTGGCATCACGGCACCGCCACGTTCATGATCCTCGGCGACGTCTGCACGCGCGCGTGCGCCTACTGCGCGGTCGCGCACGGCCGGCCGCACGCCGTCGATCCTCATGAGCCCGCACGCGTCGCCGAGGCTATCGAGGCGATGAGCCTGCAGCACGCGGTCATCACCTCGGTCGATCGCGACGACCTGTGCGACGGCGGCGCCTCCCTCTTCGCAGAGACCATCCGGCAGACGCGCGCGCGTGTACCCGGCTGCCGCATCGAGGTACTGATTCCGGACTTCCAGGGCGTCGAACGGTCGCTCCTGGACGTGCTCGACGCCGATCCCGACGTGCTGAACCACAACATCGAGACAGTGCCGCGGCTCTATCGGATGGCGCGCTCGGGTGGGCGGTATCCGCGTTCGCTCGAACTACTCGATCGGTCGCGCCGCCATAAGCCGGCGATTCCGACCAAGACCGGGATCATGGTGGGACTCGGAGAGGAGCTCGACGAGATCGTGTCGGTCTTCGACGACCTCCGCACGGTCGGCGTCTCGATCCTGACCATCGGCCAGTACCTGCGGCCGACGCCCGCCCACGCGCCGATGGTCCGCTACTACCACCCCGACGAGTTCGCCGAGCTGAAACGGCTGGCGCTCGCGCGCGGCTTCGCGCACGTGGAGTCAGGCCCCCTCGTGCGCAGCTCCTACCACGCCCACGAACAGGCGGACGCGGCGCTCGGCGTTACGCGACGCACCCCTCCTGCGTGAACCGGACGCGCGCGACGGCGCCGTACTTGTTCGCGTAGTTGGCCAGCAGCTCGCCGTCGCGCCACCACCAGCGTCTGGCGTTGGTCATCAGGCCCCGCTTGTATTCGATGCCGTGCGGCAGGTCGAGCCACGGACGAATCACCGTGCCGTCGGGATAGCTGAGAAGCTCGCTGTCGGCTTCGGCGATACCCTCGATGCGCACGCGGCCGACGCCGTCGGAGAATGCGAACTCGATCGGGACGACGAGCGTCGGCAGCCACGTGGAGGTCAGCGCCGTCGCGAACAGCTCGAAGATCCCGCCCCCCGCCTTCCCCGTGCCGATGGCCTCGAGGGCGGCCCGCTGCTCCGTCGTGGCGCCGCTGTCGATGTAGGCCCGGGCAATGCCGTCGCCCTGTTCCACGGGCCCGGGAAACGCGTAGTACAGCGCGAACCTGGCGCCGTCGAGCGCGATGGCGCCGTGCCGGCCGGTGAGGATCTGCCAGACGCCCCACCCGATGCACCGGCCTTCGGTCGGCCGGGCGTTGAAGTTACAGGGACAGCCCCAATCGCAATTGCAGGCCGTGAAGTAGTCGGCTTCGAAGCTCCACTCGGTCATGGCACATTTATCGGAACACCCGCAGGAGCCGCGTCAGCGGGTCGTAGTATCGCGTGACGACGCGCTCCTTGAGCGGGATGATGGCGTTGTCGGTGATGTGGATGTGCTCGGGGCACACCTTCGTGCAGCATTTGGTGATGTTGCAGTAGCCGATCCCGTGCCGCTCCTTGAGATCGGGGACGCGGTCGGCGGTATCGAGCGGGTTCATTTCCAGGTTCGCCGCGTAGACGAAGAAGCGCGGGCCGATGAACTCGTCGTGCTTGTTGTGCTCGCGCAGCACGTGGCAGACGTCCTGGCACAGGAAGCACTCGATGCACTTGCGGAATTCCTGAACGCGATCGACGTCGCGCTGCGCCATGCGCCACGTGCCGTCCGGCGCGTCGGCAGGCCGCGGAGTGAACTTCGTGATGCCCTGCTTGACGCGATAGTTCCAGGAGACGTCGGTCACCAGATCCTTGATCGGCGGAAACGCGCGCATCGGCTCCACGGTGATCGGTTCCCACAGGTTCAGCTCGCTCAGCCGCGTCATGCACATCAGCCGGGGATTGCCGCTGATCTCCGCCGAGCACGATCCGCACTTGCCGGCCTTGCAGTTCCACCGGACGGCGAGGTCCGGCGCCTGTTCGGCCTGGATGCGATGGACGACGTCGAGGACGACCATGCCTTCCGACACCTTCGTCTGGAACGTCTGGAACGTCCCGCCGCCCTCGGGGTGCGTGCGCCAGATCTTGAACGTAGCGTCGTGAATCACCGCGACCGCTCCTCGAAGACTGCGGCGGGCCGCGCCGCTCGCACCCCGCCGCGCAGGCGTGCGCGGCGGGGGCGCCGCGTTGTCGCGGCCCGCGAAAGTGCCATCGACGGCTCGTTGCTCGTGCGACCCGCCGCAGTTCGTCCTGTCGTCAAGTCTTCTGCTCCTCGATCACCTGCTTCAGCTCGTCGGGCATCGGCGGAATCGGCACGCGCGACACCTGCATGGCCCCGCCTGCCTGCTTCACCATGATGTTGAAGGTCGCGCACTCGTCGAGCTTGGCCGGATAGTCGTCCCGGAAATGCCCGCCGCGGCTCTCGCGCCGCTCGATGGCCGATCGGGTGATCGCTTCGGACACGGTGAGCAGGTTCCGCAGATCGAGCGCCGTGTGCCAGCCGGCATGATAGTCGCGGCGGCCCGAGACGCCCACCCGTGCCGCGCGCCCTTTGTACTCCTCGAGCTCCTCGAGCGCCTGCCGCATCTCGGCCTCCCGTCGCACGATGCCGACGAGGTTCTGCATCGTCTGCTGCAGCTCGTGCTGCACCGTGTACGGGTTCTCGCCCGCCTCGCCGCGATCGAACGGCTCGAGTGCCATCCGCTCGGCGCGCGCGACGGCCGCCTCGTCGAGGCGCGGCGGGCGCTGCTGGCGCGCCCAGGCGGCCGCATACTCGCCGGCGCGCTTGCCGAACACGATCAGGTCGGACAGCGAGTTGCCGCCGAGACGGTTGGCGCCGTTGATGCCCGACGCACACTCGCCGGCCGCGAACAGCCCCGGTACCGTCGACATCTGGCTGTCGGCATCGACCCTGACGCCGCCCATGATGTAGTGCGTCGTCGGGCCGACTTCCATCGGCTCCTTCGTGATGTCGAGATCGGCCAGCATCTTGAACTGGTGGTACATGCTGGGGAGCTTCCGCTTGATGTGCGCCTCGGCGTTCGGCAGCTTTTCCTTGATCCAGGCGATGTCCAGGAAGACGCCGCCGTGCGGCGAGCCGCGGCCGGCCTTCACCTCGCGCATGATGCAGCGCGCCACGTGGTCCCGCGTCAGCAGCTCCGGCGGCCGCCGCGCCGACTTGTCGCCCTGCGTGTAGCGCCACCCTTCCTCCGGGTCGGCCGCGGTCTGCGGCTTGTAGTTGTCGGGAATGTCGTCGAACATGAACCGGCGGCCCTCGCTGTTCCGGAGGACGCCCCCCTCGCCGCGGACGCCCTCGGTCACGAGAATGCCCTGCACGCTGGGCGGCCACACCATGCCGGTCGGATGGAACTGCACGAACTCCATGTCGATGAGCTCGGCGCCGACGCGGTACGCCAGGGCGTGGCCGTCGCCGGTTCCCTCCCAGCTGTTGCTGGTCACTTGGTACGCGCGCCCGACGCCGCCGGTCGCCAGGATCACCGCCTTCGCGGCAAACACGTGGAACCGGCCCCGCTCGCGGTCGTAGACGAGCGCGCCGGCCGCGCGCCCCTCGTCCAGGAGCAGCTCGATGACGGTGTGCTCCATGTGCACGGTGACGCCGAGGTGAATCGTGTGATCCTGCAGCGTCCGAATCAGCTCGAGGCCGGTGCGGTCGCCGACGTGCGCGAGGCGCGGATACCGGTGCCCGCCGAAGTTCCGCTGGTTGATGCGGCCATCCGCCGTGCGATCGAACACGGCGCCCCACGCTTCGAGCTCCCGTACGCGATCGGGAGCCTCCTTCGCGTGAATCTCGGCCATGCGCCAGTGGTTCACGTACTGGCCGCCGCGCATCGTGTCGGCGAAATGGACCTTCCAGTTGTCACGGTCGTCATTGTGGCCCATCGCGGCCGCCATCCCGCCTTCGGCCATCACCGTATGCGCCTTGCCGAGGAGCGATTTGCAAATCAAGCCGACGGACACGCCGGCGTACGCCGCTTCGATCGCGGCGCGCAGGCCGGCCCCGCCCGCCCCGATGATGAGGACGTCGTACGTGTAGGTCGCTTCTGCCATCTACTGGAGCGGCTCCTGGAGACGCGTACCGCGCCGCTCCGTTGTCGGGGCGCGCAGTTTCTCGTTCAGCAAAGGATTTGGTGGAATCAGCCTCACCTGTCCCGGTCCGCCTAGAAGATCCTCAGATCGCTCCAGATCCCCATCGAGCAGAGACGCACGTAGACGTCGGCGAACGCCACCGAGAAGAGGCTCATCCAGGCAAACAGCTGATGCCGATAGTTCAGAGCGCTCGAACAGGCGTACGCGCGGTCGCAGATCGGATGTTTCGACACCTCGTCGTAGCTGCCGCCCGCGACATGACGCATCACGTGGCACCCGAGCGTGTAGCAGCTCAGGAGCACGACGTTGACGGCAAGCACGATGGTGCCGAGCCCGACGCCGAACTCGACGGTGCCGCTGGCCGGATCGCGAAACCAGAGCGCCAGCCAGACGTCATAGCTCAGGATGAACAGGAACAGCACCGCCACGTACATGAAGTAGCGGTGGACGTTCTGGAGCAGCAGCGGGAACGTTTGCTCGCCCCAGTAGCTGCTCCGCGGCTCGCCGACGGCGCACGCCGGCGGATCGCCCCAGAACGCCTTGTAGTACGCGCCGCGGTAGTAATAGCAGGTGAACCGGAACAGGCCCGGGAACGGCAGGATGAGCAGCGCGGGGGAAAACGGCAGGAGCGCCGGCATCCAGGCGGGCGTGACGCCGAGCCACGCGTGCTCGAGCCCCGCCGTGTCGCCGGGCGACGCCCAGATCACCGGGGAATAGAACGGGGAGAGATACGGCCCGTAGGTGTAATGCGCGTTCTGAAACGCCGCCCACGTGGCGTAGACGACGAAGAGCGAGAGGCCGATGAAAATCGCGAGCGGGGTCGCCCACCACACGTCGCGCCTGGCCGTCGACCCGAAGCCGGCCGGCGCGATTCGTACCGGGATCACTTCCATGTGCGCACGTCTCCGACATACGCGGCTACCGGCCAGCGGCTGCCGGTCCGTGATCGCGCACGCTGCAGCGAGCGCTCCACACGCACCTGTAGCGCGCAGGCTTCAGCCTGCGCGGCTAGTTCTTCGGCGCGTCGATCTTGATCTGCTGCAGCGCCTCGATCTTCGACGCCAGATCCGTCTTGCCCGCGGGATACTTCGAGACGCTGAGCATGTGCGCGATGAGGTCGGTCGTCTGCTCCGGGGTCAGCGATCCGGGGTTCAACGCCGGCATCGTCATCTGGATCTTGTCGTACAGATCGCCGAGCGACTTGCCCTGCCAGTTGCCGGTAAACGTCTGTCCCGTGAGGCCCGGAATGATGTCGTTGCCCCGCAGGTCGTCGCCGTGGCAGGCGGCGCACTGGTCCTTGTAGAGCCCGGCGCCGCGCTTGGCCTGGGCGTCCGTGTAGACGCCCGCGCTCGTGGACGCCGCCTGCGCGTGCAACACGTTCTGAACGCCCGCAGCGGCTGCCAGCAGGGCGCACGTAGCCATCACAACGATAACTGTCTTGGTCATGTCTCCTCGGTCTCTCAAGTTTATATCTACTTGCGCCTCGGCTTGTAGACGTGGGTGCTCTGTCCAAAGAAGACTTCGGCGCACTCCATCAGCGACTCCGAGAGCGTCGGATGCGGGTGAATCGTCAGCCGCAGGTCTTCGGCACTCGCGCCCATTTCGACGGCCAGCACGCCCTCCGCTATCAGCTCGCCCGCGCCCGATCCGGCGAGGCCGACGCCCAGTACGCGCCCGCTCGGCCGATCGAGTATCAGCTTCGTCAACCCGTCGGGACGATCGACGGTGATGGCGCGGCTCAGCGCGCCCCAGGGAAACTTCGCGACCTCGACCTCGAGGCCTCGCTCGGACGCCTGCGTCTCGGTCAGCCCGCACCACGCGATCTCCGGCTCGGTGAAGACGACCGCCGGGATCGCGAGCGGCTCGAACACCGCCTTCCGGCCGGCAATCGCATCGATTGCAACGCGCGCCTCGTGCGATGCCTTGTGCGCGAGCATCGGTTCGCCCGCGACGTCGCCAATGGCGAAGATCGAGGGCTCCCCAGTCCTGCGCTGCGCGTCCGTCTCGATGAAGCCCTTGTCGTTGACGCGCACGCGCGTCGACTCGAGGCCCGGAATCTTCGAGTTCGGGCGGCGGCCAACGGCCACGAGCACGCGATCGAACAGTTCGTCGTCCGGCGCTCCCTCCCCTTCGAACGTCGCCCGAATTCCACCCGCCTCCTCGGCCGCCGCGACGACCTTCGTGTTGAGCATCATCCGCGCGAACAGCTTCTCGAGCCGCTTCTGGAGCACGTTCACGAGATCGCGGTCGACGCCCGGCAGCAGTCCCGGCGTCATTTCGACGACGGAGACGGCGCTGCCGAGCGTGGCATACACCGTCCCGAGCTCCAGGCCGATGTAGCCGCCGCCAATGACGAGGAGCGACTCGGGTACGTCCGGGAGCTCGAGCGCCGAGGTCGAATCGAGCAGGCGCGGCGTGTCGAGCGCGAGCGCTGGAATACGAGTCGGATGCGATCCGGTGGCGAGCACGCAATGCTCGAATGCCAGCTCGGTCTCGCCATCCGCGCCCGCGACGGTCATCGAGCGCGGTCCCGTCAGCGTGCCGCGGCCCTGCAGGTACTTCACCTTGCGGAGGCGGCCGACCTGTCCCACGCCGCTGGTGAGCTTGTCGACGACGCCTTGCTTGTAGCCGCGCAGCTTCGCCACGTCGATCGCCGGCTCCGCGAACGCGACACCCCACCGCTCCGCATGCCGGGCCTCGTCGATCACCTTTGCAACGTGGAGCAGCGCCTTCGACGGAATGCAGCCGCGGTACAGGCAGACGCCGCCCGGATTCTTCTCCTCGTCGACGAGGGTGACCCGCATGCCGAGATCGGCGGCGTAGTACGCGGCTGCGTAGCCGCCGGGCCCCGCTCCCAGCACCGCGACCTGCGTCGACTCGCGGGGCATCAGCCGAGGAGCGACAGCAAGAAGGGCTGCTCGACCGCTGCCACGACCCAGCGCAGGAAGCGCATCGCGTCGGCGCCGTCGATGACGCGGTGATCGTAGGAGAGCGAGAGCGGCAGGAGCTGCCGTGGCTCGATGGTGTTGTTCCTCCAGACGGGCTCGAGGATGCCGCGTGAGACGCCGAGAATGGCAACCTCGGGCCAGTTGACGATCGGCGTGAAATAGGTGCCCCCGATGCCGCCAAGGTTCGAGATGGTCATGCCGCCGCCGCTCATCTCGTCGAGCGTCAGCTTGCGCTCGCGCGCCCGCTCGGCGAGCTGGTGCACCTCGATGGCGATCTGCGTCAAATTCTTCCGATCCGCGTCGCGGATCACGGGCACCAACAGCCCGCGGTCGGTGTCGACGGCGACGCCGATGTTCACGTACTTCTTGAGGATGATCTGGTCGTTGTCGAGGTCGAGCGAGGCGTTGAACTGCGGGAACTGCTTCACAGCCACCGCGAGGACTTTGACGAGCATCGCCGTGACGGTCAGGTCGCCGCCCGCCTGCTTCACCTGCTCGCGGTACTTCCGCCGCAGCTCCTCGATGCCGGTGATGTCCGCCTTGTCGAACTGCGTCACGTGCGGCACGGCGTTCCACGCGTGGGTCAAGCGCATCGACGTCGTCCGGCGGATGTTGCTCATCGGCTGCCGTTCGACGTCGCCCCACCGGCTGAAGTCGGGCAGCGGCATCGACGCGGGCGCGGCCGGCGCCGGCCGCGGCGCGGCGGCCCCGAGCGGGATGCTGGTGAGAATCCGCCGCGCGTGCTCCTTGACGTCCTCTTCGGAGATCCGCCCGTCGGGCCCTGTGCCCTGCACGTCGTTGATGTCGACGCCGATCTCGCGGGCGAGCCGACGGACGGCCGGAGACGCAGGCGCGGCCGGACCGCGGTCCACAGGCGGTGGTGCGGAAGAGGGCTTCGGGGGTTCCGCAGGCTCAGGCCGCGCCGGCCGTGGCATGGAGACGACCTTTTGATCGGCCTCGGATCTGGGCTTCGGGCTTTCGGCTTTGGGCGGTTCCTGGACGGGTTCGGGCGCCTTCGTCGGCTCCGGCGCGGCTTTCGCGGGATCCGCCGCCTTCTGTCCTCCCGCCCCGTCTTCATCCACGGTCAGGATGACGGCGCCGACCTGCACCTTGTCGCCCGGCTTGACACGGATGTCTTTGACGATGCCGGCAACCGACGAGGGGACTTCGACGGTCGCCTTTTCGGTCTCCAGCTCGATGACCGGCTGATCGCGCGCGATCGTTTCGCCAGGCTTGACCAGCACCCTCAGCACGTCGCCGGTGGTGACGTTTTCACCTAATTCGGGAACTGTGAACTCGGTCATGGCAGGGTTCGGGTAAACCCAACGCCTATGAGGTCGCGGGACTCGGCTTGTCGGGATTGATGCCGAGATCCTTGACGGCCTTGCCGACGACGGCGGCATCGATCGCGCCGGTGCGCGCCAGCTCGTCGAGCGCCGCGAGCGTGATGAACCGCGCATCCACCTCGAAGAAGTCGCGCAGGGCGGCGCGCGTCTCGCTCCGCCCGAAGCCGTCGGTGCCGAGCGACACGAGCCGCCGCGGCAGCCAGCGATCGATGGCGTCGGGCAGCGCCTTCACGTAGTCCGACGCGGCGACGATCGCCCCTTCGGCATCGCCGAGACACTGCGTCACGTAGGGCACGCGCGGCTTCTCGCCGGAGTGGAGCCGATTCCAGCGCTCGACCGCGTGACCGTCGCGATAGAGCTCCTGATAGCTGGTGACGCTCCAGACGTCGGCGGCGACGTTGTACTGGCTCGCCAGAATCTGCTGTGCCTTGAGCGCCTCGTTCAGGATCGCGCCGCTGCCCAGCAGGTGCGCGCGCGCCTGCCCCGGCTTCGGCTCGGCAGGCCGCAGCCGGTACATCCCCTTCAGGATCCCCTCGCGGGCGCCCTCGGGCAGGGCCGGCATCTCGTACTGCTCGTTCATCAGCGTGATGTAGTAGAAGATACTCTCGCCTTCCCGGTACATCCGCCGGATGCCGTCCTCGATGATGACCGCGATCTCGAAGGCGAAGGCCGGGTCGTAGGACAACAGATTCGGCACCGCCAGCGACAACAGATGGCTGTGGCCGTCCTGGTGCTGCAGCCCCTCGCCGGCGAGCGTCGTCCGGCCGGCGGTGCCGCCGAGGAGGAACCCGCGCGTCCGCGAATCGGCCGCGGCCCAGACGAGGTCGCCGACCCGCTGCATGCCGAACATCGAGTAGTAGATGAAGAACGGAATCGTGTTGATGCCGTGCGTCGCGTAGGCGGTGCCGGCGGCGATGAACGACGAGATCGATCCGGCCTCCGTGATGCCCTCTTCGAGGATCTGTCCGTCGGTCGCTTCCTTGTAGTACAGGAGCGTGTCCATGTCGACCGGTTCGTAGAGCTGGCCGACGTGCGAGTAGATGCCGACCTGCCGGAAGAGCGCCTCCATCCCGAAGGTGCGCGCCTCGTCCGGCACGATCGGCACGACGAGCTCGCCCACCTGCTTGTCGCGCAGCAGCTTCGCCAGCATCCGCACGAACGCCATCGTCGTGGACGCTTTCCGCCCCTCGCTTCCCTTGTGGAATTCGGCAAACAGCTCGGGCAGCGTGTCGGTCTTGAGCGGCTCGACCTGGACGACGCGCTGCGGCACGTAGCCGCCCAGCTGCTTGCGCCGCTCGCGCAGGTACGTAATCTCGGGGCTGTTGTCGGGCGGCCGGTAGAACGGCGCCTCGGCCACCTGCTCGTCGGCGATGGGAATGCCGAAGCGCGTGCGGAACGCGCGCAGCTCCCCTTCGTTCAGCTTCTTCTGCTGGTGCGTGATGTTCTTCCCCTCGCCCGCCTCGCCGATCCCGTAGCCCTTGATCGTGCGCGCGAGGATGACGGTCGGCTGGCCCGTGTGCTCGACGGCGGCCTTGTACGCCGCATACACCTTGATCGGATCGTGGCCGCCGAGCGTCAGCTTCTTCAGCTGCTCGTCGGAGAGGTGCCTGACCATGTCGAGCAGCCGCGGATCGACGCCCCAGAAGTGCTCGCGCACGTAGGCGCCCGTTTCGACGGCGTACTTCTGGTACTCACCGTCGACAATCTCGCCCATCCGCTTGACGAGCAGCCCCTCGTGGTCCTTCTCGAGCAGCGCGTCCCACTCGCTTCCCCACAGCACCTTGATGACATTCCATCCGGCGCCGCGGAAGATCGCCTCGAGCTCCTGGATGATCTGCCCGTTGCCGCGGACGGGACCATCGAGGCGCTGCAGGTTGCAGTTGACGACGAAGATCAGGTTGTCGAGCCTTTCGCGCGCCGGGAGGGTGATGGCGCCGAGGCTCTCGGGCTCGTCGGTCTCGCCGTCGCCGACAAACGCCCACACCTTCGAATCGGACCGCTTCTTGAGCCCGCGGTCCTCGAGATACCGCATGAAGCGCGCCTGGTAGATCGCGCAGATCGGGCCCAGCCCCATCGAGACGGTCGGAAACTCCCAGAACTCGGGCATCAGCCAGGGATGCGGGTACGAGGAGAGCCCGCCGCCCGACTTCAGCTCGCGGCGGAAGTTCTCGAGGCGATCGGCGCCGATGCGTCCCTCGACGAACGCGCGCGCGTAGATCCCCGGCGCGGCATGCCCCTGGAAGTAGATGATGTCGCCGTCGTGGCTCTCTCCCTTGCCCTTGAAGAAGTGATTGAAGCCGACCTCGTAGAGCGTGGCGGCGGAGGCGTACGTCGAGATGTGTCCGCCGATCCCTTCTTCCAGCTTGTTGGCGCGCACGACCATCGCGAGCGCGTTCCACCGCACGAGGCTCTTGATACGGCGCTCGATCTCGCGGCTGCCCGGGAAGGGCGGCTGCTCCGGCGCCGGAATCGTGTTGATGTAGGGTGTGTTCGCGGTGAACGGAAGCTTGACCCCATGCCCGCGGGCGTGATCGCCCAGGGCGCGGAGGAGCTTGGCGACCCTGGCCGGCCCCCCGGACTGCAGCACGTAGTCGAGCGACTCGAGCCATTCGCGCGTTTCGATCGCTTCCAGCTCGGCCGCGTCCTTCGGTGCTGTGCTACGCATGTATCCTCATGATCGGTATGCCTAACCTCCTATTTTACCCTCCGCGGCTTGCGGCCGTGCATGATGCGATTGTGAGATGCGATCGATGTCGGCGGCTGCGCAGTTACTGCCGACGTGTCGCAGCAGAGAAGAAGCGCGCCCACCGTGACGATGTCTACTGGGGCCGGCCGGTCCCCGGCTTCGGCGATCCGAACGCGCAGCTGCTGCTCATCGGCCTGGCGCCTGCGGCACACGGCGCCAACCGGACCGGACGGCCGTTCACCGGCGACGGCTCGGGCGACTTCCTCATGTCCGCCCTGCACCGGACCGGCTTCGCGAACATCGCGACGTCACGTCATCCCTCGGACGGCCTGCGGCTCCTCGACGCGTACATTCTGTCGGCGGTGCGCTGCGCACCGCCGGACAACAAGCCGCTCCCCGAGGAGATCGCTCGGTGTCTGGATCATCTGGAAGCCGAGATTGCGGAGCTGCCGCGGGTGCGCGTGGTGGTCGCACTCGGCAAGATCGGGTTCGACGCGTGGCTGCAGCTGCTGCGGCGGCGCGGGATCGCGATATCCCCGCGGCCACAGTTCGCGCATGGCTGCGTCGTGCGCCCGCCGGCGCCCGGGCCGACGCTCGTCGGCTGCTACCATCCGAGCCGTCAGTCACTATGGACGCACTGAGCCGAACGACTATGCGCGTCCGTAACAAAAGAAAAAGACCGACCTCCATTTCGCAAGGCGCGGATTACGCTGTGCGCGGAGACGCCGCAGCGCAGAGCCGCATGC
>Ga0209172_10005195_pt1 | contig 16145 bp, 13 predicted proteins | sample LarsenN4metaG_FD_184113 | JGI IMG/M metagenome (GOLD analysis project Ga0209172, IMG submission 184113) | Hot spring sediment bacterial and archeal communities from British Columbia, Canada, to study Microbial Dark Matter (Phase II) - Larsen... ... | reverse complement strand
TTCTTGACACCCAACCGCCAGTCGGCCATGGCGATGTTCGGCTTCGTGTACGCCTGGTACCTGGCGGTGGTGCTGTTGCTGGAGATCTGGTTCGAGTACCGAAAGGACATGGTGCAGTGGGCGCGCGCGGCCGTGGGCTGGCGGCGGTGGCTGTACTACGGGCTCACCCTGGGCGCCACGGATCTGTCGGAGCGGTCGCTCAAGTTCGACGACGCGGCAGGCCGCTGGATCACGGTGATCGGGATTCCGTCCGCGTTCCTGCTCCACGGGTACGTGGGGTTCATCTTCGGCTCGGTCAAGGCCAACCCCTGGTGGAGCAGCGTGCTGATGCCGGTGGTGTTCCTGTTCTCGGCCATCGTGTCGGGCATCGCGCTGGTCCTGATCCTGTACCTGGTGATCAGCCTGTTCCGGTCCCGCCCGGTGGACATGCGGTGCCTGGACAAGCTGGCCAGCTTCCTGTTCTACGCGATGATCGTGGACGTCTCGCTCGAGATGCTGGACTTCGTGCACCGCCTGTACGAGTCCGAGGAGTCGATCAACATCCTGTCCCAGATGATCGAGAGCCGCCTCTTCATCAGCCTGATCGTGCTGCAGCTGGTCATCGGCACGCTGATCCCGCTCGGCTTCCTCGGGGTCTTCTCTCCGGCACTGCACCGGGGACTGGCACGCGGGTCGGACGAGCTCCGGCGGTTGATCTATCTCATGTCCGCGGTGCTGGTGGAGATCGGCATCTTCAGCATCCGCTGGAACGTGGTGATCGGCGGGCAGCTCTTCTCCAAGAGCCTGCGCGGGCTCACGGTCTACAAGGTGGAGCTGCTGGGCCTGGAGGGGCTGGGGATGACGCTGGCGCTGCTGGCGCTACCGTTCGTCATCCTCTGGGTGCTGGTGAAGGTGCTGCCGCCGTGGGGCGAGGCCGAGCCGGCAACCCTCTAGGACGACAGCCAGCAGTTCGCCGGCCACGGACACCGCGCCCAGCGGCGCCGTGGCGGATCCGCCATTTGAAGGTTCCTTAACGCAGAAGCCACTGAAAAGCTGATGGTTCCAGCCTAAGCTAGGCTTGACGCCGCCAAGAACTGTGAAGACTTGGTAAACGTCAACAAGCTGTTTCCGCGCCTTCCGATTCGTCGGAAACTAGGAATCGCGTTCGCCGTCTTGGCCATCGGCCCGGTGGCTGTTGTGGCGGCGATCGCGACGCGCGTGAGCGTCGGGCATCTGCACCAGATCGCTCAGGGCACGCTGGAACACGACCTGGAAACGATCCGCAGCCGGACCGACCAAGCCCTGCGGCATGGGGAGCAGGACGTCGTCTACCTCGCAGACGTCGCGCTGCGAAGCCTGCTGCGGACCCGTGATTCCGTCGCTCGCGCCAGCGCGGTGCGGCTGGCCTCGGAGTTTCTGGCACATGACTCGGTCCTCTTCCAAGTGAAGGCCGTGGCTGCCGACGGCGGCTTGGTCGCCGTGATCCGGGCCGACGGCGCACAACTGCCCTCCGGCGTCGACGAAGAAATCGGCGGCATGCTGTACGCCCTGCGGGCGATGTCGCTGGTACCGGGCGAGCGTTTCCTGCTACCGGTGGAACTGCGTGCCCCCGCAGGGGGGGCGACGCCGGTGGCCGCCGTTGCCATTCTGGTCCCGATCCACGACGAACACGGCACGTTCCTCGGGGCCATCGCCGGTGAGGCGTACGCCTCGGCCCTGTTCGCGGCGCTGGAAGAAGGCTCGCCCTCGCTCAAGGGCGTGACGGGGCTCGTCAATGCTGACGGCTTCTTCCTCTACCATTCCGAGCGCAAGCGCAACTGGGGTACGCTCCTCGCCACCCACACAGACGTTTCCCTCCGGGACGATTTCCAGCCCTTCGAAGCCAGCGATATCGTGTCGGGACGTACCAAGACCAGCGCCGTGTCGGGCGACCGGATCGTGAGCTTCCGGCCGCTCCATCTGGGGAGCTCGGCGATCAGCCCGCTCACGGTCTACCGGGTGGTGGAGGCAGCGGTCTTCGACGCGCCGGTGCGACACGTATTGCGGTGGGCGGCTTTGGGCGGCGTGGCGGTGCTCCTCCTCGTGCTTGGCCTGGCCGCGGCTGCGGCGCGACAGTTCACCCAACCGATCTATCAGCTCCGCGAAGCCGCGGGACGCCTGGCCGGCGGGGAGGCTGTGGGCTCGCTCGCGGTCGAGACCAATGACGAGCTGGAAGATCTGGCAGCGGATTTCTCCGCCATGGCCAATTCGCTCTCTGGCTACCGCAGAGAGCTGCAACAGTTGCTGGCGGAGCGCACCCGGGCGCTGCACCAGACTCATGCCGAGCTGGCCGATATCCTGGCGAACTCAGCAGACGCGATCATCGGTCTGGATCCCGAGTGGCGCGTGCGCGTCTGGAACCGGGGAGCCCAGCAACTGTTCGACTACCAGCAGGACGAGGTGCTGGGGCGGAAACTGGACACGTTCCTGCTGCCGCCCGGGCCGGCTGCCGAACGCGAGCGAGCCTTCATCCGCCGGGAGGTCGAGCGCCGCGGTGCGATCATCAATCACCACACCCATTGCCTAGCGAAGGACGGGCGGTCGATTCCGGTCAGCCTCACTCTCACGTCATTACGGGATGAAACCGGCCGGCAGGTGAGTAGCTCGGCCATCCTCCGGGACACGAGCGCGCAGGTGCGGCTGGAGCAGCAGATGCGTCGTTCGGAGCGGCTTGCGGCCGTAAGCGTCATGGCCGCGGGCCTGGCGCACGAGATCAACAATCCCCTGGCCATCATCGCCAATCGGGTGGAATGCATGGAGCGCGAAGTCGTGCGGCGCTGCCCCCGATGTTTCCTGGACGGGGATCTGACGGTGCTCCGCGAGCACACGACGCGACTCCACGCGCTGACGCGAGACCTCCTGCGGCTGGCCCGCGACGACGACCCGCAACCGGGTCCGGTCTGCCTCGCCGAGACCGCACGCCGAGTGGCGAACCTCCTGCTGCCCGGGTTCGCGGCGCGCGGCCTCCAGCTGGACGTGGACGTTGCCGAGGACATCCCACCTCTCACCGGGAACGAGAGAGCGTTGGAAATCGTGTGCCTGAACCTGCTTCTGAACGCCGCCGACGCCACTCCACCGGGGGGATCGGTCGGGCTGGCGATCCGCCGGGCGCCGCCCGGCGACGGCGTCGAGCTGGAGGTGTGGGACACCGGATGCGGAGTGCCGCTGGCGCTGCGCGAGCAGGTGTTCGAGCCGTTCTTCACGACCAAGGGCGCCTCGAAGGGAACAGGACTGGGCCTGGCGGTGTGCCGGAGCGTCGTGGAACGCCACCGGGGAAGGATCTGGATCGAGGACCGCGCCGGTGGGGGGAGTCGGTTTATCGTCGCGCTACCCCTTCGCGTTGAGGAGTCGCTGTGGCGTCGGGCCGCATACTCATAGTTGACGACGAGCCGGCCATGCTCGAGAACTGCCAGCGGCTGCTGGCGCTCGAGGGCTACACCTGTTCCACCCTGGCCGATCCCACCCGGGTTCGCACCGTCCTCGCTGACATCCGCCCCGAGGTACTGTTGCTCGACTTGCGCATGCCCGGCGCCGACGGGATGACCGTGCTGGCGGCAGCGCTGGCGGACGATCCGGCGCTGCCGGTGATCATGATGACGGCGTATGCGACCGTCGCCTCCGCGGTGCAGGCGATTCGCGAGGGCGCGTTCGACTACCTGACCAAACCCTTCACCGCCGATCAGCTGGTCCTGGCCGTGGAGCGGGCGCTGCGGTACCGAGGGCTCACCGAGGAGAATCGAGCGCTCCGCAAGCTGGTGACCCAGGGCGTCGATCTCGAGCAGATCGTGGGCGCGAGCCCGGCGATGACGCGATTGCTCGAGCAGGTGCGGAAAGTGGCGCCCAGCGACGCCAGCGTGCTGATCAGCGGTGAGACTGGTACGGGCAAGGAACTCATCGCTCGTGCGATTCACCAGCAGAGCGCGCGCCGGGGCGCCCCCTTCCTCCCGGTCGACTGTGCGGCCCTCCCCGAGACGCTCCTGGAGAGCGAACTCTTCGGCTACGAACGGGGCGCGTTCACCGGGGCCGTGACCCGGAAGCAAGGCCTGCTGGTCGAAGCAGACGGCGGAACGCTGTTCCTCGACGAGGTCACCGAGCTCGGAGCGGGCTTGCAGTCGAAGCTCCTCCGCACGCTGGAGGAGCGTCACGTCCGGCCCTTGGGCAGCACGTCGCTCATCGAAGTGAACATCCGCGTGCTGGCCGCGACCAATCTGGATCCGGACGTCGCACTTGCTACTGGAACGTTGCGGCCCGACCTGTACTACCGCCTCAACGTCGTCCATCTCCGAGTACCTCCGCTGCGGGCGCGCCAGGGAGACGTGGCGCTGCTGCTCCACACCTTCGCCGCCGAGTTCGCCGAAGTGCTGGCCAAGCCGGTTCCGCGATTCTCGCCCGACGCCGTCCAGGCGCTCGAGGCCTACCGGTGGCCAGGAAACGTCCGCGAGCTGCGCAACCTCACGCAACGGCTGGTGCTCCTGAACGAGGACGGACGGGTCACGCTGGCTGACCTCCCCGATGCAGTCAGGGGCTGGACCGGGGCCGAGCCCGGCGCAGGTCCTACTCCGCTGGTTCCCTACGAAGAAGCCCGAGCCCAGACGCTGGCGGCGTTTCGGCGCAGCTATCTGCAGCGGCTACTCTCGCAGTGCGACGGCAACGTTTCCCGGGCGGCGCGGGAGGCGGGACTGAGCCGCCGCACGCTGCACCGCTGGCTGGCAGAGGGTACGCTGACCCGCCACGAGGCCGAGCGGCCGCAATGACGGCGATGTGGCCGTGGATCGCGCTGGTCATCCCTACCGCGCTGGCGGCCCAGGCGACGCTCAACGGCAGGCTAGCCGGGACTGCCCGCGGCCGGGACCTTCTCGTCGAGGGAGCGGTGGTGTATCTGGTGCCCGCCGGAGGGGCCGGTATCCCGGGGTCGCAGGACACCGTGGTCGTAGACCAGTTGAATCTGACCTTCGTTCCACGCGTGACCGTGATACAGCCAGGCGCAACGGTGGACTTCGCCAACAGCGATCCAGTCCTGCACAACGTCTTCAGCCCCGATTCACCGCCCTTCAACCTCGGCCTCTACCCGCGGACCACGTCGCGGCAACATCGCTTCACCCGGCCCGGCGCCTACGTCATCCTGTGCCACATCCATCCGGAGATGGTGGCGTACGTGGTGGTGGTCCCAACCGCCTACTACGCCGTGCTGGACGCCCAGGGACGCTTCGCCATCGGCGACGTCCCGCCCGGCGATTACGTGCTGCACGTGTGGCACCGGCGGTCGGCCGGCGCGGTTCGGCAGCTCCGCATCATTGCGGGCCAGACGACCATCCTAGAAGTGGAACTCCGGCGCACTGGCCGCGGCGCGCGATCCCCGGGGGCCGCGCGGTGAGGGCCACGACCCGGCCGGGAGTCGTCGCGGCAGTGCTGCTGGCGCTCGCGGGGCTGCCCGCCCCAACCGCCAACGCGACCGGCGGTCCGGACGGCCGCATTCCGGCGTTCGGGCGCAAGTATCGCACCAGCTGCTCCACCTGCCACACCGCAGCCCCCAAGCTGAACGTCCTGGGGGAGGCCTTTCGACTCAGCGGCTACCGGCTGCCCGAGAACGACCTGTTGCTGCGCAAGGACCAGCCAGTGCCGCTGGGCTCCGAGCCCTGGCGCGACCTGTGGCCGCGGGCCGTCTGGCCCGGCGAAATACCTGGCTTTGCGCCGCTGGCGTTGCGCATCCAAGATGACGTCGGCGCCACCCGACGCCCGGAGGGAGCGACCCGCTGGAGCTATCGCTTCCCCAACGAGGTGGCACTCCTCGCGGCCACCACGCTGGGAGAAACCATCTCCGCCTATCTCGAAGCCGCGTGGAGCCCAGCGGACGGCCTCGAGGTCGAGCAGGCAAAGCTCGCCTTCCAGGACGCCCTGCCCTGGCTCCCCAGCCGCCTCGCCAATGTCTGGGTCGGGCTCCAGCATCTCCGGCTGTTCACGCTCGGTGACCCGATCGTGGACGGTGCAGGGCGAGCCGAGTTCCTCTGGCAAACTTTCCGCCTCGCGGACCTCGAGCTCCGCGGGGGCATCGGGGTGCCGCCGCGATCGGAGAACGGGCTCCAGTTGGGCCATCCACAGCCCACGATCGAGTTGAATGGACTCATCCGGCCGCGGCTGTACTACGCCGTTGGTTTGTCACAGGGTGCGGGCCCGCTCGCCGACGACAACAACGCTCGCAAGGACCTGTACTACAAGCTGCGCTACAAGCTCGGCGGCCTACGGCTCGATGGCACATACGCTCCCGGGAGTGGCCCGGTCACGGGAAGCTACGGACAGTTGCTCGACCGGGCACTCATCATCGAACACTTTGGGTACTTTGGCTCCGAGCCCACGAACGGGGTGGAGGACGCGCACCGGTCGTTCGGACTCAACGCCCGGCTGCTATGGGGGCCGATGGACCTTGGGGGCGGGTACGTGTGGGGACGACACGAGAATCCCTGGGGATCCGCCCCGCGTCCGGTACGATACGGCAGCACGTTCGGAAAAGCCGAGTACCTGGTGTTCCCCTGGGTCATCGCGGCCTTCAAGGCTGACGAGCTGCACGTGTCGGTCCCGACCCAGGCCCTGCCAGCGGGCGTGACGGTGCGGCCCGCCGATCAAACCCGCGTGATTCCAGGCGTCGTGCTCCTGATCCGGCAGAACATTCGCGGAGCGCTCGAAGTCGAGCTGTTTCCTCGTCACCGTCCGAGCCGCGAACTTGCCCAGCCAGCTCCCCGGAATCTCTGGATCCGACTGGATGTGGCCTTCTGAGGGCTTTGCACGACTCACCTGAGACATTGGGTGTCACACCAACAAACCCGGCGTCACGGGCTTCCGGCTCCTAAGTAGCAACATCCCAACGCGATAGGTCCGTCGCGCCTGAGACGAGCCATGGGCATGCGGCCTGCGCGGAGGTTAGCTCAGCGGGCGCTTGGGGCGTCTTGCGCAAGCCAACGTGCGACTCAGGACAGGAAAGGGGATGCTATGATCGCGAAAACGACCGGGCTCGCTGCACTGCTGGCCCTAGGGCTGACGTTGCTGTTGGCGCCCGGCGCCACCGGACAGGGCCTCATGGTGACCGGCTACGCCAACGTCGAGTACATCAATCCCCAGGGCGGCACCCACACGTTTGACGCGCACAACCTCAATCTCATCCTCATCGGCAAACTCCGGGGGGACCTCTTCGCGGCCGGTGAGATCGAGTACGAGCACGGCGGCGAAGAGATTGGCCTCGAGTACGCCTACCTCGCGTTCACTCGATGGCGCTACGTCAACATCGTGGCCGGGAAGTTCATCGTCCCCTTCGGCAGCTTCAACGTGAATCACCCTGCGTGGATCACCAAGGTCCCCGGCAGGCCCTTCGGGTTCGACCGAGTGCTTCCCGCCACCTACAACGACATCGGCGTGATGGTGCGAGGGGGCCTGCCTGCTGGATACCTGAACCGCGTGACCTATGACGTCTGGGTGGTCAACGGCCTGGCGGGCGCACCGGGAGGCGACCTGCGAGGGATGCGAGACAACCTTATCGATGTGGACCAATCGAAATCGTTCGGCGGTCGCGCGGCCTTCGTCGCCCGCCAGGGGGTTGAGATCGGCGCGTCGGTCCACACGGGGACCTACAACGACTCCCTGGGTCTTGGCGTCACCCTGATCGGGGCGGACGCGGTGTTTCAGCGCAGCGGGTTCGAGCTGAAGGGCGAGGTCGTGCAGGCTACCCAGCAGGCGCCGGGCGGCGATCTCAAGAAGAACGGTTTCTACGCGCAGGCGTCGTACCTCGTGGTCTCGTGGCTGGAGCCGGCGGTCCGCTACTCGCAAATGGATTTTCCGGGAGCCTCGAACCGCGATCTGCGGGAGATCAGTGCGGGCGTCAGTCTGTACCCATCAGACATCGGGGCCCTGCGCCTGTTCTACCGCATCAACGGTGAACGCAGCATCCCTGAGGTCGACGACAACCAGTTCATCGCGCAACTCACGGTGGGCTTCTAAGGAAGGAGAGGAACATGTTGGCCCTTGCGGAGTGTTTCCCGAAAGCGCGGCTTGCTGGGATCGAGGCCTTGCTGCTGTTCCTTCTCGCGGTCCCCGTCTCCGCGCTGCAACAGAAGCCCAGCGGAGCGGACGTGTGGTCCACGAATTGCGGCCGGTGCCACCGGGTGAGGGCGGTGGACGCTTACGATGCCTCCCAGTGGGAGAGTGTCGTTACCCACATGGCACTCACGGCGCGCCTGACGCCCGATGAGACGCAAGCCGTGCGGGAGTTTCTGGTAGGAGCCGCGCAGGCCCGTGCGCAAACCGCGAGCAGCATGGCCCAGTCGTCCCGGCAGCGCGAGCCGCTTCGGCTGGCGAGTCGGGGGGCGGTCGGCATAGCGAGCGTGGACTCCCGCTGCTGCGACCCGGCGGTGGGACGTGCGGTGTTCAAGGCTCAGTGCGTCGCGTGCCACGGTTCCGAGGGGAAAGGCGACGGGCCGGCGGCGGCCGCCCTGAACCCACGTCCAGCCAATCTCGCGGACCCGGCGCGGATGCAGAAGGTGGTTGACGACTCGTTGGTCCTGGTCATCACTGCCGGGCGGAGGACGATGCCAGGGTACGCGAAGATCCTGACGCCCGAGCAGATCCGCGAGGTCGTGGCGTACCTGCGAAGCTTCACCCCGTAGGGGTTCGCTGCGTCGCCGGCACCGGGGGCCCCCGGTCCCCGGCGGTTTCCTCGTCGCGGAGGAACATGCCATGCTGCGTCGTGCCCTGGCGCTCGCCGTCGCGGGAGCGGCAACGGCTGGGCCGGCGTCACAAGGGCTCGGTACACTTCCGGCCTGGCCCCGGACGCCGCGCACCGTGATCGTGAGGGCCGTGGACGTTTCGACGACCCGGTACCGCTTCGTGCCGGCGGATGTTAGGGTCCAGCTCGGCGACACGGTCCGCTGGCTCCAAACGGCTACCACGCCGCACAACGTCGAGTTCAAGCAGATCCCCAGCGGCGCCAACCTGGGCTCCCAGCGCGTCGGGCCGTACCTGGTGGCGCCGGGTCAAACCTATCAGCTCGTGGTGGATGGGCGCTTCGCGGAAGGCGTGTACCGCTATGTGTGTACTCCTCACGCAGCATCCGGCATGGTCGGGACGATCACCGTCGCCGGCTCGAGCAACTGACGATGCGCCAGCCGAGGCAGGCTGACGGCCCGGGCGCTCATCGGATGGGTTGCCACGGTGCGGGCACCACCGGGAGCAGTTGACCACCCAGACGTCCGAGCCGGAGCGACTCTAGCGAGACCGCCGAGCCAGCGCTGCAAGATACGCGGCCAGGTCGCGCATCTCGTCCCCCTCGAACCTCGGCCACTCCACGCGCACCGACTGGGTGACATCGAACATCTGGGGGGCATGGTTCCACATGGCCGTGGCGAGCCCCAGCGGAGTCTTGGTCACCTGCGACAGCGCCAGATCTGGCCCGATCAACGCTCCGCTCGGCGGCGCGTGACAACCCACGCAGCCCTTGCCCTCGAAGACTCGCCGGCCAGCTCGCGGATCGCCGTTCGCCTCGTAAAAGCGCAGGTAGTAGAGGAAGGCGATGACGTCGGCCATCTCCGTGCCTTGGAACTCCGGGAAGGCGAATCCCCGGGCCCGCATGGCCGCGGACATCTGGAACGAGTGATTCCAGAGCACGCCCGCGATTTCGGACACCCGTAGCCTCGAGGTGGCCATGCGGAGGTCCGGTCCGAACTCGCTCCCCCGACCTGCCGCACCGTGGCAGCGGTCGCACCCTTTGGAGCTGAAGAGCCGCTCACCCTTCCGCGGGTTGGGGGTCTGAAAGAACACCAGGCGCCGGTCCCGGAGCGTGGACGCGCGCCGAATGTAGGCCTGGATGTCGGCCATCTCGCGACCCACGAACGTGGGGATGGGAACGCCTCCCGCCGTCTGGGTGGCCTGCATGGCCGGTCCGTGGTTCCACATGCCTTCCGCCAGCATGAGCGGCGCGATGTAGCGGGCGTAGCCGTCCAAGGGCGGCCCCACTCGTCCCCCAACGCCACCCACCGAGTGGCACTGGGCGCAGCGCTTGTCAGTGAACCAGCGCTCGCCGAGTTCGGGATTGCCGGGCTCGTCGAACAGCTTGACGTAGTACACGTAGCTGATGAGATCCGCCAGCTCGGTTTCGGTGAAGGTCGGCCATTCGAAGCCGCGCGACCGCACCGTCTCCATCATGCGGGGAGTGTGGTTCCAGAACAGCCCGGCCAGCTGTTGCATGCTGCGTCCGGCCCCGACGATCGCGAAATCCGGGCCCAAGGCGCCGCCGTTGCCCCAAATGGAGTGGCAGCGCAGGCATCCCCGTTCCTGAAACAGTCGGCGCCCGGCGGCCGGGTCACCCGGCGCCGGCAGGGGAGTCTGCACCGCAAGCAGAGGGCCCCACGCGACGACCAGGGCCAGTCCGAGCTCCGTCCCAAGCCGACTCGTCCGCGAGGCGAAGCTCTGGCGCGGCATCTCAGTCCGCCGCCGCCGGCATCGGCGCCTGCTCGGGGAGATACCCCTTCACGCGTTCCGCCACCTCGCGCACCGACTGCTCTCGGCCTTCTTTCATTTCCCAGATCGAAATGATAGGGAAGAACTTGGTGGCCAGCATATAGAGCAGAATGAACCCGGCGAAAGTGCCCGCCATGATGGACAGCTCGACCCAGCTGGGGAAATACCGGCCCACCGATTCCATTTCCCAGCGAGGATTCACCGAGGTCGGCACCACGATGTTGAAGCGTTCCAGCCACATGCCGATCACCACGGAGATCCCGGCCATGAGCGTCCCGCGCGGCGTGCGCATCGAGCGGCGACTCATCAGGCTCAAGGGAATCACGAAACAGGTGGCGACCATGGTCCAGAACGGGATCGCGAACGGTCCGGCCACCTTCGCCCAGAAGGTGCGCATCTCCGCTGGCTCGCCCCCGTAGAACGCGGTGAGGTACTCGGCGAAGGTGAAGTAGAACCACAGGAGGCTGAACAGCAGCAGCAGGCGCCCCATGTAGTCGAAGTGGATCTCCTTGAGGTACCGCTGGAAGCCGTACGCCCGCCGCAGGATGGTCATCGCGATCAGGATGGCGGCGATCCCCGAGTAGATAGCCCCCATGACGAAGTAGGGACCGAAGATGGTACTGTGCCACATCGGCCGCAGGGTCATGGCGAAGATCCACCCGATGATGGTGTGCACCGAGACCGCGATCGGGATCACGGCGATCGCCAGCACCCCGATCACCCGCTCCAGCCGGGCCCGCTGGGTCGGGGTACCCCGGTACCCGGCGGCCAGGAACCGGTAGAGCCACGGCGCTTTGATCCCGCTGTCCCGGATAATGGCGAGGTCGGGGATCATGGGGATGTAGAGGTAGATCGTGCTGGCCGTGAAGTAGAGTCCAATGCTGATCACGTCCCAGAGCAGCGGGGAGCGCATCTGCGCGTTGAAGATCACGTTGAGGAGTCGGTCCGGCCGCCCCAGGTCGACGATTGGCTGAATCGCCCCGAACCCCAGCACCAGCACGGTAATGAACTCCGCCGAGCGCGTGATGGCCCGTCGCCACTCCGCCTTGCTGACCCGGAGGATGGCCGAGATCAACGTGCCGGCATGGCTGATCCCGATGAAGAAGACGAAGTCGATGATGTAGATGCCCCAATACTCGGGACGATTGAGCCCGGTCCGCCCCAGGCCGTAGCGCACCTGCAAGTAGTAGGCGAACAGTCCCCACAGGGTGATCAGGGCCAGTCCGCCCGCCACCAGATAGAACCCGCGGCTGGTTTCGACCAGCGGTCTCAAGAGCCGCTGCTCGTCGGCGTCCAGCGTCGCCAGCTTCGCCGCGACCTCACCTCGCATCCGTCAGATCCTCGGCTGGAGGTAGTAGACCTTGGGCTCCGTGCCCAGGTCCTCCATGAGCCGCATGGCACGCGGATCGTGCCGCAGCTCACTCACCCGATGGGCCGGATTGTCTAGGTCTCCAAAGACGATGGCCCGGGTCGGGCAGATCTCGACGCAGGCCGGCTGGTAGTCCTCCTCCCGAAGCTCGCGCCCTTCGGCCCGGGCCACCTCCCGCGCCTTTTGCAGGCGGTGGTGACAGAACGTGCACTTCTCGATCACACCCTTGGGTCGGACCGAGACATCCGGATTCAAGTACGCCCGCTCGGATTCGGGCCACTTCGGCGGGAACCAGTTAAAGTACTTCACCGTGTAGGGACAGGCATTGGCGCAGTACCGGCACCCGATGCAGCGGGGATAGATCTGCCCCACGATCCCCTCGTCGTTGATGTAGGTCGCAGCCACCGGGCAGACGGCCACACAGGGCGGTTTGTCGCAATGCATGCAGGGGCGCGGGATGAATCGCATGCTGAGATTGGGGAACTCGCCGTCGACCTCGGTCATCACCTTCATCCAAGCCAGGGTCCTTCCTAAGTCGGACTGGTCGGGCGGCACTGTGGCCACGTTGTTCTCGCTCTTGCAGGCCACCTCGCACGCTCCGCACCCGGTGCAGCGATCCAGGTCGATCACCATGCCCCAGCGCGTCATGGCCCCTCAGGCGGGCTCGAGCCGCACGAACGTGGTGAACCAGCTGCTGAGGCCGGTCAGCGGATCGCCGGATCCGTCGAGCAGCTGCAACGGATTGGCCGGCTCCCCGCCGGGGTGGCGTAATCCATATGGGGCGTTGACGTTTTCCGGGGCCACCCCCACGAAGACCCGGATTCGAGCCCGGTACCGAGCGCGTGGAGAGACGACCCACACCATGGCTCGGTCGGCCAGTCCCAGCGCGTCGGCGGTGGCGGGATGCAGCTCCACCCAGGGAACCCAATGCTGGTCGGGCAGCACGGTCGGCTGCTCCCACAGCCAGGGTTGCAACCAGACACCACCCGAGGCCACACCCCCGACACGATACGGAATCAGGCGCAGCGGGAACTCAGGGGAGGGGTGAAGCTCCGCCTCCGGCGGAACGTACGGTCTACGCCCCCGCCCCTCGGCGGCGAGCACCTCGGTCAACTTCGGGGGCAGCAGGGAGATCCGCCCGTCGGCCGTTCGGGCGAGCCTTACGGGGTCGGTGTCATCGTAGAACAGGTCCGTCCATCCACCCCGTTCCAAGAGGTCAGCCCAGAAAGCGTCGAAGTCCGCGTGTTGCTGGAGCCACCAGCCCCGTTCCTCCATCTGGCGATAGTGGGTGCGCTCGAACTCGTCGCCGAACAGCACACCGTGCCGGGCGGTGAACAGACCCCGCGCGCGGGCCTTGAGCAGCGCTTCCATGCCGTCATAGGGGAGGCTCTGGGCCACCGATCCTCCCAGCGCTCTCGCCAGGCCCAGCACGACCTCACCGGTAGCCACTCCCGGGGGCTCGGGTGCCACCACCGGCTGCACCACGCTCCACGTAGGATACGCGTAGGTCGTCGGGCCGTAGGCATCCTGCCACCGCTCGTACGGCAGCAAGTCTGGCAGAACTAAGTCCGCCTGGCGCGTGGTCGCGTCCAGGAACGGCGAGAAGCTCACGACGTATGGGATACGCTCGAGGACTTCCTCCCAGACGTCTCCGCGGACGCTGGACTCCACCGGATTGGCGTAGTACAGCAGCAGCACTTCCGGCGGCTCGGCGCGGCCGCTCGCGATGCTCTCAGCGAACTGCCGGGCTTGGTCCCCGGTACCGAAGGGAGATTCGCAGCACGCGACCGGCTTCATCGCCAGGCCTGCTGCAGCGACCCGGTCCACCACCGGCTCTACGAGGGAAGCAAGCGGGGGATCGTCCCCGACCAGCACGCCACCGGGTCGGTTGATGGACCCCAGGATGACGTTCAGGCTATGGACGGCGACGCCTTGCAGCAGGCCGTCGGGCGCGAGCATCACGTCCGCCCCGCAGACGGTCACGACGGGCCGGCGTTCGGCGAGCGTCTTCGCCAGGGACACGATGCGCTCGACCGGCACCCCGGTGATGGCGGAGACTTCCTCGGTGCGATAGTGACGCAGCACCAGCGAGCGATATCCCTCGCGCACGGTGCCGGATGCGTCGGTCGCGTCCTCGAACCCCGACACGTGCCGAGCCAGGAACGCGGCATCGATCAACTCCTCTTTGATCAGGACATAGGCGATGCCGAGCGCCAGCGCGCTGTGCGTTCCGGGCCGGACCCCCACCCACTCGTGGGCGCGTGCGGCCGTCCGAGAGAACCGGGTGTCCACCTGGATGAAATGCGGGCGAGTTGTCCGGGCGCTGCCGTTGGGCCGGCCGAACGCGACGTAGGCCTGCAACGGTGACCACCAGGCGTCGAATAACGCGGCCCCGAACGAGAGGACCGCGCCGCTTCGTTCCAGGTCGTACGCGGGACGGCGCGGGATCCCGTGCATCAGGGCCATGATCACGTCGGTGGCGTCGTTGCAGTCGTCCGCCACGTAGTTGGGCGACCCGAACGCCCGCAGGAACTGCCGCCACAGCCGCTCCATGACGCCCTGACTGTAGCCACTCACGACCGCCAGCCGTTCCGGCCGCCCAGCCGCACGAAGCGCGCCCAGCCGGCTGGCCAGCTGCTGGAGCGCGCCGTCATGGGTGAGCGGCTTCCATGCTCCGCTGCCGCGGGATCCGCCGCGCTCCAGGGGCGAGCGCAGCCGGTCCGGGTGGTAGAGCAGTTGCACGCCGGCGACACCGCGCGGACACACGCCGCCCTGGCTCAGCGGATGCAGGGGGTTTCCCTGCACCCGCACCAGCCGTCCGTCCACGGTGCGAGCGCGGATCCCGCACCGGGAGGGACAGAGCAAGCAGGTGCTGCTGCGGACGGCCTCAATGCCAGGCGCCCAGCCCGCCGCCTCTACCTGCTCGGGCGTCCACGAGACCTCGGGCAGCCCCTGCAAGGTGAGCGCGGCCGCCGCCCCACCTACGGTCCAGAGGAACTCACGACGGGTCGGCATGCTGGGCCTCCCTAGCGATGACACGCCACGCAGTCCAGCGACTGCTCGCTGGCCCGGTGACAGTCGAGGCAGAACGTCATGCTGATCTTCACGAGAGGACGAGCCGGTGGACGCTCGGTGTCAGCGATGCCGCCGTGGCACTGCCGGCACTCCAGCTTGGCGATCCCCACGTGTCGCCGATGCGTGTACGTCACGTGTGACGCGAGCCGGAACAGCTTTCGGAACTGCAGCGAGTCGCCCCGGGACAAGAGCTCGGTGAGCCGGGCCGCTTCCTTGGACTCGCCCAGCGGGGCCATGTGGCAGGCGGAGCAGAGGGCGCCGCTGGGCAGACCGGCGTGAGCCCCCGACGTCACGTACTGGTGGCAGAACTCGCAGTTCAGTTGCAGTTCCTGCGTGTGCTTGCGGTGATTGAACGCCACGGGCTGCGGGACCGCCGGGCTGCGCCTTGCCAGGCCGAGCAGCACCAGCGCCACGACCGGCGGCCCGATCAGCAACAGACGGCGCCAGGTCACTACTTCGCCCGGGCTCTCAATTGGCGGATGTAGGCCACCAGATTCCTCATGCGCCCCCCCAACTGGTTGGCCCCGCTCCTCACTCACACCCAGTGGCGAGCGCAGCGGTCTCCTGCTTCCTGAAGCGACAATGAAGAAGGCGTGTTAGCCTGGGATTGAAGCGGCTGTGAAGCAGCCTTAACGTCGAGCGCGGGCCAGCTCGCCCGCGCTCGTCTGCCAATCACCGCCGCGCCGGACGCAGCTCCTCGTGGCAGTCAAAGCACGAGAACACCACTTGCATGAACTGATAGTAGCTGCCGTGCAGGTCGCGGTCTCGCGCCAACCTCGCCAAGTGCGCGGCGCGGCGCTGGAAGTCAGACTCGTGCGCCGCGAACTCGCCCGCTCGCGGGTCGACACTCCACTTGGCCTGCGCTGCGATCTGCACCAGCTCGTCCGCCGCCCGCTGAACCGCGTCCAGATCGCCCTGGGCTAACCCTCGCAAGATCAGCTCGGCGCGCGCTACCTTCTGGGCCATCATCCGCCGCAACGCCGCCCGGGCCGTATCTTGCTGCCGCTCCTGCGCCGGCACCGGCGCGCCGGCCCGCGCCGTTGGGTTCGGGAACGAGGCTGCCGCCGCCACCACCGCCGTTGCCGCCAGCACCAAGAAGCCCACTCGAGGTCTCATTGGCGATCCTCCTGCGTGGTTCGGTTGTGTCGCGGCAGCCGCCTCACGCGGGCCGCCCCCAGGGTGC
>Ga0209172_10005188_pt1 | contig 16165 bp, 6 predicted proteins | sample LarsenN4metaG_FD_184113 | JGI IMG/M metagenome (GOLD analysis project Ga0209172, IMG submission 184113) | Hot spring sediment bacterial and archeal communities from British Columbia, Canada, to study Microbial Dark Matter (Phase II) - Larsen... ... | reverse complement strand
GCGGCGCGGGCATCCAGGAGGCCGGCGCGACCGACGCCGCCGACATCGCAACCCGGCTGGCCTCGATGGTGGGCCTCTCAAGCTACCTGGTCGATTGCACCGCGTCGGGCAACGTCATCACGGTAACGCTTGAGCCAGGCGTGAATGGCCCGGTCGAAGTCTCGACCAACAGCGGCTCCGCGCCCGCCACGCTGAGCCGATCCGTGCCGGGCATCTACACCGCGCAAGTGGCCTCCTCGGCCGAGATCCGTGTGGGCGACTACGTCGGCGTCGACATCGGCAGCGCCAACGACGAGGTCGTCAAGGTCCTGGCCGTTGGGCCGGGCACGTTCACGGCGTATTTCACGAAGCCGCACTACGGGAGTGTCTACAACATCCAGTGCCGCGTGCTGCCGCGGGCGAGGCACTTCGGGAGGGTGCTCAAGAGCCGCATGGTGGACGCGCCGGCGCCCGATTACGGCGAGCAGCCCGCCAGCGTTGCCGTTGAGCGGTTCACTACGACGGACACGTCCTGCGAACTGAAATTGCGGCTCACGGGGCAACTGGGCGCGTATGGGCGCGACGCCAACGGCATGCCCGTGCTCGTCTCGGTCGATGGCGCAAACCAGATCGTCCGCATCGAGAAGAAGGAAGGTGCGTTTGGGGCGACCTCACTCGCCGCCGCCGTTGATGGTGCCGGCAACACGCAAGCCTACCGATTCACGTTTCCCTTCGCCTCCCTCTCCGGTTATAAGAACGGCGACCGCAATTCGCTTGTGCCCGTTCCTGCCAGCGATATCGTGAAGGTCCACCTCACCTTCGCGCCGCGCTTTGAGGACGTGGAGGCAGGCCTGCGCGAGGGTGGACGGCTCAAGGAAGGCGTTGCAGCATCGCCGCCAGGCACGGAGGAGGAATGGCATCTGACGGACGCCGACCAGATGCTCGCGGGCCGGAAGTACTACGTCGGCATGCCGGATGTCGAAGAACGCGTCGCCTGTCTCGCCAACTTTGGCCTCGTGAAGCCCGATCCCGACGACCCGGCCACCTGGTACTACCGCATCCTCGTTCGCCGCGGCGAGGACTCCTCGACTCCGCAGGCCTGGACGCCCGGCACGCGCATCCAGCGGATCTCGACCATCACCGGCACCCGCTCGGACATCGAGTGGCAGGTGCGCATCTCGAATCTCACCGTCACCGGCGACCGGACGCTGAAGGTCGGCGGCGATACGCCGCGCATTGAAGAATCCGATGGTCGCTGCCGGTACGAGGGCTTCTGGGAAGACTACCGTTATGGCGCAGGGTGGCCGACGCAATGGTGGTCGCTCGGCCACGCCAAGCGCTGCGCGCCCAACGACGCGCAGGACCAGCGGACGGTGACTATCCGCTACTCCTACCCGCGCGAGCATGATCTCTACCTCGGCACGTGGCTCGGCCGTGATGCTGGCCGGATTGAAATGCGCATCGACGGCGGTGCACCCGCCGTTCACGATCTGTATCTCAACGACTACAACGGCCTAGCGGCGATGAAGAAACTCGCCGCCGCGCTGCCTGGCGGGATGCACACGGTCGAGATCCGCGCGTTGTTCTCGAAACACCCGTCGAGCACCGGCTATTACTTCTACTTCGACTATCTTTGGCCGCTTGAACCTCAGGATCCTCCAGACCCGCCCAAGGTCTATCCCGATGTCTCTGCGGCAATCGACTTCGACACCGATCACGGCTACAAGAAGCCGCCCGCCTGGCACGTGTGGCATCTGAAGCAGCTCGGCTTCATGGGCCACGCCGACGTCTACATGGGCGTCTTCTGGAACAACAAACGCCGCCGCATCGAGGCGACCTACCCGAACTGCACCGTGAGCATCGGCGCTTGGCAGGTGGATCAGCCACTGTGGATCAATCTCTCAGGCACCACGCTCTACTTCTCACCCGGCGTGGGCCTCGCCATCGAAGACATCGCCGCGCACCTGCGCGCGATGATCAACGTCACCTTCCCCGGCGTCTGGTCGACCAGCGACGGCGGATCGATCCACATCCGCTCCCGCGCGCCGAGCTACACCTTCTCGATTTCGACCAGTCCGCAATTAAGCATCACTCAGGGCACGCCACCGCTTGATCAGCCGGGCGCCGAAGGCGATTGGGAGATGATCGACACCATCTCGCCCGTGATGACCCACGGCGCGCGGAACTGGATCCGCGACCTAGCGCGGGAGTTCAAACAGGCCGGCATCGATGCGAGCTTCGCCTTCTCGATGGAATGCTATCGGCCTCCGATGGAGATGGCCGCGCGCTACTGGGACGGCGAGCCGGTCTTCCTGCCCATCCCGTCGCATCAGATGCACTTCGGCCCGCGCGTGCGGGACTACTTGAAGCAGATGTACAAGGAGTGCGCCGACGAGATCGCCGCCGCAGGCCTTCCCATCGTGCTCCAGTTCGGCGAAACGCAGTGGTGGTATTTCCCGAACGAATCCGGCATGCCCTTCTACGACGACGACACCAAGGCGGCGTTCCAGGCTCGCTACGGCCGGCCTTTGCACCGGTTCCTGGCCAACACCGACTCGCCCCACGAAGACATCGAGAGCGCGAACTTCCTGCGCGATCGCATCTGGGAGTACTGCGCCGAGGTCATCAGCTACGTCCGGCGGTTCCATCCCTCGGCAGTGTTCGAGTGCCTCTGGCCGCTCGACGCCAACCAGGGCAAGCCCGCGCCCGATCCGGCGTTCCGCGCGCTCAACTTCCACGTAAACCTGCCCAATGAATGGAAGACCTCTGCCCACGGCGTAAAGTACTTCCGCTCGGAGGGCTTCGACTACGACGTCTGGCAGAGGAACGCGCGGCTCATGCGTCAGACGCTCGAGTTTCCTCTGCAACTCGGCCGCCCGGTATCCGAGTGCGTGTACCTGGCTGGAATCTATGGGCCGCCCGACCCGCCAATGCGCGAGGCCTACGGCATGTGGCGCAATCGCGGGCTGTACTCGTTCTGCTTCTGGGCCTTCGACCAGTTCTGTCTGAACTCGCGCCCCGTGCCGCTGGAAGTGCCTGCGCAGTCTACAGCAACGCTTGTCTCCTATCGGCGCCCACGCGCCGCGCGCTCGCCCGAAGCACCCGTCGCCGTGGCTTACGCGCCTGAGGCCAGCAGCCGTCTGAACACGTTCCGATTGAACGCGAGGAGGTTGAACGGATGAGTAACTACCCGAACGCGATCGACGATGCCTCGAGCCTCTACTCGCCCGCGGATGCCTTCTCGGCGAAGCCGCTCGAAACGATCACCATGATGCCGGTTTACGCTGGCGACACGACCATCAGCGTGGAGTCCACGGGAGTTGGCTTCCCTGATGAGTACGGGATCCTCTCGATCGACGATGAACTGATCGTCTACACGGGCAAGACCGCCACGCAGTTCACCGGTTGCCAGCGCGGCGCGTTCGGCACCGTCGCGGCGCAGCACACCTCCGGCGCAACCGTGCGCGCCAACATGGTCTCGGCGTATCTGAAGGCGCTTCAGGAAGCCGTCGTCGCCATCGAGCAGGAACTCGGGACAGCCTCCAACCGCAACTACATCCGCAAGGACGGCGCGGTGACGATCACAGGCGCGAAGAGCTTCGTTGACGGCGCGGAGTTTGGCTCTGGCAACAAGGCCGCCACAGGACTGGTCCGGCTGCCAAACACCGGCGCGGTGAAGTGGCGCAAGGCCGACGGCTCCGGCGACCTGGGGTTCGCCTTGAACGCCAATGACCATCTGGTCTCGGACGCGATCATCGACTTCGCGCCCGGGCAGACGTTCGGCGCGTTCTCCTACCCTGATGCCGGGTACGGCAACAAAGGCATCGTGCAGGTCGACGCCGCCGGAGGCCTCGCCGTCGAAGCGGGCGTTCTCTCGATGCCGCCGTCTGGTGTCACGCCGGGCACGTATCCGAAGATCACCGTCGATGCCAAAGGCCGCGTGACCGCCGGTGCGAACCTCGCGGCGGGCGATCTGCCCGCCCACACGCACACCGCCGGCGACATCGTCAGCGGCGAGCTCCCGCACAAGGTCCAGAAGGACGGCGCCGACGTCGGGACACGCCGGGCCCTGAACCTCGTCCAGGGCACGCGTGTCTCGCTGGCTGCCGCCGACGACCCCGCCAACGACCGTGTCAGCGTGACCATCAGCGCGAGTGCGCCCGAAGCCGGCGAGATCACAAACGCTCTCGGCTACATCCCTGCCAACCGCGCTGGCGAGCACTTCACCGGTCCCTTGGACTGCGGCCCGCACCAGGCCGTCGGCGGCCCACTCGAGAACATGGCGAAGTACTCCGAAGACTTCGCCGCGACCGCCTGGGACAAGAACGGCGGCTCCTGTTCGGTCACTTCGAACGCCTTCATCGCTCCGGACGGCAACCAGACCGCAGACGTGATCACTGCCGTCACTTCGACGCCCGTAATCCAGCAGCAGCTCGCCGGTCTTGCCGACGGCGGCACCTACACCTTCTACATCTGGGCGCGCGTCCCCTCCGGCACTCGCAAGGTGTCGATCGCCATCGTCGATAACCCGTATGCCGCCTATATCGCCGGTCCAACCCAGATCACGCTCACGACGTCGTGGCAGCGCTTCAAGATCACCGGCACCTTGGCATCCGGCCAGACCGGCCTCTGGGTCGTCGTCCGCCAGTACGCCGCCAACGGTGATGACTGGACCACCGGCGACATCCACCTCTGGGGCGCCTGCCTCCAGCAGGGCAACGACCCGCAGAAATCCTACGCCCGCACCTGGGCGTCGCAGACGCCGCACATCGCCTCCGGCCTCGCCGCCGGCCCCACCGTCATCGCCGCGCCAGACAACGCCACGTCGCCCCTCAAGATCCACGGCCCCGGCTCCAACCTCGCCGACAGCACCCTCCTGGAACTGACCGCCACTGGCGAACTCATCCTCGCCGGCGGCTCCGGCAACGGCTACCGCTTCGCCGAACTCAGCGCCGCCAACAACCCCTCCGGCTGGTCTGGCGTGCTGAAGGTGAAAACGCCCGACGGGGCAAGCCTCGGTTACATATTGCTTTACACAAACCCATGACGATCGAACTCGATTGAATTCAGAGACGTGGAGCCGATGGTTACAGTCCGACTCGCGACTGCCGAAGGCGATGGATTCGAATTGATCAGGCCCCACTGGGCCGAAGCAGCCGAAGCGCATTGAAGATCACAAGCAGAGACACCCCCATGTCGGCTGCGATGGCTGCCCATAGGGAAGCGTGACCCCAGAACGTGAGGGCCACGAAGACCGCTTTCACCGCTAGCGATGCCACGATATTCTCGCGGATGATTCCGACCGTACGCCGAGCGTGGCGGATCAGCCACGGCAGCTTTTCGAGGTCGTCGGACATCAGCGCGACATCTGCGGCCTCGATTGCAGTGTCGCTTCCGATCGCTCCCATCGCGATTCCGACTGAAGCACGGCCCATGGCCGGCGCGTCATTGATCCCGTCACCGACCATGCCGACATTCCCGTACTGCGCCACCAGGCGCTCAATGGCCGAGACTTTGTCGGACGGCAGTAGTTCAGCTTCGACTTCCGAAATTCCGACCGCTCGACCTATCGCTTCGGCCGTGGGGCGATTATCACCTGTCAGCATCACCAGGTGTTCGACGCCGACCGCACGCAGGCCCTGTATCGCCTTGGCGGCATCCGGTCGAACCTGGTCCGCGAACGCGAGAAGACCAAGCACATGGTGATCACTTCCAACGAGCACGACCGTTAGGCCGCGCTTCGCGCAATCGACAAGTCGGCCGTGGAGTTCCTGAGGCTCCTGTGAACGCTCTTCCAAGTACCGGTGGGAACCAATCCAGTACCGAGATCCCTGGATCTCGCCAGTGACGCCCTTGCCGGAGACATCTTGCAGATTCGCGACGCTTGGCCACTCGACTCCGCGTTCCCTGGCGTGTTCGACGACCGCCAGCGCAAGTGGGTGATTACTGTGGGACTCCAGCGCCGCGGCGATTTCGAGGACGTGCCTCTCAGAGTGGCCGTTCAGAGGAAGAACCTCCGCAACCGCAGGCCTTCCGCTCGTTAGGGTACCCGTCTTGTCAAGCGCCAGAGCCTTGAGATGTGCCGGAGCCTCGACGAACGGACCGCCTTTTATCAACACCCCATGTCGAGCGCTCGCGGCCAGAGCCGCGACAATGCTCACCGGCGTAGAGATGACCAACGCGCACGGGCAAGCGATGACGAGCAGAACCAGCGACCGGTAGAACCATTCTCCAAACGGCTGCCCCCAAACCAGGGGTGGGAGAATCAGTACCGCGACAGACAGGCCCATCACAGCCGGCGTGTAGATCCTGGCGAAAGTGTCCACCCATTGCTCTGAAGGAGCGCGTTTGCGCTGAGCCTCGGCGACCATGCGGATAATGTGCGCGAGGGTAGTCTCACCTGCGGGCCGGGTAGACCGAATTTCGAGCGCTCCAGGGCCGTTTACAGTGCCAGCATAGACCGGGTCTCCGGTCGCCTTCTCGACGGGGACGCTTTCGCCAGTTATCGGAGCTTGATTGATTTGGCTGCTGCCGTTCACGACATCGCCGTCTAACGGAATTCGCTCGCCAGGTCTGACCAAGAACCGCGATCCCACGGCCACTTCTTCAGGTCGAACCTCTCGTTCCCGGCCATCCTGGTCGATCAGGCGCACAACCGCCGGTGTGAGGCTCAGCAGGTTTTCGACGGCGCGGCGCGCCCGGCCAACACTCCACGCCTCCAGGGTCAGCGAGAGAGCAAACAGGAACGATACGGACGCGGCTTCAAACCATTCGCCGATAATGACGGCGCCGGCAACTGCAATCGTCATCAATAGGTTCATGTCTGGCCGTAGCCGCCGGAGCGCGAACCATGCTTTCGGAAGGACGTGCCAGGCCCCACAGATGACAGCGAGTCCGTAGATGATCCGGACTGAAACTGGAATGTCGTGATGAATGCCCGCGCCTTCGGCGCCCAGGATGCTGACGAGACGGCCGGCGATCAATAGGTGGGTTAGGAAACCGGCAAGCACGAGAGCACCACTGCCTGCGGTCAGTATTAGACGCCCGTACTGGTCCTGCCAACGCTTCTCGGGACGTGCGACCTCGCGTTCGTCTTGCCACAGTTCGCCGCGCATACCCGTGGCGCGAATGCGAGCGAGCACTTCTTCCACGGGAACCCCGCCGGATCTTCCGGCAACGGTCATGCGCCCGCGCAGCAAGTCAAATCCGAGGTTATCTTCACCTCCGACGAGCGGCGCGATTTCCCGCTTCAAGACAGCGATCTCTTCGGCACAGTCCATGCCATGAATGCGAATCGTTACCGTGTCGGGATTCATGCCAGGCTCCTGCGTGCGAGTCTCCTGCGCTCAACATATTCGTATAACGAAGGAACCACCAGCAGCGTAAGCAAGGTGGAGGTGACCAATCCACCGATGACAACGGTCGCCAACGGCCTCTGGACCTCAGCACCTGCTCCCTGAGAATACGCCATTGGGAGAAAGCCGAGGCTCGCCACAAGCGCCGTCATTAACACCGGCCGCAGCCGTGTCGCAGCTCCTTGTCGCACGGCGTCTTCAAGAGCCGCACCCTCCTCCCGAAGCTGGCTGATGTAGGTGAGGAGAACGACTCCGTTCAAAACGGCGATGCCAAACAACGCGATGAATCCCACCCCTGCCGAGATACTAAAGGGCATTCCTCGAAGAAGCAGCGCGAAAATTCCACCTGTCGCTGCCAGCGGGATGTTGAGGAAGATGATTAAGGCGGGCGTCCATTGCTTGAAGTTCAGATAGAGAAGGACGAAGATCAGCAGAAGAGCAACTGGGACTGCAACGATGAGGCGCTGGCTTGCGCTCTCCAACTGCTCGAACTTTCCGCCCCACTCCAGCGTGTATCCCTCAGGAATCTCAACGTTTCTCTCGACGGATCTGCGGGCTTCGGCCACGAAACCTGCAAGATCGCGTCCGCGTACGTTGACCTCCACGCTGATTCGCCTTTGTCCGTTCTCACGGCTGATTTGAGCGGGGCCCTCTTCGTCGAAGACGTCGGCGAGCTGGCTCAGCGGAATGAAATGTCCATCCTTATCGGCAATCTTGAGGTTCCGGATCGCGTCCGCCGAGGCGCGCTGCGGCTCCTCGAAGCGAACCTGGAGTACGAAGCGCTTGTTGCCTTCCACGATCTGCCCGACAGGCTTGCCGCCTATCGCCTCCACTGTGTCGAGAACGTTGGATGCATCCAAGCCATGCCGGGCGATCGCATCGCGGCGAACGCGGACCCGAAGGTACGAAAGCCCGGCCACGCGCTCCGCGCGCACATCGCCCGCTCCCCGTACTCGTTCCACAACACGGGCAATCTGTTCCGCCTTCTCGCGAAGAACGTCGAGGTCAGGGCCGTAGAGCTTAACCGCAATATCCGATCGGACGCCCGCCTCCATCAGTTCCGAAGTCCGCATTTGGATCGGCTGGGAAAACACGTATGCCGCCCCGGGCGCCTCTTTCTGGAGCGCGGCCTTCATCGCGGCGATCAAGTCCTCCTTGGTTCGCCGCACGGGCCACTGGTCCCTGGGTTTCAAGTAGACGTATACATCGCTTTGATCGATCGCCATGGGATCGGTCGCTACTTCGGGCCGGCCGGTACGGGAGACAACTCTTTCGACTTCAGGGAAGTGGTGGAGCACGCTTTCAATGATCTCGTTGCCATGCAAGGACTCCGCAACCGAGATGCCCGGAACGCGGTACATCATGACCACGATCGAGCCTTCGTCGAGAGTGGGAATAAACTCCGCACCCATAAATGGCGCAATTCCGAGCGATGCGGCCAACACGAGCAGGGCAAGGCCGGCCGTTACCAATGGAAATCGAATCGCTCCACGCAGTGCCGGCGCATACACAGCGCTGAGCCGCTTCATAACCCAGGTGTGCTTTTCCGTCACGCCTTTGCGAAACGCGTACCAGCACGCGACTGGCATGAGAGTCAGCGCAATGATCAGGGACGCGGCAAGCGCGAACAGCACCGTGGCCGCCATCGGGCGGAACATTTTGCCCTCGACACCCCCAAGGGTCAGGACTGGAACATAAACGAGAACGATGATCAGCACCGCGAAGAAGATGGGGCGAGCTACTTCCTGCCCAGCCAAGCGAATGACGGACAGAGTGTCGTCGCCGTCCTTCCGGTGTCCGAGCCTCCGCAGGATGTTCTCGACCATCACGACTGAGCCGTCGACGATCAAGCCGAAATCGATCGCCCCCAAACTCATCAGGTTGCCGGAGATCCCCGCCTGCACCATCCCCATGAAGGCCACCAACATCGAAAGTGGGATCGCGGCGGAAACGATCAGGCCGCCCTTGAAGCTTCCGAGCAACAACAGCAGCACCGCCACCACAAGAAGACCGCCCTCAATCAGATTTCTGCTCACTGTGGCGATCGTTCGGCGAACAAGTTCCGTGCGGTCATACAACGGCTCAACTTTTACGCCGGGCGGAAGCGTTGGCTGGATCTCTGCGAGTTTGGCACGCACACGTTCGGCCACTGTGCGGGAGTTTTCATGGATCAGCATCATGGCGACTCCGATGACCACCTCGCCCTTGGCGTCTTGGGTGGCAAATCCTTGGCGTACCATCGGCGCGAAACGAACTTGAGCGATGTTTCTCATCAGAATCGGAGTTCCGGATGGAGAGACGCCGAGCACGATATCTTCGATGTCCTTCAACGTTCCCACGAGCGCCTCGCCACGGATCAACGACTGTTGCTCGGAACGCTCCAGGTAAGCGCCCCCGGCGTTCGCGTTGTTCCGCTCCAAGGCTTCAATCACGTTGCGCAACGAGATCCGGTACGCCATCAACTTGTCCGCATCCACCTGAACCTCGTAGGTCTTGAGTTCGCCACCGTGCGCGTTCACCTCCACGATTCCCGGCACAGTCCGGAGCTTCGGAGCGATATCCCAGTCGAGGATGCTTCGCAGTTCCATCAGGGACCGTCCTTTCCCCGTGACCTTGAACTGGAAAATCTCGCCCAGACCAGTCGCAATCGGACCCATTTCCGGATTGCCCATTCCGGCGGGTATCGCTTCTCTTGCCTGCGGCAATCGCTCCATCACGAGTTGCCGGCAGAAGTAGGGGTTCATGTCATCGCGAAAGTAGACCGCTACGTAAGACAGCCCGTACTTGGACACCGATTGAATCCTCACCACGCCGGGCAAGCCGCTCATCGCGATCTCAACGGGAAAAGTCAAGAACTGCTCGACCTCAACCGGTGAGAGGCTGGGAGATTTCGTCAACACGAGCACTTGGTTCGGAGTGATATCAGGCACGGCGTCGATCGGGAGCTTCTGGAGCGACAGCAGACCGAACGCGACTACGAGCAGTGTGACAAGAGGGACCAGGAACCGGTATTCGAGCGAAAGAGCGATCAATTTCCGCATGACGCTACTCCTCGCCCAGTTCCTTGCCGGCGACGATCGATTTCAGGTGAAATGCGCCCTGGACTACGATCGGCTCGCCTGCGGAAAGCCCTTCTGCGATCTCCGTCTGGCTCTGGACCGTGTTGCCTGACTTAACCGTTCGGACTTCGAACGCGGTGGGACCCTTGCTGACGAACACCACGGTCTTGCCGTCAAGCTGCTGAAGGGCCGCCTGCGGGACAGCGACGGCCTTCCGGCTGAATGTGGTTGGGAGCTGGACGGAGGCGAACATATCCAGTTTGAGACGAGTCCCTGGATTTGACACCTCGCAACGAACGCGCGCGGTTCTGGTTTGCGGATCGAGGAAGTCTCCAATGTAAGTGACTCTCCCAGCGAACCGCTCGCCTGGATACGTGTCCACCGTGATGGTTGCCATCTGGCCAATGCGAATGCGGCCCAGGTCCTTTTCATAGACTTCCGCCTGAACCCACACCTGCGAGAGATCGGCGATCGTGAACAACTCGTCCGATGGCTCCACCACTTTGCCCGGAGCCGAGTTGACTTTGAGGATGACGCCATCGAACGGAGCCTGGATGATCTGGCCTGCGGCGGAACCATCATCGCCAGGGGTCACGCCAAATCGCCGGAGCCGCGCTGCGATGCCGTCCAGAACGCTCTCCTGGGATCTGATGTTTTGCTCCATGCTTTGCTGTTCGGCGACACTCAGCTCATAGTCCTTCTGCGCGGCGGCGCCAATTTCCGTTAGCTTCCTGGCCCGTTCGGCTTGCTTGGCCAGGGCCACGAGTTGCACTTTCATGCGTCCCAGTTCAGCCTGCGCCGTTGCATGTTGGGAGACGAGGTCGCGCGCCTCAATGTTGTCGTAGCGCGCCAGCGGTTGCCCTTTGCGAACGCGGTCTCCGACTTTGACGAGGACATCCTCAAGCCGCCCGCGAGCTAACGGCCGGACTTGATTGACGCGGCTGTCAACCGGCTGCACGGTGCCAGTCACCTGAAGGTATTCGGTGAGTTGGACAATTTCCGCCGGAGCGATCTTCAGCCCGACATGCTTCTGGGCTTCAAGTCCCATCTCGATAACGTTTGCCATCGTCGCCGCCTCTGGCTTCGCTTCTTCCGCGCGCCGCGAGCAGGCGACGCTCAACAAGAGGACGCTGGCGGATAGAAAGAGAACTGGTTTCGTCACGGCAACGTACCTCCCACAGTTCGGACCAAATCTGTCAGCGCGCGAGCCTCTTCGGCGCGGGCATCGATCGCGCCGAGCTGAGTGTCTATCAGGCGCCGCTGCTCGTTAAGAACGTCCAGAATTCGCAACTGGCCGAGGTTGTACGCTCCGCGAACCACGGCAAGATTCTTCTCCGACTGCTCGACAACGCCCCGGTCGTAGATCTCAACAGCGCGACGCGCGGCCATGTAACGCTCCCACGCTGCCATGACCTCAAGTGGAATAGAGCCTTCCAGATACTGCCTTCGAAGGCGGGCGCCCGCGAACCGTGCTCCCGCAGCCTCGATGTTTCCGATGTTTCGCTTTCGGTTGAGCAGAGGGATACTGATGCCGACGGTCAGAATGTCATCCCGGTCGAACAATTGCGTGATCGCCCCTGACGACGTGAACCCGAACTGGCCATCGAAACGCGAGTTGCGCCGGGCGTACCGCGCGGCCAGAGTCAGGTTCGGTTTTCCTTCTGCTTCCGCCAGATCGACCGAGGCGCTTGCTTGTTCTTCCAACAGGCGGGCTATGAGAAGATCAGGTCGCGTCTTTAGAGCGTGCTCCCGTAGGTCCTCCACGCGAAGCGAGACCGGGGCAAGCGGGAGTTCGCGTGGCGCCAGAGTTTCAGAAGGATCGAGGGAAGCAATTCTCCTCAAGTCCAACATGGCCGCCGTGAGCCGGCCGAGAACCGGCAAGCGTTGTGCTTCTGCACGGCTTACCTCCACGGCCAGTAGATCCCGCTCCAGGGGCGCTACGTCCCCCTGCTCGACGCGGGCCTGCATCAGCCGGAGAGATTCCCGGTTCACCTGAAGTAAACCGTCGATCGCGTCCAGCTTCCTCTGCTCGGCGATGGCATCGATGAAGCGCGTCCGAATTTCGGCGGTGACCTGCCGGATTCGTTCGGCCAGTTCCGCCTCCGCGAGCTGCACATCCTTTTCCGCAACGTGGACCCGCTTCTGGCGTTTTCGGCCGGTCTCAATCGGGTAGAAGTACCCAGCCGAAAACTCCTCCTCACCTTTAGTGGCGAGTGGACGCCCGCTGGACCCGCTGAACTCCACGGTGGGAACGGGTCTGACGCCGGCCTGGCGAAGCAACCCCTGAGCCTCGGAGACTCGCTGTCGCAGAGCCGAGATATCGCGGTTACGCTCAAGCGCGCGCTGGATCAGATCATCGACAGTTGTTAATTGACCTCTCGCGGGCTCCTGGGCCAATGCAAGGGTCGAGATTACACCGAGGCACAAGGACACTCGGAAGACGTGACTCATCCTAACCTCCTGTTGTGGGTACTCGAAGAAAGGGGAAGGAGGCTAGTTTCTGGGAGGGTGGTAGATACGGGACGACCGGGTTTCGGGCGTGCCTGGATCGGGCGCGACGAGGGCACCAACGACTGGCTGGAGCCCATGCACGGGTATGGGCTGTGCAGCCACTACGTGCATGCAGCAGCAGAGGCAGCAGTCGTCAGGCTGACCTTGCTGACTCCCGTGCTCCCCCTGGGTTTCGCAGCCATTCGGGAACATCATCTCGCAGGCAAATAACTCCACGCCCGTGAGCAGGAGCATCACGAGTGCTGCGACCCGAAAGATCGTCCGGCAATCCGGCATGGCTCATTTTTCATCATGCCACAGTATGAGTGGCGCCGGAGCGTCTGACGTCGCACAACGGCGCTCGACGCGCTTGCAAATGCCACCAACCCGCAACCAACAGATTTTGCATAAGCCATTCCGAATCAATCATTTTGCCAGTGTCTCCACCTCGTAAAATACCCGTTGTTTGGGTTGGGGAGCCACTTCTCAAAACGGCCAGTTTTCGCCGCACTCTCCCCGACAGAATCGCCTGCCGCCTCGCGCACAAGTGCCAACATGTCAAATGGTTGACGGTATTCCGCGACCAACACGCCGTCCCTCCAAACGCAGTTCGATAGTAGAAAATTGAGGAGGCGCCGTTTTTCCGCCGGTTCCTGCCTCTCGAACAAGGCGTGAGCGCGGTCCGCCAGGCGCAAGAGTTGGACGCCTTCCTCGATGTAGTTGCGGTTGGCTGACTGGTGCGTCTCGATGTCGCGCAGAATTCGGTCCTGCTCGGCGCGCCACTCGGCCGACTTGCGGTCGAAGAAGGCGTTGTCGATCCGGCCGTCCAGCTTGTCCATGTACATCGCGTCGATGCGGTCCTGGAGGCGGCGGTACTCAGCCTGGAGCCGCCCGATCGCTTCATCGTGGAAGGCCTTCTCGTCGCGGTGGCTTTCGCGCAGCGCGGTGATGATCCATTCCAAGACGTCCTTCGGGAATGTGAGTTTCCGGAGCAGCTCCGAAAACCGCTCTTCGAGCACCTCCTCGCGCGTGTAAGGCTCCGGGCACCGGCCCTTGTATCGAGAGCAGTGGTAGTAGACATACTGCTGCTTCTTCAACTCGCCCACCATCGCGCAGCCGCAGTGGCCGCAGCGGATGAGATTGCTGAAGGCGAACTCGTGCCGGGCCTTGCGCGGCTTCTGGCGGCTGCGCCCGTCGAGACGGTCCTGGACCTCCTGCCACAGCTCGCGCGTCACGATCGCCTCGTACTTGCCGGCATAGGTCTTGCCGTCGAAGTCGAAATCGCCTGAGTAGATGCGGTTGCGCAGGATCTTGTGGACGGTGGAGGTTGGTACGGGGAGCTTGCTCTTGGGGTATTGCAGACCGTCCTGCCGCGCCAGCTTGGCGAGCTCCTTCAAGGAGTGCTTGCCGGTCGCGTACCGTTCGAACATGCGCCGGATGATCGGCGCCAGTTCAGGGTTCGGCGCGATGGTCCGCTTGCCGTCCTCGCCCATCACATTCAGATAGCCGAGCGGCGCGTAGGAGGGCCAGATGCCCTGGCGCGCTTTTTCGAGCATCCCCTTCTTGGTCTCCTCGGACAGGTTGTCGATGTAGTTCTTGGCCATCAGGACCTTGATGCCGTGCATGAACTTCTCCGACGAGCGGGAGTCCTGGGAGATGACGATGTTCTCTTTGACGAGGTGGATTTCGAGGTCCAGTTCGTCGAGCGTGACCCAGTCCTTGAGGTTGCGGTAGAGGCGGTCGGTCTTCTCGACGAGCAGGATGCGGCAGGACGTTTCCTTGCGGAGAAACGTGAGCATCTCGCCGAAGCCCGTGCGGCCCGCCTGTTTGGCAGTCTCCACGTCGACGAACTCCTTCAGGATGGTCACGCCGCGGCTGGCGGCGTAGCCGCGCAGGAGTTGGAGTTGGGCGGGGATGGAGAAGCCCTCCCGCTCCTGGTCCTTTGAGGAGACGCGGGCGTAGATCACACCTCTATGGCCGCCGGCAACAGCCACGGCGCCCGCCACTTTCCCATTGCGTTGCGCTGGTCGCATGCTTCAAGTGTACAGTGTTTAGTGTACAAGCTGAAGCCACAAAAGGGGCTGGTCCTGAAAGAACAATTGCATTAAGCTATGTTTTGGCATCCAGACGGAGGCGCTGGCTTGTCCCCAGAAGATCTGATTACGTGCGTTGCCCGGCTCACCGGAACTGAGGTCAAGGGCCAGGACGGGATAGACAAAGACGGTCTGAAGGAGATCCTCCAGGACGATTCCCGACCGATCGACTGCTCGCAGTTTAACGAACTTCTGCTGATGGTCCATAAGGATCGCGTGGAGGCGCCCTTCTTCGATCATTTCTTCGGTCCGGATTGCACGATTGGCACGATTCCGCAGGGGGTTGAACGCTTCCAGCGGGCCGCGTTGCTGCTTTACGGTAATTTCGTCTTCGGCTACCGGAAGCTGTCCCGCATGAAGGACGCGGCCGAATTCAGGCGAGAGGTCGGCGCTGCGTTTCCCGATCCCAAAGCGGAGGCTGACTACTTCCAGAACCGGCAGCCCAAACTTCTGGAGATTGACCGCATCGAGAAGGATCAGACTCCTTTCGTAGGCTACCTTTCGGCCAACGAGGTGCGTGCCGACCGCGGACGCTGCGAACTGCTACGTGTGGCGACGGCAAAGGTGGCCCCCAGCGGGACCTGGGACGAGCTCCTGGCGCAGGTCCGTGAGATGGCTGGCAAGGACGAGATCGCGGCGCTCGAATCCATCATCGACAACTACCGCGCGGCCAACCCGGATGCGGGTTTGAGCCAGATGGAGGAGTTCCTTCAGGAGTCCTTCGATTCTATCGAACGATTGACCAAGACGGTGGATTCAGTCCGGGCCCGGGCGACGCGCAACCAGGGAACCTACCTGACCTGGGACCACATGGACGTATACTTCGCAACGTCAATGCGGAAGGCCTGGGAGTACGAAGACCTGTACGAATTCATCGATCGCTTGATGGCCGCGGACGAGGTCAGGGACCTGGGTCTGCGGTATTTTGACCCGACGCAAGCGTACACGGACAACCGGGTGAACAAGGGCTTGGTGGAAGCGTTGATGCTTAAGCGGGCGCGCTGCACGGTGTACTCCGTTCAAGACACCGACACGCTGGGAAAAGACTCCGAGTTGGCGTCGACGCTGGCCCAGGGCAAGCCGGTCATCGCCTTTATCCCAGACCTCGATGTTGAGCAGCGGACGGCGCAGTTGCTGGCCGAGGACCCGGCGACCATTCTGGAGCGCTGGCGCTTCGTCTTATACGCAG
>Ga0209172_10005186_pt1 | contig 16167 bp, 16 predicted proteins | sample LarsenN4metaG_FD_184113 | JGI IMG/M metagenome (GOLD analysis project Ga0209172, IMG submission 184113) | Hot spring sediment bacterial and archeal communities from British Columbia, Canada, to study Microbial Dark Matter (Phase II) - Larsen... ... | reverse complement strand
GAGGATTATCTCACCTGAGGAGAGTCATGAACATCGTTTTTGCCGAGATGATGTTTGACACTTCTGGCCTCGATCATAAACACCACTTCCTCGGCCACGTTGGTCGACAAATCCGCCACGCGCTCGAGATTTTTGGCAATCATGATCAAATGAATGGCGCGGGAAATCGTGCGGGAATCGTTCGCCATGTAGGTGATCAGCTCGCGCAGCACCTGATCTTCGAGCGCATCCACCTCATCGTCGCTCCGGCAGAGGTTGATCGCTTGCTGCACGTCGCTGTGCACGAAGGCGTCGATGGCGGATTTCACCATGCCCTGCGCTAGCGTCGCCATGCGCGGAATGTCGATGAGCGGTTTCAGCTCCGGCTCTTTGAGCAATTCCTGCGTGTGTTGCGCGATATTAACCGCATGATCGCCGATGCGCTCCAGATCCTTGTCAATGCGCATGGCGGAGGCGATAAATCGCAAATCTTTGGCCAGCGGTTGAATGCGGGCGATCAGATCGACGCACAGATCGTCAATTTTCACTTCGAGCTGGTTGAGTTGGTTGTCTTCCTCAATGACTTTTTGCGCCAGCTTAGCGTCGCGATTCTTCAGCGCCGTGATGGAAAACTCAACGGCTTTTTCAGCCAATGAAGCCATGTACAGAAGCTCGGTGCGCAGTTCGTCCAATTCATCTTCAAAATGACGGTGCATGATTTTGTCCTTTGTGCTGTCATTCCGGAGGAGTCTTGTTGGGATTAGCACGGTGGTTGTATTGAACAAGATGCTCCAGGATGACATGTTGCTGGGAAGTTATAATTATTCAGATATTGAAAAAAGACAATTATCCAAAACGCCCGGTAATATAATCTTCCGTGAGTTTCTCGGAGGGGTTGGTAAAAATTTTGTGCGTGCCGTCATATTCGACGAGCTTCCCCAGCCAGAGAAACGCCGTGCGGTCGGAGACGCGCGCGGCCTGCTGCATGTTGTGCGTCACAATCACGATAGTATAATTTGCCTTCAATTGCAACATCAATTCTTCGATTTTCGCCGTCGCAATCGGATCGAGCGCGGAGCAAGGCTCGTCCATGAGAATGATTTGCGGCTGCACGGCAATGGCGCGGGCGATACAAAGGCGTTGCTGCTGCCCACCGGAAAGGCCGAGCGCGCTGGCGGCGAGACGATCTTTGGCTTCATCCCAAAGCGCCGCACGGCGCAAACTCTTTTCAACGATTTCATCAAGCTCCGCGCGCTTGCGAACACCGGCGATGCGCGGCCCATAGGCGACGTTTTCGTAAATCGATTTTGGAAACGGATTGGATTTTTGAAACACCATGCCGATGTTCTTGCGCAGGCTAATGACGTCGACGAGGGGATCATAAATATTTTGACCCTCCACTTCTATGCGGCCTTCGAGGCGGCTGCCGTCAACGAGATCGTTGAGGCGGTTGATGCACCGCAGCAAGGTCGATTTGCCGCAGCCGGACGGTCCGATAAACGCCGTCACTTGATTCTTAGGAATGTCGAGTGAAATATTTTGCAGCGCCTGTGAAGTACCGTAATAAAAATTGAGATGGCGAATATGAATCGCCGCGGTTTTATCTTTCGTCCCTGTTTCGGCCGGCGGCATCTGAAATTGCGCGGGACGATGATTCGATTTATCAACAGTTGAAACAGCTATCGTCTCCGGCGCTTTGGGAACCAGCATGGTCATCATCGCAACAGACATGAGTTTTCTCCTTACGCATTACTTTTTACGCCTTGCGCATTAAAACTGTCCCATCGCAAAACGCCGGCGAAGACGGTTGCGCAAAAAAATCGCCGCCAAATTCAGCGCGAGCACGATCAGAATCAACAACAGCGTGGTGGCATAGACCATCGGCAAAGAGGCTTCGATGTTCGGCGATTGAAATCCGACGTCATAAATGTGAAAGCCGAGGTGCATGAATTTTCGCTCGAGATGCAGATACGGAAAATGTCCGTCCAGCGGCAGCGACGGCGCCAGCTTGACGACGCCGGTTATCATCAACGGTGCGACTTCACCGGCGGCACGTGCCATCGCCAAAATCAAACCGGTTAAAATCGCCGGCGAGGCGCTCGGAATCAGGACGCGCCACAAGGTTTCGAATTTGGTTGCGCCCAACGCCAGCGAGGCTTCCCGCATCGCAGCCGGCACCGCGGCCAAACCCTCTTCGGTGGTGACGATGACGACGGGCACGGTGAGCAGCGCCAGGGTTAATGCCGCCCACAAGATGCCGCCGGTGCCGTAGGTCGGAGTTGGCAGCGCTTCCGGATAAAAAAATTTGTCAATCGTCCCGCCGATGGCATATACAAAAAAACCGAGACCGAAAATTCCAAAGACAATCGACGGCACGCCGGCAAGATTATTGACGGCGATTCGCAGCGCCCGCACGAACGGCCCTTGTTTGGCGTATTCGCGCATGTAAATCGCGGTCAAGACGCCGAGCGGCATGACGGCGAGGCTCATGATGAACACCATCAGGACCGTGCCGAAAATCGCCGGAAACACGCCGCCTTCCATATTGGCTTCGCGCGGCGCGCTCGTAAAAAATTCCCATACCCGTGAAAAATAGAGCCCGGTTTTATCAAGCTTTGACATTTGATTGGGCTGGAACGCGCGCACGATTTCCAGCAACGTCATCGTTTTGGTACGGCCATCAACGGCTTGAATCGTCAACTGATACGCCTCGCCCTTTTCGCGCAAGCTTTCCAGTTGTTTTTCGTTTTGATCGTACAGCTTTTGCAGCGCCGAAATTTCCGCTTCACGCTTTTGCTTTTGAGAGATTAAGCTGGTATCGACGTCCTGACGCAAGCTCAATCGTTTGATTGCGAGGCGGCGTTTTTCGATTTCGTAGTTGATGTCGCCGATCACTTTTTTTTCAATGTGCGTGATCTGTTGCAAGAGGCGGCCGGTTTCAACCAGAAATTTCGGCAGGGCCACGGCTGTTTGTTCTGCGCCTCGAGCTATCGTTTCGCCGGAAAACGACAGCTCGGTGGCATAGCCAAAAAAATTCCCCCACGCCTGGCGTTCAAAAACAAAAACGGAATCCGGAAATCTTCGCGCGATGATATCGGCTTCGTTTATCCAGCGAAAATCCAAACCGTAAAAATCACGATTGCCGATTTTGACGCGAATTCGCGTTGCCGGCGCATTTGATTTGGCGTCGGGAATGCGTTCGCGATTCCAAATTTCGCCCAGGACTTTGCTGCCGTCTTTCAGCGTCAGCTCTTCGAGCCTGGCGGGCCAGAAGATGCCGAGGCCGTTCATGAGAATCAGCGCGATCAATCCGCCGATCATGAGCATTCCGATGCCCGCGGCCATGCCGGTAAGCCAGATAAAGGCGTTGCCGCTTTTCCAAAATGAAGCCTTCATAATTCTAAAAAAATCTCACACAAAGACGCCAAGGCGCAGAGAACACGCAAAGATAATTGATAGCCAACTAAACACACAAAACACACGAGAAAGAAAAACACTTTTGGCAAATCTTTAAACCTTACGAAGATAACCAATCATTTTGTCATCAATTTTTTGCTTTTTATTTCGTGTCATTCGCGTGTTTCGTGGGCCAAATAAATAAATAAACTTTGCGGATCCTTTGCGTCTCTGCGTCTTTGCGTGTAGCTTTTGATTTATCATTGTCTTTGATACCTCATCCGCATCCGCTGCCGAATCACTTCCGCCAATGTATTCACAAAAAACGTCATGACGAACCAGCAGCAAGCCGCGAGAAACAAGGTGCGAAACAGCGTGCCGCCGACGGGCGCTTCAGGGATTTCGACGGCGATATTCGCCGACAAGGTACGAAAGCCGTTGAAGATGTTCCAATCCATCACCGGCGTGTTGCCGGTGGCCATGAGCACGATCATCGTTTCGCCGACGGCGCGGCCAAAACCTATCATCGAAGCCGAAAAAATGCCTGGACTGGCGCTGGGCAGAACGACGCGCAGCGCGGTTTGCCAAGGGCTGGCGCCGAGAGCCAGAGATGCTGCCGTCAAACTCGGCGGCACGCTCGAGAGCGCATCTTCGGAAATCGTGAAAATAATCGGCACGACGGCAAAGCCCATCACCATGCCGACGACGAAAGCGTTGCGTTGGTCGTAGCCGAGTTTGAAGGTATCCAAAAGCCACTGGCGAAAATCACCGCCAAAAAGCCAGCGTTCGAAGTTGGCGTTCATCGACAGGCAGAACCAGACGGCTAATATGATGAATGGAACCAAAACAAATATCTCAGCGCCGGCGATCAGGCGTTGTGGCCAATTTTTGGGCGTTCGTTGTCCCGTTTTTCGGGACTCCGTAAAGCGGAGCCATAACCAGCCCGCGAGCAAAACCACGAGCGGAACGAAGATGAACATCGCCAAAACGCCCGGCATCACCGGTTGGACGCGTGGCGCGAGCCACAAGCCGGCGATAAATCCCAACACCACGGTCGGCAAGGCGGCCATGATTTCCACTGCCGGTTTCACCAGGGCGCGCAGTTTCGGATGCATGAACTGCGAAACGTACAACGCCGAAAGCACGCCGATCGGCAGCGCGAACAGCAGCGCATAAAACGTGCCTTTCAGCGTGCCGAAAATCAGCGGCATCAGGCTCAATTTCGCTTCGAAGTCGTCGGTGCCGCTGCTCGATTGCCAAACATATTCGGCCTTGCTGTAGCCCTCGTACCAAATTTTCCCGAAAAAGGCTCGCCAGTTGGCCTCGGGATGCGGGTTGTCGATAAGCAAATGCGAGAGATTTTGTTGCGCATCGACGACGAAGGCGCCGTCGGCTTTTGGCGCCATGCTGATCAAGGCGATTGGCGACGATGAAAACGCTGCGCGGTAAAGCGTGCGTTGGTTGGTCGAAAAATGCAGAATGATCTCGCCGTCTTCGCTGCCGGTAAAAAAAGTGCGATTGCGCTGTGAAGCGGCAAAGGCGCGAACTGCGGCGCGATGCGGCGCCAGGGCGTACGCTTTGTGAAGACGGCGTTCGCCTGCGTCGTTTTCATCAAAATTCTCGAACCACACCGCGACGTTGCCTTGAGCATCGCCGACAATTATCGAGCGCTCGCCGATCAGAAAACCGAGCGTCGTAATCGCCGCCGTCGAAGCCGCCAGCGTTTCCGTTATTTGCGGCGTGCTGGGTTCTCGCAGATCATATTTCAGCAGCGCGCCATTATCGAAACCGAGGTAAAGATTGTCTAAAGATTTTTCGAGCGCCAGCGCGGTCGGCGTGGCGGGAAGTTGATCGAGTCGGGGCCGCGTGTCAACGGCCGCGCCGGAACCGAAAAGAGAGGTTTCTATTTGACGGTTTAAAAGCACGAGCCGGTGATCAGCCGTAATCGCCGCGGCAAAAAAGTTTTCATCCGGCGAGCCGGCAACGGCCACTTTTGTCAAGGCTTGCTCCGCGTCGTCTATTTGCAGCGGTTCGCTAAAAACAATCGTTGGCGAGAAAATGCGTTGTGATTCAACCAGCGCCGCGCCATAATCTATCGCCCCAAAAATCAGCACGCCCGCGCTCGTGCCGGCGGCGAAACTTTTGCCGTCTCCCGAAGCCCACGCGCAGGTTAATTGGGTTTGGGCGGGAATCGGAATCGTGAAGCGCTGCAGGGCTTTGAATGTCGTCACCTCAAAAAATTGCACATACCCGGCGGTCGTCACGACGAACCCGATTTGTTGATACTCTTCACCGCCGGCCGCCAGCAACTGCGCATTCGAATCAAGATCGAGCTGGGTGACCGGCAGTTGTTTCAGCGTCCGGACTTCGGCGTTTCGCCACAGCGGCGCGATGACGAACAGAAATAAGAAAAACAATCCAATGATGCTGGCGATCACAACCAATCCGCCGGTGGTGACAACGGCGATCACCGCGCGGTCGATCATTTTGCGAATTCGATCGCGATGGATTTTTGCAGGCGCGGCTTCTTGCTGCACGCGCTCTTCGGTATCGATCAACATGGCGTCATTTTTATAAAGGGAGTGCGAACTCCCGGCCAAACTTCGGCGGAAGCCTCGCACTCCTGGTCAGGGGGTTAGCTACACCCCCTTTTCTATTCAAGCTTCTTGAATTCTTCGGCAACAACTTTGGCCGGCAGCGGCAAGTAGCCGTCCTTGATCACCACCTGCTGGCCTTCTTGCGTCAAGATGAATTTGCAAAATTCGCGCACGAGCGGATCCAGCGGCTTGTTCGGCGCTTTGTTGATGTAGACGTAAAGAAAACGCGCCAGCGGGTATTTTCCACTGACGACATTATCCAACGTCGGGGTGTAATATTCTGCGCCTTCTTTGGCAGCCAACGGCACGGCGCGAACACCGGAGGTCACGTAGCCGATGCCGGAGTAGCCGATGCCAAAGCGATCTTCTGTTACGCCTTGAACCACCGAAGCTGAGCCCGGTTGTTCTTTCACGGTGTCTTTGTAATCGCCCTTGTACAACGCGTGTTCTTTGAAGTAACCGTAGGTGCCGGAGGCCGAGTTGCGGCCGTACAAGCTGATCGGTTTTCCCGCCCAACCGTCGGCCATGTTCAACTGATCCCAAGCCGTCACCTCTTGCGCATAACCGCCGCGGCGCGTTTTGGAAAATATCGCATCGACTTGCGGCATAGTCAGACCTTTGATCGGATTGTCCTTATTGACATAAACCGCCAGCGCGTCAATCGAAGTGCGAATCGCCGTGGGCTTGTAGCCGTAAGCTTTTTCGAATTTGTCGATTTCTTCCTGCTTCATTTCACGCGACATCGGGCCGAATTGCGCGGTGCCGGCAATCAACGCCGGCGGCGCCGTACTCGAACCTTTCCCTTCGACCTGCACTTTGACGTTGGGATAAAACTTCGCGAACGCCTCGGCCCAGAGCGTCATCAAGTTGTTCATCGTATCCGACCCAATGCTGTTCACCGAGCCGGAAATGCCGCTGGTCTTTTTGTATTTGGCGATGGCCGGATCGACTTTCACGTTATCCTGCGCCGTCGCTGAAAGAGCGACTACAAGACTCAGTGCCGTAAAAACTTTCAATACTGTTTTCATAAGTTTTTCTCCTTATTTGGTGGTCACCGCTCCTCGTGGGCGGCGTGTTCAAAAGCGAACCACAAGGGTTCGGGATTACGAAAAATTTAAAATTTGAAGAAGAATGTCACCTCGCCGATAGTGTTGGCGTCCTTTCCCGCCGCCTGATAGCTTTCAATTTTGACGTTGGGAATGATGTTGACATTTTTTTCCGGCGCGAAATCCAAACCGGCGATGATGAAGGTGTTGCCGTCGTCATCGAGATCGGTGTTCGGATCATAAATGTCGTAACGGCCGAGCAGCTTGACTTTCTCCGCCACTTTCACGGCGCCGAAGATCGAAAAGCCGTTTTCGGTTTTGTCCTGATTATTCGCCAGCGCTTTGTTGCTGGTTCTCCGGTAAATTTCCACACCGCCGTGGAAATCCGGCTTTTGCAAACCGCCGAACAGCGCCAACGTATTCTTGCTCCTGCCGTCGTTGCCGCCTTCGTAATCAAAATAGGGAACGACGAAGTAGGTGTTTTGAATCTTGATCGGCGTGTTGACGAAGACACGTTTGTTTTTGTCGGTCTCACTCCTTGTTCCACTGCCGTTGGCGATAAGAACGCTGTAATTCAGGACGCCCGACTTGGTGAATTTCCCATCCAAAGCCAGGCCTAAATCAGCCGAGCTGGTTACCTTGCGCACATCCATGATCGTTTTTTCCACCGAGCGATATCCCCACACTTCTTCCGAGATGTTCCACGTCGGGGTGCCAACCAGACCAAACGACAAATTGCATTGCGGGATAAAATTATTCCAACGCAGGTAGGCGTGCTTGATGTAAGGCGTGAGCAGACTGCTGGTGCCGAAATCCTGGCTGCTAACTAAATCCGGACTGTTCATTTCGAGACGAAAACGCACGGAAAATTTTTCTGACAGATTACGATCGTACGTGAAGTACGCCCGGCGAAATTGGAAACCGTTGCGATTGAGATCATCAGTCGCCGCATTGGGATTGGAGAACTCGTAAAAATAATCGCCGAAAATGTAGCCGCTGATTTTCCCTTCTTGCGCCGCAAGACTGGAAAAACAACACAACAGGACTGCGATGGGCATGGCCCACCAAAAGGTGTTTTGAGCCTTCATAAATTCTCCTGGACAAATTTTTGTGACTTGACCAAATTCAGTGGATTGTTGTACAACTACACCAAACCAAACGCGCGCGATATTACACTATAAAATTAAAAAATCAGCTTTAAGGGAATTTCAAGGCCGCGTTAAGATTGTGTTAAGAAGGCAGGAAAAGGTTGAGGGGCACTATACGGCAAAGAAACAGCAAAAATTTTGGGGAAATTCAGAAATAGAACTCGTGGCATAAACCGCTATAACAAAACTTGCAATCTTTTTTCGATTTGATCGCGAATCTCGCGAAACTTGGCCAATCTTTCCGCTTCCCTTCCCGACGCCGCAGCAGGGTCTTCAAAGCTCCAGTGCCACTTCGTTTTGTTGGTGGGAAAATAGGGGCAAGACTCGTTCGCGTTATCGCAAACGGTAATCACGTAGTCAAATTCCATCCCCATATAGTTGTCGATGTGATCCGAAGTGTGGTGGGAAATATCGATGCCTTTTTCCGCCATCGCCTTGATCGCCAGCGGATTGACTTTGGTTGCTACGGTGCCGGCGCTGAAGACTTCATAGCGGTCGCCGGCGAGATGGCGCAGCAGCCCTTCGGCCATCTGGCTGCGGGCGGAATTATGGGTGCAAATGAAAATGACGCGCGGTTTCATAAATCCTTTGCACGAATTTTAGGAGGAGAAAATTCACGGCGTGGGCCGCCTCGGCGAGGAAAGCTGCGCCAACTGGGCTTTGATTTGTTCGAGTTGTTCCTGTATGCGCTGCATGTCCTTTTTGCTTTCAGATGGTGCTTTGAATCTCTCCAGCAGTTTCGGAACGTAAGGCAAAGCGAGCAAGGCGGCGAGGAGCCCCAGTAATCCAACGATCAAGTTGAACTTGTCATCGATGCGTTGGTTCACCGCCTCGAGCTTGGTTTCGAGGGTTGCAAAACGGACTTCGTAGCGCTTGTCCATGTCGTTCAGCCGGTTTTCCAGCGCATTAAACCTATTATCTATTTCCTTGAGCTTTTGCAGCACCTCCGCTTGAAAGGCCTTATCTTGTGCATGCGTTGTGTCCCAGAGGAAAAGCAGCGCCGCAAAAGCAAGTCCGAACGTTATGCTTTTGCGCATTTGAATTTCTCCGGTTAAGGGTTTTGAATGCGAGCCTGATATGCTTATCACACTAACTCAAGTTAAGCAAAGCTTGCCAAAAGCGCAAGTCAAAAGTATGTGACTTTATTTTTTCTTTAAAACAAAACTGAATATCGACCCTTTGCCTATCTCGCTCTGCACTTTTATTTCGCTATCGTGCGCTTCGACGATATGCTTGACGATGGCCAGCCCGAGGCCGGTGCCGCCGACGGCGCGCGAGCGTTCCTTGTCAACGCGATAAAAACGCTCGAAAATTCTGGGAAGATGCTCCGCCGGAATGCCGCGGCCGGTATCCGCGACAAAAATTTCAACATGATCGTGAGATTCGCGATAACCGACTTCGACTTTGCCGCCCGGCACGTTATATTTGATCGCGTTATTGACGAGATTGGTCATCACTTGCGTCAACCGCTCGCGATCACCAAGAACGGAAAGAATTCGGTTGGATTCCGAATTTGTGAGCGCCAGCACGACGTTGTATTCATGAGCAACAGTCTGCATCTCCGCCACCTGCCTCATCAACCACTCGCGCAGATCGAAATAGCGAAAGCTCATTTTCATTTCGCCCGATTCGATGCGCGAGATATCGATGAGATCGGCGAGCAAATTGTTGAGGCGCGCGGCCTGGCGGTGGGCTTTTTCGATGAAGTCTTTTTGCAACCGGGGATTTTCGACTTTGCTTTCCATCAAAGTTTCGAGATAACCCTGCACGGCAAAAATCGGCGTGCGCAATTCATGCGAGACGTTGCCGAGAAACTGGCTGCGCATCGTTTCCAGCCTTTGGATTTTTTCCCAATCTTCGCGCAATTTGGTCAGCATTTCGTTCAACAAGTCCGCCAGCTCGCCCAGCTCGTCATCGGCGTCATGTTTGAAATGCGCCTCGGTATCGCCGCGTTTGACCGATTCGGCGACTTTCGCCAGCTCGCGAATCGGCGTCGTCAAGCGGCTCGAAACCATAAAGCTGATGAAGCCGATGATGAGCAGCGCCAAGCCGCCGCCGGCAAAGATGCTCCAACGCATTTCTTGCAGCGCGCCTTCCACATCGGCGAGCGGGATCGCGAGACGAATCACCTGCAGGCGCGCCAGAAAGCCGGAATGCTTGGTAGGCAGCTTTATTCTTTTCGCCGCATAAAACAAGCGTTGATTCACCGTCGCACTCAAACGTTCGTCGCGGCCAAGGCCTTCCTGAAGCGCCATTTGCACTTCCGGCCGGTGCAGATGATTTTCAATAAAGCGGAGAGAATCCGGCGCCACATTGGATTCGAACAGAACGATGCCCGCCGAGTCAATCAAGGTCAGACGCATTTGGCTGGCGCGCGCGAATCCTGCCAGTTGTTCGTAGTTCAGGCGATCGTGGTCAAAGCTGAAGCTCGTGGTTCCCAAAAAATATTCAAGGCCGTCAAGCTGGGTTTTCAATTGCGCGAAGAGGCGGGACTTGTAATAACGCTGCAGCTCGTAAGTGATAATGAGGCCGGCTGCGACGGTCACCACGACGAGCAGAAAAAGATGGGTGACGATCAGGCGTTGGCGAAGCGAAAGTTTCATGCGCGTTTATTCTTCCGCTTTGAGGCGATAACCAACGCCCTTGATCGTTTCAATCAGGTGCATATTGTTTTCCCCGAGCTTTTCGCGAATTTTGCGAATATGCACATCGATGGTCCGGTCGATAACCACCACATCGTCGCCCCAAATTTCGTTGAGCAAAGTATCACGGGTTATCACCCGGCCGGGACGTTTGGCGAGATAAAGCAGCACCTCGAATTCTTTTTTGGTGAAGGCCACCGATTTCCCGGCGACCTTGACGGCGTAATTGAGCGGATTGATCTCGACCTCGCCGAATCGAATCGTCGTGTCGGTTTGGAGCTGAGTGGTCGCGGCTTTGCGCAGCACGACTTTGACGCGCGCAATAAGCTTGCGAATGCTGATCGGCTTGATCATGTAGTCATCCGCGCCGAGCTCCAGCCCAACCACCTCATCCACTTCGCCGCCCTTTGCGGTCAGAAAAATCACCGGAATGTGCTTCGTGCCTTCGGTTTGGCGAAGCTGTCGAATCACCTCCCATCCGTCTTTGCTGGGAAGCATGACGTCGAGAATGATCAGATCAGGAGAACTTTGCGCCAGCTCAAGCGCCTGCAAGCCATCGGTCGCCGAAATGATCTCGTAGCCCTCCGCTTCGAGATTGTATTTCAGCAAGTCGATGATGTCCTGCTCGTCATCAACCAACAGAATGCGTTTGGGCATTTTGTTCCTTTCTTTGAACAACGATGATTAAGATGCTGTGATTGATCAATCCCCTGACCTCTTTGAAGATAAGAAAGATTTTTGCACATTCTCAAGCATTTTATTTTAGCCGGAAATTTTGGGAGGAAAAGGGCTTGACTTTTGCGGGAAAATTTCTAAATTATAAACTGTTGTGAAGATAAAATTTGCCGGGATGGTGAAACTGGTAGACGCGCTGGACTCAAAATCCAGTGGGAGCAATCCCTTGCGGGTTCGAGTCCCGCTCCCGGCACATAAAGAATAGCTCCGAATTCGGAGCTATTTTTATTTTGGGGAACCACAATGAAATGATCTTAAAACAAACGGCGTCGCTCAAAAACAACTTTACGCGACGACGTATCCAATCTCGTGAGAATAAGCCGGTTTCATGACAACGCCAGCATCTTCGATTCTCTTGCCAAAGCGGCTGCGGGCGGCGAGATTTGTCTCGGCAAAAATTGGTTCACAGGCCATACAAAATTCGTCGCTTTCTTTCACGACATGCCCACACTCGGAACAAAACCAGAGTTCTCTTTCTTTCGTGTCTTTCATAGTTTTTATTTCTCAACTATGAGTAAAGCTTTGGAAGAGAATAAAAAAAGACAGGAAAGTTTCCCCAGAATCTTAATGCGTTTGGAAAACGACGAAATAACTTGCAAAGACTTCTCTGGCAATGGGAGCAGCATCCATTGCGCCCCGACCATTTTCTAAAAAGACGACGACGGCGATCTCCGGGTTTTCAAACGGCGCGAAGCCGGCAAACCAGGCGCCGGTTTTCGCGCCAAAATAGGCCGAAGAAGTGCCGGTTTTGCCCGCGACCACAATTTGCGGCAATTTCACAGCCGCGCTTGTTCCATACACCACACTTTGACGCAAGCCCTCTTTGACAAGGCGCAGATCATCACCGAAATGAATTGTTTCCTTCAACTCGGGACGAAATTTATCGAATTCTTTCGGCGAGCCGGGATAAAATGGCCGATAATAAAATCCGCCATTCGCCACGACAGAAATCAACGCCAGCATTTGCAATGGCGTCACCGCGAGAGAGCGCGCTTGTCCGACGAGAAAATTGATTTTTCCCTCGTCTGAAACCCAGTCCGGAATTTTTCCGCCGTCTTCGTTGTGGAAATTGGCGCCCGTGCATTCACCCAAATGAAATTGCCGTGCGAGTGCTGCAAGTTTTTCGGCTGCAAGCCCCTTGCCGGCCTGATAAAAATAAACATTGCAAGAATTGGCCAGCGCTTGCAAAAGATTTTGCTCGCCGTGCCCCTCGCGCAGCCAACAGCGGAAGATTTTCCCGCGAATCTCAACTTGGCCGTTGCAGAAAAATTGATCGGCAGGATTGATGAGGCCGTTTTTCAGCAGCGTGAGCGCCGTGACGATTTTAAACGTTGAACCTGGACGCGTCGTGTTTTGCACGCCGAGTTTTTCGTTCACTACAGCCAACACCAGGCCATTATTCGGGTTCATCGCGAGAATCGCGCCGGAGCGCGTGCCAAAAATTTCAGCGCACTTTTTTCGGAAAGCAAGTAAGCGAGAATAATTTTCGGATGGCCTATTGCAACAAGGCAGGAAAACCAGGAATACGAGGAGAGTCAAAGCCGCGAAATGCGATTGGGCCAGTCGCAAATTTTTAACTCGCCCCCACGGATTGAGGAAGCCCGCAGATAAAGTCATGTTATTGCTCTAAAACAGTATCCAGCATCAAGCATCCAGTATTTCACGCCGCCTGCTTTTTTTCCACAATCGCGACACTGGCCGAAGCGCCGATTCGTGACGCGCCGGCTTCGATCATCTGCGCGGCGGTTTCGTACTCGCGAATGCCGCCGGAGGCTTTGACGCCCATGTATTCGCCAACCACGCGGCGCATGAGCGCGATGTCTTCGATTTTCGCGCCGCCGGAGCCGAAGCCGGTTGAGGTTTTTACAAAATGCGCGCCGGATTCTTTGGAGAGCACACAGGCTTTGATTTTCTCGTCATCCGTTAAGAAACACGTTTCGATAATGACTTTGACATGCGCCGGTGCCGAGGCCCGCACAACGTGATAAATGTCGTGTTCAACCGCATCGTAGTCGCCGGATTTAAGGCGGCCGATGTTGATGACCATGTCAATCTCGGCCGCGCCGCATTCCACGGCTTGGCGCGCTTCAAAAGCTTTCGTCTCCGTCGTCGTTGCGCCCAGCGGGAAACCGACGACGGTGCAAACCATCACGCTCGTCCCGCGCAAAAGTTTGTAACAAAACGGCACCCAGGTGGGATTCACACAAACGCTCGCAAAGTCATAAGCCGCGGCTTCTTGACAAAGTTTTTCAACTTGCGCCTGCGTGGCTTCGGCTTTTAACAAGGTATGATCAATCGTTTGGGCCATATCGCCGTGCAGCGGGCCGATGCCGGGATTGGCGCCGACACGCGCCGCGCCGTTTCTCACGATGTGGGAAACGACTTCGGTTTTGCAATCGGGACAAACCCAGCACCAGTTGCATTTGGGCGCGTGAGGCACGTGGCCCATTTCTTCCGCAATAATGCGGTTTAAACGTTCATCGAAATTCATTTAGCAACATCGATGTTATCAATCACGCCAACGATGACGGCTTGCACGGGAATTTTCGGGTTGTTGAGCAGCATGCGCGCGGCGCCGCCTTCACGATTGACCAACACCAAATCCTGCGAGCCGGCATCGACTCTATCCAGGGCGATCATGGTCTCGCCTTTCGGCGTCTGGCCGTCGAGATCGACCGGTTGCACGAGCAGAAGCTTGTGGCCTTTGAGATGCTGATTTTTGATGGTGGAGACCACGTCTCCGACCACACGGCAGATGAACATGTCTGATTGCTGGTTGCTGGTTTCTTGTTGCTCGTTTCTGGTTTTACAACGAGCAATCGGCGCCAGCTTAAGATAAACAGTTTTCAGCGGATTTGCAAATTGAAAATCATCTCAAAAGCCGCTGACGCTGATGTTGCCATTCACCGTGGAAAGCGTGATCGTGCCCTGCCCGTCGCCCATCCTGCCGCGCAAAGATTTGGGCGTGCTCACGGAATTGTTGAGAGACAAGTTTGCCAGATTGATCTCGCCATTGGTTACCGAGGCGAAAAACTCGGCGGAAGTGGTTTTCGGTATGGTTAGCAAAATCTGGCCATTGACCGTGCTCATCTTACAAGTTCCCTGCGGCGGCAGCGCCAGTTTGGCATTCAATTGTCCATTCACCGATGAGAACGTTTCGGCGGCAAAGAAGTTGGTGTTAGCGACATTGTCATCGGATTCAATGACGCGAACATCGCAAGCCGTCAAAACAATCAAGGCACAACAAAATTAACGGAAAAATCAGCGCGGCGTTTCTGTTCAACTTACTGCTTTTCATCTCACACCTCCTTTATTGCCTTTGCTTCAATCGTTCAATTGCCTGGCGGGCTTCATCGGCGCGTAGTTTGGACAAATCATTCTCACAGAGTTTTTCGAGAACGACTTTGTAGGCATCAATCGCCTGGCCGGACTTGTTCAGGGCTTCAAAAGCTTTGCCGAGATAAAAATGCCTCTCGGCGCAATCTTCGGCGTTGGGATATTTCGCCAACACTTTGTGCAATTTCATAATGGCGTTGGGATAATAATGTTGCTCGTACAAAGCCTTGGCGCCGTTGGTTTCCTGCATCCAAATTTTCGATTCATCGTTATTGCTTTGACCTGGCGTTTGTCCGGCTTTCGGCTCGCCATGCACCACGCTCACGTTGCCAATGCGCAGCCGCGTTTTTTCCTGGCGATTTGGAATCTGATTCACTTTTTGCGACATCAAATAGAGAAACAGCTCGCGTTCGGTGATTTTACGCAGATCGGTGATATCCAAAATCGCGAAGCTGCCGAGCCGAAAGGTGGTTCCATCTTGATTTTCCAAAACAACTGTCGAGGCTTCGCCGGTTAAGATCGTGTCGATTTCTTCCAACATCACACCGACGGCCGCGGGATGCCAGGCTTCTTCAACGCCGCGCCGGATTTTGACCTCGCCGGAAATACTGATAATTTTTGCGGCTGGCGCTGCTGAGACAACTTGTGTCAAGCCGATCAAGATGAATGCGAACAACTGATTTTTTCTCAACATGGTTACAACTCCATGATCGTAAAAAAACGTTACGCTTTACGTTTTACCTCATCATTCTACGTCAATAATTTTCACCCACTCCTCGGCCAAACCTTGACGCACGATGCCGCAATTGTCCGCGCGGCTTTTTCCACATCAAAATCGGCATTCACAAAATGCTCAAAACAAATGCCGCGAAAATACTCCGTAATCGTCCCGCGGTCGCGCTTGCCGAGCGCCTTGGCGGTTTGGGAGATCGCCGGGCGCGAAAATTTTAGCGCGCGCAGCATTTCCAAAATTTGCTCTTCAAGAGGTTGATAGACGATCGTCGCTTGCCGGGGCGATTCTTGCTCCGTGATCTCTTTTGACAAATCACCGGCTTGAATCATGCGACGGCCTTCACTTTGCGCCAGGATGGCGGCACGCCGCACTTATGAAGTCCGCAATTGGCGCGGCTGGCATCATCATATGACGATGACGATGTTGTCACATCACTTCCTGGTGCGGACACGCGTCGAAATGGGTGCTGACGCCCCAGCGTTAACCGTCTCGCAAGCGCGTCATTTGTTGAACGTCACCCTGCCGAAACGCCAGTTCGATGCCCAAGCCATGCTT
>Ga0209172_10005182_pt1 | contig 16172 bp, 13 predicted proteins | sample LarsenN4metaG_FD_184113 | JGI IMG/M metagenome (GOLD analysis project Ga0209172, IMG submission 184113) | Hot spring sediment bacterial and archeal communities from British Columbia, Canada, to study Microbial Dark Matter (Phase II) - Larsen... ... | reverse complement strand
TTCCGGCGACGTGAACGGACTGCTGTACTACGTGACCCCCTATGTGTCGGACGGCTCGTTGCGCGACCGGCTCCGGCGCGAGAGCCGGTTAGGGGTGGCGGAGGCGCTTCGCATCGCGCGGGAGATTGGCGCCGCACTCGACTTCGCGCACCGCCAGGGATTCGTTCATCGGGACGTCAAACCGGAGAACATCCTGTTTGCCGACGGGCATGCGGTGCTGGCGGACTTCGGCGTGGCCCGGGCCTGCTGCGCCCCGGGGATGGCCCCGGTGACCGAAGTGGGACTCGCGCTCGGAACGCCGGAGTACATGAGCCCGGAGCAGGCGAGCGGTGAGCAGGACCTGGACTCGCGCAGCGATCTCTACAGCCTGGCCTGTGTGGTCTACGAAATGCTGGCGGGCGAGCCGCCCCTGGGCGGGGACAACGCGCGCTCCACCATGGCCAAGCAGGTCACCGAGATCCCGCGCCCGCTCCGGCTGCCCCGGCCGGACGCCCCGCCCTCGGTGGAAGCGGTGCTGGCGCGAGCGCTGGCCAAGAACCCCGAAGACCGTTTTGCCAGCATCGGCGAGTTCGTCGCGGCGCTGGAACGAGGGCCCGCCGGGACCGCCGCCGGGCCGGTCGCGGCCGCAGCGCGATGCATCGCGGTGCTGCCGTTCGTGAACGCCAGCCCCGAAGCGGAAAACGAGTACCTGAGCGACGGGATCACGGACGAACTGATCACCGCGCTCGCCAACGTGGAGGGCCTCCGCGTAGCGTCGCGTACCTCGGTGTTCGCGCTCAAGGGCAAGGCGCAGGATGTGCGCGCTATCGGCGCCCTGCTGGGCGCGGCGTGGGTGCTGGAGGGATCCGTGCGTCGCGCGGGCGACCGGCTCCGGATCGCGGCGCAGCTCAGCTCCACCGGTGACGGCCGGCTTCTCTGGTCGGAGCGCTACGATCGCCGACTGGACGATGTGTTCGCGGTGCAGGATGAGCTGGCGCATACCATCGTCGACACGCTACGTGCCAGGTCGTTCGCTCACCTGGCCGAGCCGGTGCCGCGGCGCTACACCGAGAACGTCCGAGCCTACGCCCTGTATCTCAAGGGGCGCCATGCGTGGAACAAGCGCACCCAGGAAGGGGTGGCCGAGGCGATCGGCTATTTCGAGCAGGCGATCGCGGAGGATCCGCGCTACGCGCTCGCGTACACGGGGCTGGCGGATTCCTACGCCCTCCAGCTGGACTACCGGAGCGTGCCGGTGGCCGAGGGCTTCGAGCGCGCCAAGACATACGCCCGAAAGGCCCTCGATCTGGACGATTCCCTGGCGGAAGCGCACGCGTCGCTGGCATGGGCCCTATTCATCTATGACTGGGACTGGGCCGGCTCGGATCGGGAGTTCCGCCGCGCGATCGAGCTCAATCCTCGCTACGCGACGGCGCATCAGTGGTATGCGTTCCTGTTGGCGTCCCGGGGGAGGCTGGAGGAGGGGATCATCGAGGGCCACACCGCCCTGGAACTCGATCCCGCCTCGGTGTCCGTGCGCCGCGGTGTGGGATGGCTCTATTTCTACGCGCGGCGCTACCCCCAGGCGATCTACCACCTGGAGCGCGCGCTGGCCATGAACCCGCTCGCCGAGGAGACCAGTCGGATACTCGGCCTGGCGCAGGCGCTGTCGGGCGACGTTGCCGGCGGCGAGCAGGTGCTACGAGAGGCCATAACCATGCCCGGTGCCGGGGCGTATACCATGGCCTCGCTGGGATGGGTCCTGGCACGCGCCGGCAAGCACGGGGAGGCGCAGGCGCTGCTCGATCAGCTGCACACGCGTGCGGCAAGCGGCTATGTCTCACCGGTGGCCTTCGCCACGCTCCACCTGGCGCTGGGCGATTACGCCAAGGCGCTGGATTGGGCGGAGCGCGCGTACGCGGAGCGGCGTGGGTGGCTGGCGTACCTCAAGGTGCACCCGCTGCTGGATCCGCTGCGCGGAGAGCCGCGGTTTCAGGGACTGATCGAGAAGCTCAAGCTGTAGGGCGATAGTGGCCTACACCACCGGCCCCTCCCAGCCCAGCTCGCGCTGCAGCAGGTCGTCCACCGCTCCCATCAGATCGTCCTGCGTGAACGGTTTGACCAGGGTCTTCAGCGCTCCGTATTCCTCCGCCCGAGGCAGCTCCTCAGGACTGACGCCGGTGACGGCGAGGATGCGGCTGTGGGGGTACTGGGTGTGCAGTTCGCGGATGGTCATGAGACCGTTCATCACCGGCATGACCAGATCTATGATGGCGAGGTCGAACGGCTGCTTGCGGTAGAACTCGAGACCCAGTTGGCCGTTCGGGGCATACGCGACGCTGTGGCCTGCATCCTCGAGGATCGCCCCCACCATGCGGCGCATGTCTGGGTCGTCGTCGATTATCAGGATTCGGCTCATCGGCAACCTCACAGGTCGAGCCAGCGCGGGACCAGACTTTCCCTCCAGCATATTCTTAGGAGCTTCGTTTCGTAGGGCAATAGCGGCTTTCCCCGGCCCAGGCTGGCGGGACCCGCGGAGGTGCCGTGGCACTGGTCTTCACGATCGGTCATTCGACCCGCAGCCTCGAGGAGTTCCTGGGTCTGCTCCAGCGGCATGGGATCCGCCGACTGGTGGACGTCCGGCGTTTTCCCACCTCTCGCCGGCATCCCCACTTCGTCCGGGAGGCTCTGGCAGAAGCGTTGCGGGCGGCCGGAGTCGAGTACCGGCACGAGATCGACATGGGCGGCCGCCGGAACGCGCGCTCCGAGTCACCCAACACGGCTTGGCGGGCGAAGGGGTTTCAGGGGTATGCGGACCACATGGACACGGTCGCGTTCCGGGCCGCCCTGGGACGGGTGATCGCGAGTGCGGAGGAACGCGCCACCGCCGTCATGTGCGCGGAGATCACCCCCTGGCGATGTCACCGGCAGCTCATTGCCGACGCGCTGGTGGCCCGGGGGCTTCGGGTGTTGCATGTGGTGACCCCGCAGCGGGTCGAGGAACACCGGCTCAACCCTGCTGCCCGGGTGTTGGAGGGCGGGCGCATCATCTACCCGGCGCCGGCGGAGGACGTTCCTCAAGGACCATGACGCCCCGGCCCTGGTCACGGCCTGGACCGCAGCGGAGCTTTGTGGACGCATTCCGCGGACCGCTTGACTCAAGGAGATTCCCCATGCGTATAGCACCGATAGCCGCCTTGGGCCTCATCACCTCATCCGCCGCCGCGCAAGTCACCGCCATCCGTGCCGGTCGCCTGGTAGACCCGGAAGCCGGTACCGTGGCCTCCAATCAGGTGATCCTGGTGGAGGGCGGGAGGTTCCGCGCCATCGGGCCGGGGGTGGCCATCCCTCAGGGCGCCGAGGTCATTGATCTGTCCCAGCTCACCGTCCTGCCCGGGCTGGTAGACACCCACAACCATCTCGCGCTCACCTACAAGGAGGAGCCCGAGAGCAACGTCTATTACTTGACCTACGTACTGGATGGCACGCCGCTCCGCGCGATTCAAGCGGCATCGAACGGGATTCAGATGCTGTCGGCCGGATTCACCATCGTCCGGGACATGGGGAACGCCGGCAACTACGCCGACGCCGCGCTGCGGATCGCCATCGAGCAGGGGTGGATCCCCGGCCCCACGATCATCAACTCGGGGATCATCATCGGCGGGTTCGGCGGGCAGTTCTGGCCCACGCCCGAGATGGCGATGGGGAAGTCGATCGTGTACCCGGAGTACCTCGACGCGGACACGCCCGACGAGATCGTCAAGGCGGTCCGGCAGAACGCCTTGTTCGGCGCCAAGGTCATCAAGATCTGCGTAGACTGTAAGCCCTGGGGCTACACCACCGACGAGATCAAGCTGTTCATCGCCGAGGCGGCCAAGGCCGGGCTCAAGGTGGAAGGCCACGTGCAAACCGTGGACGGCGCGCGCCGGGCGATCGAGGCCGGTATCTGGTCCATCGCCCACGATCGCGGGTTGACGGATGAGATGCACAAGCTGATGGCCCAGAAGGGGATCTGGCGCGCCGGCACGGAGACGCCGATCTCGCTCACCGGCCACACCACCCGGGAACGGTACGACCGCACGGTGGCCGGCCTCAAGAACGCTTATGAGAACAGAGTGCCGCTCACCTTTTCCACCGATGCCGACTACTACGTGCCGGGGAAGACCCGGGGCGAGGTGGCGATCGAGTTCATCGAGACCTGGAAGGCAGCGGGCATCCCCCCGGCGGACATCCTGCGGGCCATGACCATCAACGGCTTCAAGGCGAGCGAGACCTACACCTCGCGCGGCCCGATCAAAGTGGGCTATGCCGCGGACCTGATCGCGGTGCGGGGGAATCCGCTCCAGGCCATCGACGCCCTGCGCGACGTCCGCTTCGTGCTCAAGGACGGCGTGGTGTTCAAGCGGGACGGCGTGATGACGCCCGAGAAGTTCTTCCACGGCGGCCCGGTGAACGGCTGGAACATCCGGTGAGCGGGTACCGGGCGCTGGTCATTGGGGCGACCGGCGCCGTGGGCTCCGCCCTGGTGCGAGAGCTGCTCTGGTCGGCTCGTTGCCACGCAATGACGATGCTCACCCGCCGGCCACCGGGGATGTTTACCGGCGTGCCGGGAGCCGCCAAGCTCACCCAACGGGTCGCCGGCGCCTTCGCCCGTGGCTGCCGGGCGGCCGGGGTGCGCCACATGACGCTGCTCACGGCGGTCGGCGCCAACGCCCGCTCCCGGGTCTACTACCTGCGGCTCAAGGGCGCCGTGGAGGAGCGCTATCGGTCCCTGGCGTTCGGCCGGCTGAGCCTGTTCCGGCCCAGCGTGCTCGTCACCCGGGAGCTCCGCCACGGGCTGCAGGATTGGATCACCCGACATCTTGATGCCGCAGGTTTCCCGGCTGCTCCCGTCAGATTTCCATGAGATTCGCGTGGAGAACCTGGCCCGCGCCATGCGACTCAACGCGGAGCGGGACCGTGCGGAGCCGGTGGAGATTCTTCCTTACGGTGACTGCCGGGCCTTGCTCCGGTCCGCCGAGCGGTTCTAATTAGCGAAGGCCATAGATAGGAGGATCCAGATGATCTCACGGTTACCTTGTAGGTCCGTCGCGCCGCTGCTGCTGGCGATCGCCCTCCCGTCCCCGGTGGTCCCGGCAGCCGCGGCGCAGGCCGGGCGCGGCGGGCCGCCCGGGCCGATGCAGCAGGCGCAGCAGCTGGACCGCCAGGGTGCTCACGCCGAGGCGCGCGCCATCTTCCAGCGGCTGATCGACGAGGCTCCCGATCCCGCGGCTCGGGCCGCCGCGCAGCGGCGCATGGCGATGTCCTACGGCTTCGAGGGCGACTGCGCCAACGCGGTGAAGTACCACGAAATGGTGATCGGGTACTGGGTGACCCGCGAAGCCGCGGAACCGCAGAACGCCTTCTACCAGCAAGGGGAAATGGCCAACGAGTCGGCCCGCTTGTGCCTCGATGCCGGTGACCTGGAAACGGCCGAGCGCATGTACCGGCGGGGGAGCGAGCTGGGGCTCAAGGAGCCGGAGCCCAAGCAGCATCCCAAGAGCTTGTGGGACTACCGGCTGGCGCACGCCTTGGGCCGATTGGCGGCGCGCCGGGGCGACCGGGCGGAGGCGTTGCGCCAGGTGGACCAAGCCCGGCGGATCCTGGACAGCGACCCCAAGATGGCCGAGGACCAGGAGCGCTTCTTCCCGTATCTCGAGGGGTACGTGGCGCTCTACACCGACGACCTGGCTACCGCCGAAGCGGCGCTGTCCAGGGCGATCGCCATGGAAGGCAACCAGCGCGATCCCTTCATGCATTGCCTGCTGGCCATGACCTACGAGAAACTGGGGCAGCCGGAGAAGGCGAAGGAGATCTACCAGAAGGCGTACGACATGGCGACGGCGCACAATCCGCCGGCGGCGTTTGCGCGGCGGTTCGCGCGGCAAAAGCTGGCGTTGCCGTAGCCGGTCACAGGGGCGCCTGAGAACCTGCCATTACCCATGAGGCGACGTGCATGAAGAAGCTCGTGCTGGTCCTCGCCGCGGCGAGCTGCGCCGCCTGCGCCCCTCGGGATCCGGAGGTGGCGGCCTGGGAGCGACAGGCCCGGAACGTCACGATCATCCGGGACGATTGGGGAATTCCGCACGTTTACGGGAAGACCGACGCCGACGCGGTCTTCGGCATGATCTACGCGCAAGCGGAAGACGACTTCAACCGCGTCGAGACCAACTACCTCAACGCCATGGGCCGCCTGGCGGAGGCGGAGGGCGAGCGCCAGGTGTATCGGGACCTCCGGATGAAGCTGTTCGTCGACCCCGACTCGATGAAGGCGAAGTACGCGGCGAGCCCCGGGTGGTTGCAACATCTGATGGACGCGTGGGCTGCGGGCCTCAACTACTATCTCCGCACGCACCCGCAGGTGACCCCGAGGGTCATCAAGCGGTTCGAGCCCTGGATGGCGCTCACCTTCACCGAGGGCAGCATCGGCGGCGACATCGAGCGGGTGAACCTGCGCGAGCTGGAGGCGTTCTACGGAAAGCGCCCCCCCACGCAGGCCCTGGCGCCGGCCGAGGCGGACGAGCCACTGGGCGAGCCGGCGGGGTCGAACGGCTTCGCCGTCGCGCCCGCGAACAGCGCCTCCGGCCACGCGCTGTTGTGGATCAACCCGCACACCTCGTTCTTCTTCCGGGCCGAGCTGCAGATGACGAGCGACGAAGGGCTGAACGCGTACGGGGCCGCAACGTGGGGGCAGTTCTTCATCTATCAGGGATTCAACGAGACCGCGGGGTGGATGCACACCTCGAGCGGGGTGGACAACATCGACGAGTACGCCGAGACCGTGGTCAAGCGCGGCGATCACTACTTCTACCGGTACGGGAGGGAAGAACGCCCGCTCGTGGCCCGCACCATCACCGTGCCGTTCAAGACGGACACCGGGATGGCGGCGAAGGAGTTCACCGTCTACCGAACCCATCATGGGCCCGTGGTTCGGGAGGCGGATGGCAAGTGGATCAGCATCCGGCTGATGCAGGAGCCGGTGAAAGCGCTCACGCAGTCCTACCGCCGCATGAAGGCGAGGAACCATCGGGAATTCCGCGAGACCATGGAGCTGCACACCAACTCCTCCAACAACACGGTCTTCGCGGACGCCGAGGGCAACGTCGCCTACTTCCACTCCAACTTCATCCCGAAGCGGGACCCGCGGTTCGATTGGACTCGGCCGGTGGACGGCAGCAACCCCGCCACCGAATGGCAGGGGGTGCACTCGATCGACGAGAGCCCCAACGTGCTGAACCCACCCAACGGCTGGATCCAGAACACCAACAACTGGCCCTACTCCGCGGCCGGCCCTCACAGTCCCAAGCGCGAGGACTACCCCGCCTACATGGAGAGCGGCGGTGAGAACGCGCGCGGCGTCCACGCGATCCGCGTGCTGGAAGGCAAGAAGGACTTCACGCCGCAGTCGCTCACTGCGGCGGCGTTCGACAGTTACCTCCCGGCATTCGAGAACCTGATTCCGTCCTTGCTCGAGGCCTACGACCAGACGCCGGCCGCGAGCCCGCTCAAGCGCCGGCTGGCCGAGCCGATCGCGGCGCTCAGGGGCTGGGACCTCCGGTGGTCGGTGACGTCCATCCCCACCTCGCTGGCGGTGTTCTGGGGTGAGGAGCTCTCGCAACGGGTGAGTGCGGATGCGCGAAGGGCCGGTGCACCGGTCTTCGACTACATGGCCACCAGAACCACGCCGCGCCAACGGCTCGAGGCGCTGGCAGCGGCCTCGGCCAAGCTCACCGCCGACTTCGGGACCTGGAAGACGCCGTGGGGCGACATCAACCGGTTCCAGCGGCTCACCGGGGATCTGGTGCAGCCGTTCAACGACAGCGGGCCCAGTATCCCGGTGGGATTCACGTCGTCTCGCTGGGGATCGTTGGCCGCGTTCGGCGCGCGCTCGTACCCGGGAACCAAGAAGTGGTACGGCACCAGCGGCAACAGTTTCGTCGCGGTGGTGGAGTTTGGCGACAGTGTCCGGGCCAAAGCGATCACCGCGGGCGGCCAGAGCGGGGATCCCGCCTCGCCGCACTTCAACGACCAAGCCGTCCGGTATAGCACGGGGGACTTGAGGGAGGTGTACTTCTACCGCTCGCAGCTCCGAGGGCACACTGAGCGGGAGTACCGTCCCGGGTCGCGGTAAGCTGCAGGGGGCAACGCGGGTCCTCCTCGCCCTGGTACTCGGGCTCGCGGCCGGCGCCGCGGCCGCCGCCATCCGGAGCCCCACCCTTACCGGGGCGGTGTCCGGGCTCGAGGCAGTGGGTACGCTCTGGATCAATGCGGTTCGGATGACGGTCGTGCCGCTGGTGGTGGCGCTGGTGATCACCGGCGTCGTCTCGACGGCCGACGCCCGGCGCGTGGGCCGGCTGGGGGCACTGGCGGTGCCCGTGTTCCTGGCGTTTCTGCTGGCAGGCGGCGTGTTCACGCTCCTGGTGGCGCCGGTGTCCTTGGACCGTCTCACCATACCGCCGGACGTTGCCGCGAACCTCAGATCCAGCGCTGCCGCCACCGCCGGCGCCGCCGGCGGGGCGCAACCCCAGATGCCCAGCCTGGTGCAGCGGATCGTGGAAATGGTGCCCGCGAACCCGGTGAAGGCCGCCGCCGACGGCGCGATGTTGCCGCTGGTGGTCTTCACGTTGCTCGTGGGACTCGCGCTCACGCGACTGGAGGCGGGGCGCCGCCAGCCGGTGGTGCAGTGGTTCCAGGCGGTCGCGGACGCGATGCTGGTGCTGGTGAGCTGGGTCTTGATCCTCGCGCCCGTTGGCATCTTCGGGCTCGCCGTGGGTCTGGGGTTCCGCATGGGGGCGGCGGCCGCCGGCGCTCTGCTGCACTACGTGATCACGCTGTCCGGGGTGCTCTTGATCTACATCCTGGCGCTGTATCCGGTCGCCGTGCTGGTGGGGAAGACCCGGGCCCGCACCTTCGCCAGCGCTGCGGCGCCGGCGCAGGTCGTGGCCTTCAGCTCCCGCTCCTCACTGGCGGCGCTGCCGGCCATGATCGCGGGTGCCAAAGACCGGCTGGCGCTCCCGCCCGCGGTCACCGGCTTCGCGCTGCCGCTGGCGGTCTCCGTGTTCCGGGTCAACGTCCCGATCGCGTGGGTCGTGGGCGTGATGTTCCTGGGGAAGCTCTATGGCGTGCCGCTGGACGCAGCACAGCTCGGCGGCCTCATTCTGACGTCCACGCTCATTAGCTTCAGCGTCCCCGGAATCCCATCCGCGAGCCTCTTCCTGATGGCGCCCGTCCTGGTCGGCCTGGGGATTCCAGCCGAGGGCGTCGGGATCCTGATTGCCGTGGACGCGATTCCGGATCTCTTCAAGACGATGGCCAACGTCACCGCCCACCTCACATCGGTCACCATTCTCGCGCGGTATCAGGGAGTCGACTTCACTCCGCCTTCAGCGTCGTGATCGGATCCGCCTTCGCCGCCCGTCGCGCGGGCAGTACCGTCGCCGGCGCAACGGCAACGCCAGTGGTGGCCGTGATCGCGAGAAACGTGGTGAGGTCGGTAGCGGTGACGCCGAAGAGGAAGGTGCGTAACACTCGGGTGGATGCGAGCGCGGGATCAATACCACTTCTTGGAGCCGCTCCCGGAACTCCCGGTGCTGCTGCTGCAGGCGCGGCATGCTGTCTTCGCCCGCGTTGGGGGGTCGCCTGCGGACGGCGCTGAGTATAAGCTGACCGGGAAGTCCGACGCCGCCCGCCGTCGGTCCCTCGCCATAGGGAGGCCGCCATGAAGTCTCGTAAGATCATCGCTTACCTCGCCACCAGCGCCGACGGCTTCATCGCGCGGCCCGACGGGAGTGTGGACTGGCTCGACCGGCCGCGACCACGCGGGAACTACGGGATGGGCGGGTTTCTCCGCTCCATCGACACCATCCTGTGGGGCCGCAAGACCTACGAGCAGGCGGTCGGGTTCAGCGGCGGAAGCGGCGACCTGGGGTTCGGCCGCGTCAAACACTATGTGTTCTCGGGCCACCCTCCGGCGAGGGATCCGGCGGGCGTGGAGTTTGTGCGGCAGCCGATCACTGCGTTCGCACGGCGGCTTCGCGCGCGGCCCGGCAAGAACATCTGGATGATGGGGGGCGGCGGGCTCATCGGCTCGTTCCTCGACGCTGGGGAGATAGACCAGTTCTCGATCCACGTCGTGCCGACGTTCATCGGCGAGGGCATTCCGCTCTTGGCGCCGCGGCATCGGCATGTCCCGCTCACCGTGGTGTCGGTGCGGAAGTTCCCCGACGGCGTGGTGCATCTTAAGTATCGCGTGCCTCGGCGAAAACCGCCCAGGAGGGAGGCATGACCGGGACCTAGGTGCACCGTAAGGCGCTTGACCGCGGGCCCCTCCGAGAGCTACAACCTGCCGTCCTCCTGCACGGGAGTTCCAATGTCGTCGTTCGATCGCCGCCACTTTCTTTTGTCCGCGGGCGCCGGCCTCGGCGCTGTGGTCACGGGGCCGCGGGTCGCCTGGCCGGACGAACGGGCCCTGGCCCGCGCCGCCGCCGCCACCGACAGTTTCGTCTTGCTCCGAAAGGAACAACAACGCCGACGCGGCGAGCTACCAGCCGCTGCGGACTTTCACCGACTCCCGCTCTCCTGGCACAAGGCCAAAGCCAAGGCGATCAAGGAGGAGGCCCGGCGCCGCGGCGTGGATGGGGGCGTGCTGCTCACGCGGACGTTGAACCTCATCTACGTCACCGGGCTGCACCACACCAACACCGAGCGACCGTTCGCCGGCTTCTTGCCGATGAATGACGACGAGGCGCTCATCTGGTTCAACCCCTACCTGGACCAGCAGCTGGTCCGGGAGTGGTGGAGCACCGCCAGTCATCCCTACTTCGATTACCATCACGCCGACGGGGGATTCCCCAACGAGGGCAAGGTGGCCCAGGGGAACACCATCAACGTCTATCGTTGGTGGGGCGAGACGCTGGCGAAGCTGGGCTACGGGTCGAAGGTCATCGCCGTGGACGCGGCAGGAGGCCCGGAAGCTGGCGTGATGCCCGGCCAGGACGCGGCCCATCAGCTGGACCTGCACGGCCGGATCGAGGTGCCGCCGAAGATGCGGCCCACCGCCGGCGGCCTGGGGCAGCTCGCGGCCGCCCTGCCCGGCGCCCAGTTCGTGGACATCAACGACGTCTTGATCCGGCATCGAGTGGTGAAGGACGAGATGGAGAACCGCCTGACCCAGCGGGCCATGGACTACTTCTCCGAACTCCACGCGTTCGTCCGGAACTACATCCTGGAGCGGGGCTTCGGGACGCTGGACTGGGAGATCGAAAACGCCGCCCGCCTCTGGGGGATGCACCGGATCATGCAGGACATCCCGCAGCAGGGCGAGCTGCACAACGCCGTGGGGATCGACGTGAGCGTAGGCTGCCGCACCGGCCGCAAGACCGCGTATCCCCATCCCAACCAGGTGTCGTGGAGCCGCATCGAGCCGGGGCACGCGCTCCAGTTCGCGGGCGTGGTCCGGGTGGGTGGCTACGGCGGCGAGCAGTACCGGTCGTTCCTGTTCGCTCCGTGGACCGACTGGCAGGAAAAGGTCTGGGACGTCCATACCGCCACGTATTTCATCCAGGCCGAGCAGTCACGCGAGGGCAACACCTGCTCGAGCGTGGCCAAGGCCGTGCACGACTACCAGGTGGCCAACGGCGTCTCGCACCTCGTCTATCACCGGCCGGGGCACGGCGAGGGGATGGAAGGGCATCAGCCTCCGTATCACGCCCTGGGGGATTACACGGTGATGAAGGCGGGCATGCACTTCTCGAACGAGCCTGGCCTGTACGATCCGGAGCGCGGCTTCGGGTTCAACCACTCGAACAACATCCTGGTGGCTCCGGGGAAGGGGCTGCAGATGGGGACGGCACCCTGCGATAAAGAGTGGTGTCTGCTTAAGCTGTAGGCCGGAGGGGCCGAGCCGGGCGAGCGTCGACGCGAGGCCCTGGCGGCCGCGTGTCCTCGCGGGAATCTTGGGGCAACCGCTCCCGAGGATGGCTGCGTGATGCCCCGGCACTTCCGACCCTTCCTTGCCGCTTCGCTGTGCGGCGTGGCCCTTGCGACGCCCGTACGGTCGCAGACTCCGGCGTACGACCTCGTGCTCAAGCAAGGTCGCGTCGTGGACGGCAGCGGGAGCCCCTGGTACCGGGCCGACGTGGCCATTCGGGGCGACCAGATCGTCCGGATCGCCGCTTCCATCACCGAGCCCGCGACCCGGGTGATCGATGTGGGCGGCCGGGTGATCGCGCCCGGGTTCATTGACATCCACTCGCACGCGCGCCGGGGGATCTTCGATGTCCCCACCGCGGAGAACGACGTGCGCATGGGGGTCACCACCGTCATCGAAGGGCCGGACGGCAACTCGCCCGTGCCCCTGGCGCCGTTCCTGGCGCGGCTCGACTCCCTCCCCAAGTCCATCAACATCGGGACTTTCATCGGCCAGGGCTCGATCCGGTCGGCGGTGATTGGCGATGTGAACCGTCGGGCGACGCCGGAGGAGATCGAGAAAATGCGGGCCCTGGTGGAGCAGGGGATGCGGGACGGCGCGTTTGGGCTCTCCTCCGGCCTGTTCTACGTGCCCGGGACGTTTACACCGACGGAGGAGGTGATCGAGCTGGCCAAGGTGGCCGGCCGGTTCGGTGGGATCTACATCTCGCACATGCGCGAGGAGGCCTCGCGCGTGGTGCAGAGCGTGCAGGAGACCATTCGAATCGGCGAGGAGGGCGGCCTTCCCACCCAGGTCACGCACCACAAAGTGCTAGGACCGGCCAACTGGGGCCAAAGCGTGGAAACCCTGCGGTTGGTGGACCAAGCGCGGGCGCGAGGCGTGGACGCGACCGTTGACCAGTATCCCTACACCGCCTCCAGCACCAGCATCACCGCGGCGCTGCTGCCGGCTTGGGCTCAGGAGGGCGGCCGGGAAGAAACCCTGAAGCGCCTGCGCGACCCGGCGAGCCGTGCCCGAATCAAGGCCGAGAGCGCGCGCATCATTCGCGAGGAGCGAGGGGGCGGTGACCCCAGGAACGTGGTGATTGCGAACTGCCAGTGGGACACCACGCTGGCCGGCAAGAACCTGGCCGACGTGGCACGGCGACGCGGGGTCGAGCCCACGGTGGAAAACGCCGCCGAAGCGGCGCTGTGGATCACCGAGCAGGGCGGCTGCCAGGGCATCTTCCATGCGATCAGCGAGGAGGACGTGGTGCGCATCCTGCGGCATCCGGCGACCATGATTGCCACCGACGGCGAGATCCCGATCGTCGGCCGGGGGAGCCCCCACCCCCGGAGTTACGGCACGTTCGCCAGGGTGCTGGGGGTGTACGTCCGGGACCAGAAGGTGCTGACCCTGGAAGATGCGGTGCGCAAGATGAGCTCGTTCCCGGCGCAGCGCCTGGGGCTTATGGACCGCGGAGTCCTCCGGCCCGGCATGAAGGCGGATGTGGCGGTGTTCGATCCCGCCACCGTGCGTGACGCCGCCACCTTCGAGAGGCCGCATCAGTATGCGGAGGGCTTCCTGCTCGTGATCGTCAACGGGCAGGTGGTGCTCGAGGGCGGGCGGATAACGGCCGCCCGGCCGGGACGGGTGCTGTACGGACCGGCGCGTGCTCGGACCTAGCGGTGCGGCCGCCCGTGGGCGTATCGTGGAACCCAGCCTCCCGCGAGAGGGATGACGGATGAACTCGCTCCCACACGTCGCGACGGACGAACTTCCGATCACCAGGAAACCGCGCGACGACGAGATCGATTGCTACGGGCTCACGCACGTGGGCAAAGTCCGCAAGGCCAACCAGGACCATTTCCTGATCGCGTCGCTGCGGAAACGCATGGAAGTGCACCAGACGAGCTTGCCCGATGTGTCCCGGCTTCCGGTGGGGGAGGACCGCGTCGCGTTTTTCGTGCTCGTGGCGGACGGGGTCGGCGGCGGGGTAGGGGGCGAAGTGGCCAGCCGCTTCGCACTGGAAGAGGCCACGCGCTACGTGCTTGAGAGCCTGCGGTGCTACTACTCGGCGGATGCGGGGGACGAGGCGTTTCGGGAACTCTTGCAGGAAGCGGCACTCCGGTGTCACGCCGCCACGCTGGAGCGCGCGGCCAGCGACCCGGAGCTTCGGGGGATGGCGACGACGCTTACCTTGTTTATCGGCGTGTGGCCGTGGCTGTACCTGGTGCAGGTGGGCGACTCACGGTTCTACCTGTTCCGGGACGGACACCTGAACCAGATCAGCCGCGATCAAACCATGGCCCGGGCCCTGTTCGACCAGGGCGTCATCACGCGCGCCGACGTCGAGCGCTCGCCGTGGAGCCACGTGCTCTCCAGCGCCATCGGCGGCAAGCAGACCGAACCGGTGGTCACACGCCTGCAGAATGACTGGCGCAATGTCCATTTGTTCTGTACCGACGGACTGACCAAGCACGTTTCCGACGAGCGGATCGCCGAACGGTTGGCCACGATGCACTCAGCCCGGCAGGCGTGCGAAGCGTTGCTGCAAGACGCGCTCGACGGCGGCGGCAGCGACAACATCACCATCATCGTGGGACGGTTCGTGCCGCGGCCCGCGGCGTGAGCCTGAGGCCTCCCCGAGGGGGACCAATGGATCGGCGATCGTTCTTCCACGCCGCGGCCGGGGTCGGCGCGGCCTGGCTCTATCCTGTGCCGCCGAGCCGGCAGCGGGCTGAATGGCGCGCCTGGCGGGTGAACGGCCAACGCGTCAACCAGCATCTCACCGACCTGTCCCGTTTCGGCCGGAACCCCCAGGGCGGCGTCTCGCGGGTGGCCTTCAGCCCCGCCGACATCGAGGGGCGGGCCTTCGCGATGGAGTTGATGCGCGGCGCGGGCCTGGCCGTTCGGGTGGATCCGGTGGGGAACATCCTGGGGCGGCGGCCGGGATCCCTGGCAGGCGCGAAGCCGATTCTGTTCGGATCCCACATCGATTCCGTCCCCGAAGGCGGGAATTACGACGGAGACGTCGGCTCGATGTCCGCCATCGAGGTGGCCCACACGCTGAACGAGGAAGGCTACCGCAACCGGCATCCGCTGGAGGTCGTGATCTGGGCGGACGAAGAGAGCGGCCTCACCGGGAGCCGAGGGTTCATCGGTGACCTGACCGATGAGGAACTGCGGACACCGGGCAGGGACGGCGTCTCGCTGGCCGAGAAGATCCAGCGGATCGGCGGCAATCCGCTCCGCGTCGCGGAGGCCAGGCACGGGCCGGGGAGCATTGCCGCCTACCTCGAGCTGCACATTGAGCAGGGCGGGATTCTGGACCAGACCGGGACGCAGATCGGCATCGTCGAGGGGATCGTGGGGATCAACCACTACGACATCACCATCAAAGGCTTCGCCAACCACGCCGGGACCACGCCCATGGATCAGCGGCGGAACGCGTTGCTCTCGGCGTCGGAGCTGGTCCTGGCCGTGGATCGGATCGTGCGCGCCGAGCCCGGACGCCAGGTGGGCACGGTGGGCCGACTGCTGGTCAAGCCGGGCGCCCCCAACGTGATTCCCGGCCAGGTGGACCTGACCGTTGAGCTACGCGATCTGTCGATGGAGAAGGTCGAATCCCTGTGGGATCAGATCTACCGCGAGCTGCAGGCCATCACCTCCCGGCACGGCACGTCGTTCACTTTCTTCCAACAGCACTCCAACGTAGCGGCGCTGTCGGACCCCAAGATCCGCGAGGTGATTGCCGACGCGGTGGCGGGGCTGGGGCTCACCAGTCAGGTCATGCCCAGCGGGGCGGGACATGACGCGCAGGACCTGGCGCGCATCGGTCCCATGGGGATGATCTTCGTGCCGTCGGTGAGAGGGATCAGTCACTCGCCCGCGGAGTTCACTCGGCCCGACGACGTCACCAACGGCGCCAACGTGCTGCTCCAGACGGTGTTGCGCCTGGATCAGACGTAGGCCGCGGTGGGACGAGGGCGGGAACCTCTCGTCTATGGGATTGACGAACAGGGTCCAGCCGTACGGCAGCTTGGCGATCATCGACATGCAGATGACGCCCACGAGCAGCTGCCACCAGCGGCTCCGGAGGGAACGGGGAGGGCGCCGTCACCGCACCTTGGACGAGTAGTTGCTGTTCCGCTTGAGGCGCGTCACCTCACCGCGCGCATTGGTCTCGAACACGATCTCTTCGGCCAGCTGGCCGTCGTCCCTGACGCGGCGGAAGGTGTCGCCG
>Ga0209172_10005177_pt1 | contig 16190 bp, 12 predicted proteins | sample LarsenN4metaG_FD_184113 | JGI IMG/M metagenome (GOLD analysis project Ga0209172, IMG submission 184113) | Hot spring sediment bacterial and archeal communities from British Columbia, Canada, to study Microbial Dark Matter (Phase II) - Larsen... ... | reverse complement strand
GGCGACAACGTGGAGATCGTGGTGGAGCTGATCACCCCGATCGCGATGGACAAGGAGCTGCGCTTCGCCATCCGCGAGGGCGGACGCACCGTCGGCTCCGGCGTCGTCGCCGAGATCATCCAGTAGCGAGCGGTCCGAGCGGGCTGTTCGAAGGCGCGTAGCACAATTGGTAGTGCGTCGGACTCCAAATCCGAAGGTTGGGGGTTCGAGTCCCTCCGCGCCTGCCAGCCCGGGAATCGAGGAAGCGTCGAAGCATTGCAGTGGAATCCCGCCATCTGGATCCGGGACGCGAGGCAGTACCTGCTCGACGTGCGGTCCGAGTTTCGGAAGCTGACGTGGCCCACGCAGCGTGAGTACGTGGGCGGCACGGTCGGGGTGATTGCCATCGTCGGGATCGTCGCCCTCGTGCTCGGGCTGATCGACGTCGGCCTCGGCGCGCTGATGAACGCGGTCCTGCCGTAGCGGAAAGCTCGATGACGAAGAAGTGGTACATCGTCCACACCTACTCCGGGCACGAGGCCAAGGCGAAGCAGGCGCTGCTCGACCGCGCGCGCGCGTTCGGGAAGGAGGCCCTGTTCGACGAGATCCTCATCCCCGAGGAGAACGTGATCGAGGTCGTGAAGGGCGAGAAGCGCACCTCACGCCGCAAGTTCTTCCCGGGATACATCCTCGTGCACATGGAGCTCACGGACGAGTCCTGGCACATCGTGAAGGACACGCCGAAGGTGACGGGCTTCGTCGGCGGGGGCGAGCGCCCCACGCCGATCGACGACGACGAAGTCGCGCGCATGACGCAGCAGATCAAGGAAGGCGCGGTCAAGCCCAAGCCGAAGATCCGCTTCGAGGAGGGCGAGAGCGTGCGCGTCGTGAGCGGGCCGTTCGCGAACTTCTCGGGCTTCGTGGACGAGGTGCTCCCGGACAAGGAGAAGGTCCGGGTCATGGTGCAGGTGTTCGGTCGGGCCACCCCGGTGATGCTCGACTACACGAACGTGGAGAAGGCCTAGCGGCCTTCGGAAGGGGAGGTCGGCCCTCGCGCCGGCCGCTTGGACCCACGAGGTAGGGTGGAATGGCCAAGAAGGTCGTGGCCGTGGTGAAGCTGCAGTGCCCGGCCGGCGCGGCGAACCCGTCGCCCCCGGTCGGCCCCGCGCTGGGCCAGCACGGCGTCAACATCATGGAGTTCTGCAAGGCGTTCAACGCCCGCACGCAGGACAAGCAAGGGCTGATCATTCCGGCCGTGATCACGGTCTACGCGGACCGCACGTTCACGTTCGAGCTGAAGACGCCGCCCGCGGCGGTGCTGCTGCGCCGCGCCGCGAAGATCGAGAAGGGCTCCGCGGAGCCGAACCGAAACAAGGTGGGGAAGGTGACGCGCGCGCAGGTGCGCGAGATCGCCGAGCTCAAGATGCCGGACCTGAACGCCCACGACGTCGAGGCGGCGATGCGGATCGTCGAGGGGACCGCCCGCTCGATGGGCCTCGAAGTGGAGGGCGCGTGATGGCGACGCGGGGCAAGCGTTACCGCACGAGCCTCGAGCGCTTCGACCGCGCCCGGCTCTACCCGCTGTCCGAGGCGTTCGGGCTGCTCGCGGACCTTCCCGGAGCGAAGTTCGACGAGAGCGTCGACGTGGCGGTGAACCTCGGCGTGGACCCGAAGCACGCGGACCAGATGGTGCGCGGGGCGCTCGTCCTCCCGCACGGGACGGGCCGCTCGGTGCGCGTCCTCGTCTTCGCCCGCGGCGAGAAGGAGCGCGAGGCGCGCGAGGCGGGCGCGGATCACGTGGGCGCGGAGGACCTCGCGAAGAAGATCCAGGACGAGGGCTGGCTCGAGTTCGACCGCGTGGTCGCGACGCCCGACATGATGGGCGTGGTGGGCCGGCTCGGGAAGGTGCTCGGCCCGCGCGGCCTGATGCCCAACCCGAAGCTCGGGACGGTGACGATGGACGTCGCGCGCGCCGTGTCGGAGAGCAAGGCGGGCAAGGTCGAGTACCGCGTCGACAAGACGGGCATCGTCCACGCCTCGATCGGGAAGCGATCGTTCGGAAAGGACAAGCTGCTCGCCAATGCGACCGCGCTGCTCGACGCGATCCTGCGCGCGAAGCCGGCGGCGGCCAAGGGGACCTACCTCAAGAAGATCGCGGTGAGCACCACGATGGGGCCCGGCATCCGGATCGACCCCGCGTCGGTGACCGCGGAGCGGACGGCCTGACATGCTGACCCGGACCCAGAAGGAAGAGACCGTCGCGGAGCTGCGCGACAAGTTCGCCAAGGCGAAGAGCGTGATCGTGGCGGACTATCGCGGCCTCTCGGTGGGCCAGCTCGACGTCCTGCGCGGAAAGCTGCGCGAGGCGGGCGAGGGCTACGAGTACCGCGTCGCGAAGAACACGCTGCTGCGGCGCGCGACGGCGGACTCGGAGCTCGCGGCCCTCCAGACGAGCTTCACCGGACCCACGGCGATCGCGCTGGCCTTCGCCGACCCGGTGCGCCTCGCGAAGGTGCTCGTCGACTACGCGAAGCAGCACGAGCGCTTCGAGCTGAAGGCCGGGTACATGGACGGCCGGCCGATCACGCCGGCCGAGATCGCGACGATCGCGACGCTGCCCTCGCTCGAGGAGCTGCGCGCGAGGCTCGTCGGGCTGCTCCAGGCGCCCGCGCAGAAGGTCGTCTCCGTCGTCGTCGCGCCGGGCGCGCAGCTCGCGCGGCTCGTCGAGGCGCGGCGGGCGAAGCTCGCGGAATCGGAGAGCGGGGCCTAGCTCCGCGCCAGAAACGAGAACCGGCGGGAGGGCGTCGGCCCGCGATCACCGCCACTGCACAGGAAGGTGAACATGTCCGATCTCAACGCCATCGCAGACCAGCTGTCGGCCCTCACCGTGATGGAGGCCGCCCAGCTGGCGAAGCTCCTCGAGGAGCGCTGGGGCGTCTCGGCCGCCGCCCCGGTCGCCGTGGCCGCCGCGCCGGGTGCGGCCGCTGCGGCGCCCGCCGCCGAGGAGAAGACCGAGTTCGACGTCATCCTCGTCACCGCCGGCGACAAGAAGATCCAGGTCATCAAGGAGGTCCGCGCGGTGACCGGCCTCGGCCTCAAGGAGGCCAAGGACCTCGTCGAGGGCGCCCCGAAGCCCGTGAAGGAAGGGGTGTCGAAGGACGAGGCGGCGAAGATCAAGGCGCAGATCGAAGCGGCCGGCGGCCAGGTGGACATCAAGTAGTGATCGCGGCACCCCGCGCCGACCGGCGCGGACAGTCCTGCGACGTCTCCGGGCGGCCCGCGCGGCGGGCACGCCCGGAGTGCGTCTGAACTCCGAGGCCCAGGGAGGACCCAGCGTCCCATGTCCGAGATCCTCTTCTCCGAGAACGCTCCCCGCGTCCGGAAGGACTTCTCGAAGATCCCGCGGATCCTCGAGATCCCGAATCTCATCGAGATCCAGAAGGAGTCCTTCGAGCGCTTCCTGCAGACGCGCATCGAGCCGGAGAAGCGCGAGAACGTCGGGCTGCAGGCGGTGTTCAACAGCGTGTTCCCGATCAAGGACTTCAACGACACCGCCTCGCTCGAGTTCGTCGGCTACACCCTCGAGGAGCCCAAGTACGACGTCCAGGAGTGCCTCCAGCGCGGCATGACCTACGCCGCGCCGTTCAAGGTCACGATCCGGCTCGTGGCGTGGGACGACTCGGAGGGCTCGCAGACGATCCGCGACGTGAAGGAGCAGGAGGTCTACTTCGGGGAGATCCCGATCATGACCGACAACGGCACCTTCATCATCAACGGCACCGAGCGCGTGATCGTCTCCCAGCTCCACCGCTCGCCCGGCATCTTCTTCGACACCGCGACCTCGTCGACCGTCAGCGCGGCCGGCAAGAAGATCTACTCGTGCCGGATCATCCCCTACCGCGGCTCGTGGCTGGACCTCGAGTTCGACCACAAGGACCTGCTCTACGCCCGCATCGACCGGCGCCGGAAGATCCTCGTCACCGTGCTGCTCAAGGCCCTCGGCTACACCGCGGAGGACCTCCTCAACTACTTCTACACGCCCGAGACGATTCGCTTCGACGGGAAGAAGATCGAGAAGAAGGTCGTCCCCGAGAACCTGATCGGGCAGCGCTGCACGCGCGAGGTGAAGGACGACGCCGGCAACGTGATCGTGCGCAAGGACCGCAAGTTCACGAGCGCCGCGGTGCGCAAGCTGCGCGAGGCCGGCATCGAGTGGATCCAGGTCGGCATCGAGGACGTCCTGCGCGACGACAGCGTGCGCCGCGTGGTGCCCGTCGACATCGTCGACGAGCGCACCGGCGAGGTGCTGATCGAGTGCAACGAGGAGATCACCGAGCGCCACCTCGAGGAGCTGAAGACGCGCGGGATCACGGAGTTCCCGCTCCTCTACCTCGACCCCCTCATCACGGGCACCTCGCTGCGCGACACCCTGCTCGCGGACAAGACCGTCACGCGCGAGGAGGCGATCATCGACATCTACCGGCGCCTGCGGCCGGGCGACCCGCCGACGATCGACACCGCGACGAACCTGTTCCACAACCTGTTCTTCAACCCGGAGCGCTACGACCTCTCGCGGGTCGGGCGGCTGAAGCTGAACCACAAGCTCGGCTTCGAAGCCGAGGAGCGGGTCGCCCAGAAGGGGCCGAACGGCGCGACGGAGGAGATCCCGCTCGCCGAGCTCACGACGCTGAGGCCCGAGGACATCCGCGCCGCGGTGCGGTACCTCGTCGACCTCAAGAACGGCTCGGATCCCGACAAGCGCATCGACGACATCGACCACCTCGGCAACCGGCGCGTGCGGGTCGTCGGCGAGCTGCTCGAGAACCAGTACCGCATCGGCCTCGTGCGGATGGAGCGCGCGATCAAGGAGCGCATGTCGCTCCAGGAGATCGAGACGCTCATGCCGCACGACCTCATCAACTCGAAGCCCGTGTCGGCCGTGATCAAGGAGTTCTTCGGCTCGAGCCAGCTCTCCCAGTTCATGGACCAGACCAACCCGCTCTCGGCGGTCACGCACAAGCGGCGGCTCTCGGCGCTCGGGCCGGGCGGCCTGACGCGCGAGCGGGCCGGCTTCGAGGTGCGCGACGTGCACCCGACGCATTACGGGCGCATCTGCCCGATCGAGACGCCGGAGGGCCCGAACATCGGCCTCATCGCGTCGCTCTCGACGTACGCGCGCGTGAACGGCTTCGGGTTCATCGAGACGCCCTACCGGGTGGTGCGCGACGGCCAGGTGTCGAGCGAGGTGAAGTACCTCTCCGCGCTCGAGGAGGAGCGGCTCGCGATCGCGCAGGCGAACGCGCCCGTCGACGAGCAGAACCGCTTCCAGGCCGAGACGATCTCGGCGCGGAAGACCGGCGAGTTCATGATGGTGCCGCCGTCCGAGGTGGAGATGATGGACGTCTCCCCGAATCAGCTCGTCTCGGTGGCGGCCTCGCTCATCCCCTTCCTCGAGAACGACGACGCGAACCGCGCCCTCATGGGCTCGAACATGCAGCGCCAGGCCGTGCCGCTCCTGCGCACGCAGGCGCCGCTGGTCGGGACCGGGATGGAGTCCGTCGTGGCGCGCGACTCGGGCGTGACGGTGGTCGCGAAGCGCGACGGGACGGTGGTGTCGGTCGACGCGGGCCGCATCGTGATCAAGCCCGACGAGGACGACGGCACCGGCTCCAACGTCGACATCATCAACCTGATCAAGTACCAGCGCTCCAACCAGAACACCTGCATCAACCAGAAGCCGATCGTGAAGATCGGCGACCGCGTGCGGCGGGGTCAGGTGATCGCGGACGGCCCGGCCACGGAGCGCGGCGAGCTCGCCCTCGGCCGCAACGTGCTCGTCGCGTTCATGCCGTGGGGCGGGTACAACTTCGAGGACTCGATCCTCATCTCCGAGAAGATGGTGCGCGACGACCTCTTCACCTCGGTGCACATCGAGGAGTTCGAGTGCGTCGCCCGCGACACGAAGCTCGGCAAGGAGGAGATCACCCGCGACATCCCCAACGTCGGCGAGGAGGCCCTGAAGGACCTCGACGAGGCCGGCATCGTGCGGATCGGCGCCGAGGTGAAGCCCGACGACATCCTCGTCGGGAAGATCACGCCGAAGGGCGAGACGCAGCTCTCGCCGGAGGAGCGCCTCCTGCGCGCGATCTTCGGCGAGAAGGCGGGCGACGTGCGCGACACGTCGCTGCGCGTCCCGCCGGGCGTCTCGGGCACCGTGATCGGGGCGCAGGTCTTCTCCCGCCGCGGCGTCGAGAAGGACGAGCGCGCCCGCGCCATCGAGGAGCAGGAGGTCGAGCGGCTCCGCAAGGACCAGGAAGACGAGATCAAGATCATCCGCGACAACGCGATGGCGAAGGTGCGCGAGCTGCTCGTCGGCAAGCGCGCCGCCAACCGCGTGGCGGACGAGCGCCGCAAGGAGACCTACCTCGAGGCCGGCGACACGGTCAGCGCGGAGACCCTCGCGCGCATCCCGACCCGGCGCTGGCGCGAGGTCCAGGTGACCGACGCGCCCGTGCAGGATCAGGTCGACCGCATCTTCGCGAGCGTCGAGGAGCAGGCGAACGTCATCAAGACGGTGTTCGACGACAAGATCGCGCGCCTCAAGAAGGGCGACGAGCTGCCGCCGGGCGTCTTCAAGATGGTGAAGGTGTACGTCGCCATCAAGCGCAAGCTCTCCGTCGGCGACAAGATGGCCGGCCGGCACGGCAACAAGGGCGTGATCTCGCGGATCCTGCCCGACGAGGACATGCCGTACCTGGCGGACGGCCGGCCGGTGGACCTCGTGCTGAACCCGCTCGGCGTGCCTTCGCGCATGAACATCGGGCAGGTCCTCGAGACCCACCTCGGCTGGGCGGCGCGCGGCCTCGGCGAGCAGGTGAACGAGCTCGTCGAGAAGCAGTGCGCGCCGGACGTGCTGCGCGCGAAGCTGAAGGAGGTCTACCAGGACGAGCGCGTGGCGCGCGTCCTCGACCAGGCCTCCGACGACGCGATCCGCTCGCTCGCGCACAACGTGCGCGAGGGGGTCCACGTCGCGACGGCCGTCTTCGACGGCGCCAAGGAGCAGGAGATCAAGACCGAGCTCGAGCGGGCGGGCCTGCCGGTGCGCGGCCAGACGATCCTGTTCGACGGGCGCACGGGGGATCCGTTCGACCACGACGTGACCGTCGGCATCCTCTACATGCTGAAGCTCCACCACCTGGCCGACGACAAGATCCACGCCCGCAGCATCGGGCCCTACAGCCTCGTCACCCAGCAGCCGCTGGGCGGCAAGGCGCAGTTCGGCGGCCAGCGCCTCGGCGAGATGGAGGTGTGGGCCATGGAGGCCTACGGCGCCGCCTACTCGCTGCAGGAGTTCCTGACCGTCAAGTCCGACGACGTCCTGGGCCGCACGCGCATGTACGAGTCGATCGTCAAGGGCGAGTGCACCCTCGAGCCCGGCCTGCCCGAGGCCTTCAACGTGATCGTGAAGGAACTCATGGCGCTCGGGCTCAACGTCGAGCTCATCGAAGACAAGACCGCCTAGGAGGAGCCGTGCGCGACCTCTACAACCTGTTCGAGAAGCCGAAGGACCCGCTCGCCTTCAACGCGATCCGGATCTCGATCGCGTCGCCGGAGAAGATCCGGGAGTGGTCCTACGGCGAAGTGAAGAAGCCCGAGACGATCAACTACCGGACGTTCAAGCCGGAACGGGACGGGCTCTTCTGCGCCAAGATCTTCGGCCCCGTGAAGGACTACGAGTGCAACTGCGGCAAGTACAAGCGCATGAAGCACCGCGGGGTCGTCTGCGAGAAGTGCGGCGTGGAGGTGATCCAGTCGAAGGTGCGCCGCGAGCGGATGGGCCACATCACGCTCGCCACGCCCGTGGCGCACATCTGGTTCCTGAAGTCGCTGCCGTCCCGCATCGGGAACATCCTCGAGATCACGCTGCGCGACCTCGAGAAGGTGCTCTACTTCGAGGCGTACGTGGTGCTCGACCCGGGCGACACGGACCTGCGCCCCCGCGAGCTGCTCACCGAGGAGCAGCTCCAGGAGGCGAAGCAGCGCCACGGCCGCGACGCCTTCGAGTACGGCATCGGTGCCGAGGCGGTGCGCGACATGCTGGCGCGCATCGACGTGGAGCAGGAGTGCCGCGAGCTGCGCGAGGAGATGAAGGACGCGACGAGCGAGGCGAAGCGCAAGAAGCTCGCGAAGCGCCTCAAGGTGCTCGAGGCGTTCCGCGAGTCCGGCAACAAGCCGGAGCACATGATCCTCGAGGTGGTCCCGGTGATCCCGCCGGACCTGCGCCCGCTCGTGCCGCTCGACGGCGGCCGCTTCGCGACGAGCGATCTCAACGACCTCTACCGCCGCGTCATCAACCGCAACAACCGGCTGAAGCGGCTGATGGAGCTGAACGCGCCGGAGGTCATCATCCGCAACGAGAAGCGGATGCTGCAGGAGGCGGTCGACGCGCTGTTCGACAACGGCCGCCGCGGCCGCGTCATCACCGGGCCCAGCAAGCGCCCGCTGAAGAGCCTCTCGGACATGCTCAAGGGGAAGTCGGGACGCTTCCGCCAGAACCTGCTGGGCAAGCGCGTCGACTACTCCGGTCGCTCGGTGATCGTCGCGGGCCCGGAGCTGCGCCTGCACCAGTGCGGGCTCCCGAGCCGCATGGCGCTCGAGCTGTTCAAGCCGTTCATCTACTCGAAGCTCGAGCAGCGCGGCTACGTGACCACGATCAAGGCCGCGAAGAAGATGGTCGAGCGCGAGCGGCCGGAGGTGTGGGACATCCTGGCCGAGGTGATCCAGGAGCACCCGATCATCCTGAACCGCGCCCCGACGCTGCACCGCCTGGGCATGCAGGCGTTCGAGCCGGTGCTGATCGACGGAAAGGCGATCCAGCTCCACCCGCTCGTGTGCAAGGCCTTCAACGCCGACTTCGACGGCGACCAGATGGCGGTGCACGTGCCGCTCTCGGTCGAGGCGCAGATCGAGGCCCGGGTGCTGATGATGTCGACCAACAACATCCTGAGCCCGGCCACCGGACACCCGATCATCGACCCCAGCCAGGACATCGTGCTCGGCTGTTACTACATGACCCGCGAGCGGCCCGGGGCGCGCGGGGAGGGGCGCCGGTTCGCGAGCCCGGAAGAGGTGCGCGTCGCGTACGACGCGGGCGAGCTCGACGTCCACGCCGGGATCAAGGTGCGCCTCGACGGCGCGACCGTCGACACGACCACCGGGCGCATCCTGCTCTCCGAGATCGTCCCGGAAGAGATCCCGTTCGACCACATCAACCGGGTCATGGACAAGAAGGCGCTCGGGCGGCTCATCGACGCCACCTACCGGCGGCTCGGCAACAAGGCGACGGTGCTGCTGGCCGACCGGCTCCGCACGCTCGGGTACCAGCACGCGACGCGCGCGGGCATCTCGATCTGCGTCGACGACATGCACATCCCGGCCGACAAGGAGCGCTACATCGAGGCCGCGAACCAGCAGGTGGCCGAGGTGTACGCGCAGTACCAGGAGGGTTTGATCAGCGACGGCGAGCGCTACAACAAGGTCATCGACATCTGGGCGGACGCGACCGAGAAGATCGCCGGCCAGCTGCTCGACAACCTCGGGACCGACGTCGCGGTCGACGCCGCGGACCACCCGACCCGGGTGCCGAGCTTCAACTCCATCTTCATGATGGCGGACTCGGGCGCGCGCGGGTCGGCGCAGCAGATCCGCCAGCTCGCCGGCATGCGCGGCCTCATGGCCAAGCCGTCGGGCGAGATCATCGAGACGCCGATCACCTCGAACTTCCGCGAGGGGCTCTCGGTGCTCCAGTACTTCATCTCCACGCACGGCGCGCGCAAGGGGCTCGCCGACACCGCGCTCAAGACCGCGAACTCCGGCTACCTGACCCGGCGCCTCGTCGACGTCGCGCAGGACGTGATCGTGCGCGAGGAGGACTGCGGCACGGAGGAGGGCATCGAGATCGGGCCGCTCGTCGAGGGGGGCGAGATCATCGAGTCGATCGGCGAGCGCATCCTCGGGCGCGTGACGCTCGTCGACGTGACGGATCCCATCACGGGCAAGGTGCTCGTGCCGCGGGGCGTCGAGATCGACGAGGCGCGGGTCGGCGTGATCGAGGACGCGGGCATCGAGCGCATCCTGATCCGCTCCGCGCTTACGTGCGAGACGGAGCGAGGCGTCTGCGTCAAGTGCTACGGGCGCGATCTGGCCCGCGGCGAGATGGTGAATCTCGGCGAGGCGGTCGGCGTGATCGCCGCGCAGTCCATCGGCGAGCCGGGCACGCAGCTCACGATGCGGACCTTCCACATCGGCGGCACGGCCACCCGGCGGGCGGAGCAGTCCCACCACGAGGCGCGCACGGACGGCGAGGTGCGCTTCAGCAACGTGCGCATCGTGCGCGACCGCGAAGGCCGGGCCATCGCGATGAACCGCAACGGCGAGATCGGCGTGTACGACGTCAGCGGCCGCGAGCGCGAGCGCTACCCGGTCGTGTACGGCGCCCACGTGAAGGTCACGGACGGGCAGCAGGTCGCGGCCGGCACCGTGCTGCTCGAGTGGGACCCGTTCGCGAACCCGATCCTCACGGAGGTCGGCGGCCAGATCAAGTTCGGCGACATCATCGAAGGCGTCACCATGCAGGAGCAGGTCGACGAGTTCACCGGCATGTCGTCGAAGGTGATCGTCGAGTCGAAGGACCCGGACCTGCGGCCGCGGATCTCGATCAAGAGCGAGGCGGGCGAGACGATCGCGCGGGCGCTGCTCCCGGTGGGCGCCTACCTGGCGATCGCCGAGGGCGAGACCGTCGCCGCGGGCGACGTGGTCGCCAAGGTGCCGCGCGAGGCCAGCAAGACGAAGGACATCACCGGCGGTCTCCCGCGCGTGGCCGAGCTCTTCGAGGCGCGCAAGCCCAAGGAGACGGCCATCGTCTCGGAGATCGAGGGGAACGTGAGCTTCGGCCCCGACTCGCGCGGCAAGCGCCGCGTGATCGTGACGCCGGACGACGGCGGCGAGGCGCGCGAGTACCTGATCCCCAAGGGCAAGCACATCAGCGTGCACGAGGGCGACCGCGTGCGGCCGGGGGAGCCGCTCATGGACGGCTCCTCCAACCCGCACGACATCCTCGCCATCAAGGGCGAGAAGGAGCTCGCGAAGTACCTCGTGGACGAGGTGCAGGAGGTCTACCGGCTCCAGGGCGTGAAGATCAACGACAAGCACATCGAGATCATCGTGCGCCAGATGCTGCGCAAGGTGCGCATCAAGGACGTCGGCGACACGGAGTTCCTCGTCGGCGAGCAGGTCGACAAGATCGAGCTCGACGCGAAGAACCGCGCCATCCTCGCGGAGGGGAAGCGCGCCGCCACGTGGGAGCCGCTCCTCCTCGGGATCACGAAGGCGTCGCTCTCGACGGAGTCGTTCATCTCCGCCGCCTCGTTCCAGGAGACGACGAAGGTCCTCACCGAGGCGGCCATCTGGGGGAAGACGGACCACCTGCACGGGCTCAAGGAGAACGTGATCATGGGCCGCCTGATCCCGGCCGGCACCGGCACCCCGCGCTACCGGACGATCGGCGTGCGGATCGACGCCCCCGAGGCGCTCCTCGCAGAGGTCCAGGCCGCGCCCGAGCCGATCGTTCCGGCCTACGCGCCGCCGCCCCCCCCGCCGCCCGCGACCGAGGTCGACGAGTCCGAGGAGGCCGGCGAGCTCGTGTAGGCGTTTCGCCCCGAGCCCGGGCGGCTCCCCTCGGGATCCGCCCGGGCTTCGCGCTCGCGCGAGCGTTGACAGGCCTCGCAAGCCCGTTATCCTGCGCCGGTTTCCGAAGCAGGGACGTCCCTTCGACGGACATCCCGGCCGACGGGGAGAGGGACCCGATCAGGCGTCCTGATCCGGCCTCTTCGTCGCCGCGGGTGCGCTGGAAGGGGCCTCTTTCTTTCCTTCCTCCGCCGTGCGCGCCTCGTGCGCAGGCGTGCGCGCGGAGCTCGAGGAGCGCGAATGCCGACCGTCCAGCAGCTCGTGCGCCAGGGGCGCTCGCCTTCGAAGCGCAAGAGCAAGTCGCCCGATCTCGAGCGGTCGCCGCAGCGGCGCGGCGTCTGCGTGCGCGTCGCGACCCACACGCCGAAGAAGCCGAACTCGGCGCTGCGCAAGGTCGCGCGCGTGCGGCTCACGAACGGGCGCGAGGTGTGGGCCTACATCCCGGGCGTCGGCCACAACCTGCAGGAGCACTCGGTGGTGCTCGTGCGCGGGGGCCGCGTCAAGGATCTTCCGGGCGTCCGCTACCACATCGTGCGCGGCACGCTGGACACGCTCGGCGTCGCGGAGCGCCACCAGTCGCGCTCCAAGTACGGGGCGAAGCGTCCCAAGTAACGCGGCGGGCCCCGCGCACGGGGCCCGCGAGATCGGAGCGATCAGATGCCGAGGCGCCGCGTCGTCCAGAAGAGGCGGATCATCCCGGACCCGAAGTACGGGGACCGGCTCGTGGGCCGCTTCACGAACGTGATCATGAACGACGGAAAGAAGAGCACGGCCGAGCGCGCGCTCTACGGCGCGTTCCGCGTCATCGAGTCGAAGACGCGCAACGACCCGCTGGCGATGTTCCGCCGCGCGCTCGACAACGTGCGGCCGCGCGTCGAGGTGAAGTCGCGGCGCGTCGGCGGCGCCACCTACCAGGTGCCGGTCGAGGTGCGCCCGGAGCGAGCGACCTCGCTCGCGATGCGCTGGATCGTCTCGTCGGCGCGCACGCGCCAGGGCCGCAGCATGAGCGACAAGCTTGCGAACGAGCTCATCGACGCGGCGAACGAGCGCGGCGAGGCCGTGAAGAAGCGCGAAGACACCCACCGCATGGCGGACGCCAACAAGGCGTTCTCCCACTACCGCTGGTAGCGGAGCGGGAGCCCCGAGGCGCCGCCATGCCCCGCACCGCACCGCTCGAGAAGACTCGGAACATCGGCATCATGGCCCACATCGATGCCGGGAAGACGACGACCACCGAGCGCGTGCTGTACTACACCGGCGTCACCCATCGGATGGGCGAGGTTCACGAGGGCTCCGCCACGATGGACTGGATGGAGCAGGAGCAGGAGCGCGGCATCACGATCACCTCCGCCGCGACCACGTGCTTCTGGAACGACCACCGGATCAACATCATCGACACGCCGGGGCACGTCGACTTCACCATCGAGGTCGAGCGGTCGCTCCGCGTGCTCGACGGCGCGGTCGGCATCTTCTGCGGCGTCGCCGGGGTCGAGCCGCAGTCCGAGACGGTGTGGCGGCAGGCGGACCGCTATCGCGTTCCGCGCCTCGCGTTCGTCAACAAGATGGACCGCATCGGCGCGGACTTCGCGCGCGTCGTCGAGATGATCCGCGAGCGGCTCGGCGCGCGCCCCGTGCCGCTCCAGGTGCCGATCGGCGCGGAGGACTCGTTCCGGGGCGTCGTCGACCTCGTCGAGTCGCGCGCGATCGTCTGGCAGGACGAGGACCTCGGCGCGACGCCGGTCGTCGCCGAGGTGCCGGAGGCGCTGCGCGACGCCGTCCAGGCGGCGCGCGAACGCCTCGTCGAGGCCGCGGCGGAGTTCGACGACGCGCTGCTGTCGCAGTACCTCGAGGGCGCGCCGATCGCCCCGGACGCGATCCGCAAGGCGATCCGCACCGGGACGCTCGAGCTCGCGATCGTGCCCGTCCTGTGCGGCGCGGCGTTCAAGAACAAGGGCGTCCAGCCGCTCCTCGACGCGATCGTCGAGTACCTGCCGTCGCCGCTCGACGTCCCGCCCGTCCAGGGCACGCACCCGAAGACCGGCGAGGCGATCGTCCGGCGCGCCGACGACAACGAGCCGTTCGCGGCGCTCGTCTTCAAGCTGATGACCGACAAGCACGTCGGCCACCTGACCTACATCCGCGTCTACTCGGGCTCGGCGAAGACGGGCGACGCGGTCCTCAACGTCGCGCGCGGGCGGCGCTCGCGGATCGGCCGCCTCCTGCGCATGCACGCCAACAAGCGCCAGGAGATCGAGGACGTCTACGCGGGCGACATCGCGGCGGTGGTCGGGCTGCGCGACGTGGTCACCGGCGACACGCTGGCGGCGGTGAACGCGCCCGTCCTCCTCGAGTCGCTCGACTTCCCGGAGCCGGTGATCTCGATCGCGATCGAGCCCAAGACGAAGGCGGACATGGACCGCCTCGGCCAGACCCTCGAGCGGCTCGCGCAGGAGGACCCCTCCTTCCGCGTGAGCACCGACCCCGAGACGGGGCAGACGCTCATCGCCGGCATGGGCGAGCTCCACCTCGAGATCATCGTCGACCGGCTCCTGCGCGAGTTCGGCGTCCAGGCCAACGTGGGGCGCCCGCAGGTGGCGTACAAGGAGACCATCACCGAGACGGTGCGGGTCGAGGGGCGCTACATCAAGCAGACGGGCGGGGCGGGCGACTACGGCGTCGTCACGCTCGAGGTGTCGCCGGCGGAGCCCGGTGCCGGATTCTCCTTCGAGCGCGCGTTCAAGGGGGACGCGATCCCCCCGCAGTTCATCCCGGCGGTGCGCCAGGGCTGCGAGGAGGCCGCGCAGAGCGGGGAGCTCGGCGGCTATCCCGTCGTCGACATCGCGGTGAAGCTGGTGGACGGCCAGACGCACGAGGTCGACTCCTCGGAGCGCTCGTTCAAGATCGCGGCCTCGATGGCGATGCGCGAGGCGCTGCGCAGCGCCAAGCCCGTGCTGCTCGAGCCCTACATGGCGGTCGAGGTCGTGATGCCCGAGGACTTCGTCGGCGCGGTGCAGGGCGACCTCAACAGCCGGCGCGGGCAGCTGACCGCGATCGACGTGCGCGGCAACGCGCAGGTCATCCGGGCGCTCGTGCCGCTCGCCACGATGTTCGGGTACGTGAACAGCCTGCGCTCGATGACGCAGGGGCGCGCGACCTACACCATGCAGTTCTCGCACTACGACCGGGTTCCTGACGAGGTGGCCCGGAAGCTCGTGAGCTTCTGAACCCACGAGGGGCGCCGCCGCGCGCCGTCTCGATCCCCGAGGGAGACACCATGGCCAAGGAGAAGTTCGAGCGCACGAAGCCGCACGTGAACGTGGGGACGATCGGTCACGTGGACCACGGCAAGACGACGCTGACGGCGGCGATCACGCAGCGGCAGGCGCAGAAGGGCCTGGCGCACTTCGTGCCGTTCGACCAGATCGACAAGGCGCCCGAGGAGCGGGAGCGGGGGATCACGATCGCGACGGCGCACGTGGAGTACCAGACGCCGACGCGGCACTACGCGCACGTGGACTGCCCGGGTCACGCGGACTACGTGAAGAACATGATCACGGGCGCGGCGCAGATGGACGGGGCGATCCTGGTGGTGTCGGCGGCGGACGGGCCGATGCCGCAGACGCGCGAGCACGTGCTGCTGGCGCGTCAGGTGAACGTTCCGCACATCGTGGTGTTCCTGAACAAGGTGGACATGGTGGACGATCCCGAGCTCCTGGAGCTGGTGGAGCTCGAGGTGCGGGAGCTGTTGAACCGCTACGAGTTCCCCGGGGACGAGACGCCGATCATCAAGGGCGCGGCGGTGAAGGCGCTGCAGAACCCTGCGGACGATGCGGCGAACAAGTGCATCGACGAGCTGATGGAGGCGCTGGACTCGTTCATTCCGGAGCCGAAGCGGGCGCTGGACAAGCCGTTCCTGATGCCGATCGAGGACGTGTTCTCGATCACGGGTCGCGGGACGGTGGTGACGGGGCGCGTGGAGCAGGGGGTGGTGAAGGTCGGCGACGAGGTGGAGATCGTCGGCATCCGGCCGACGCGCAAGACCGTGGTCACGGGCGTGGAGATGTTCCGCAAGCTGCTGGACCAGGGTCAGGCGGGGGACAACGTGGGCTGCCTGCTGCGCGGGGTGGACAAGGACGACGTGGAGCGGGGCCAGGTGCTGGCGAAGCCCGGATCGATCACGCCGCACACGAAGTTCAAGGCGCAGGCGTACATCCTGACGAAGGACGAGGGCGGGCGTCACACGCCGTTCTTCAACGGGTACCGGCCGCAGTTCTACTTCCGGACGACGGACGTGACGGGGGTGGCGAACCTTCCGGAAGGGACGGAGATGGTGATGCCGGGCGACAACGTGGAGATCGTGGTGGAGCTGATCACCCCGATCGCGATGGACAAGGAGCTGCGCTTCGCCATCCGCGAGGGCGGACGCACCGTCGGCTCCGGCGTCGTCGCCGAGATCATCCAGTAGC
>Ga0209172_10005173_pt1 | contig 16203 bp, 17 predicted proteins | sample LarsenN4metaG_FD_184113 | JGI IMG/M metagenome (GOLD analysis project Ga0209172, IMG submission 184113) | Hot spring sediment bacterial and archeal communities from British Columbia, Canada, to study Microbial Dark Matter (Phase II) - Larsen... ... | reverse complement strand
TGCATTGGAAACGGCAACGCCGTGCGTCGGGAAAGAGGGCTCGAGGATATCCCGCAGCGCCGTGGCCATCGCCCACGCCGCCTTACCGAAACTGATCACCAAGATGTCCCGATAGCGGGACAGCTCCAGGGTCGTGTCTTCGAGCAGCAACCGATCCCGCGTACGGACAACCTTCCGCGCAACGGCAAGCCGAAGGTCAAGCTGGGCGAGCGTGGCAAGGAAAATCTGGCGCGCAGATTCCTTCAACCATGCGGGTTGCCGCCCCACATTTCCTTCCCGAAGACTAGGCTTTCAGCGCCGCCAGGGCAGCCTGCGCCACCTGAACGTCCTGATCCTCTGTGCCCGCGCTCACACCCACGCCGCCGATTACCTGCCCTTCGACCATAATCGGCACGCCCCCGCGGATCGGCGTCAGGCGCCCGCCCGTCGCCAGCGGCAGTCCCAGCGAGAGCAACAGGTTCGCTTCTTCCGCACTCGGTAGCGGGCCGGTGGGCGCGCGCCGCATGGCCGCTGCGGTCGCCTTGGTAATCGCCACTTGTACCGACGACACTTTGGCGCCGTCCATCCGCGCAAAGGCCAGCAGATGCCCGCCCTCGTCCGCGATGGCAATGCATTGCGGCACCTTGATTTCGGTTGCCTTCTTCTCCGCTGCCGCCAGCATCGCCTTCGCCCCCGCCAGCGTCAGCTTCAGGTTGTTGCGCGAAATCATGGCGTCCTCCACCTCCATCTCTCAGGCAGGTTGGCCGGCATAGATTTCCGGGTTCACCAAGTTCGGTGGCCGCTTGCCGGCCAAGACGGCCAGCACGTTCTCCGCCGCCATCACCGCCATGCGGGTTCGGGTCTCCACGGATGCGCTCCCCAGATGCGGCGCCAAGACCACGTTCTTCATCTTGAGAAGCTTGGGATGAACCTTCGGCTCCTTTTCAAAGACATCCAAGGCGGCACCGGCAATGATTCCCTTCTCCAGTGCATCCGCGAGCGCGGCTTCGTCCACCACCGGCCCCCGCGCCGCGTTGATGAGAATGGCCGTTGGCTTCATCAGCGCCAGCTCCGCGGCACCGATGGCATGATGTGTTTCAGGCATCAGCGGCACGTGAAGGGACAGAAAGTCGGATTCCCGCAGCAGTGTCTCTCGCTCCACGGAGCGCGCAGCCAGCTCGTCCTCCACCTCCGCGGGTGCGCGTTGCGGATCGTAGTAGAGCGTGCGCATCCGGAAGCCGCGCGCCCGCGCCGCCACCGCGCGCCCGATGCGCCCGAAGCCATACAGCCCCAGCGTCTTGCTGAACACGTCGGTACCGAGGAGCAGCAGCAGGTCCCAGCCCCGCCATTCGCCGCTGCGCACGAGCGTATCCCCTTCCGCGACCCGCCGGGCAGCCGCCAGCAGCAGCGCCCAAGTGAAGTCGGCCACGGTTTCATCCAGCACTCCGGGCGTGTTCGTGACCGCAATTCGGCGCTGCGTCGCCGCCTGCACATCAATGTTGTCGGTGCCCACCGCCACATTGGCAACCACGCGCAACTGCGGCCCGGCCGCCAACACTTCGGCATCCACGAGTTGCGTCAACTGGCAGATCAGCGCTGTCTTGTCTGCCAGGCGCCTCATCAATTCTGGCTTCGGGACTGGCCTCTCGCCCTTGTGGACGTCGAGCGCGACGTGCGGCTCCAGAAGTTTCATCGCTGCCTCCGGCAGCCGCCGGGTGATGAATATCTTCTGCTGCATACTTCTTCCGGGATGCGGGCTCAGTCTACCACAGCACAAACTTGCCTCCGGCGCGTTCCTTGACAATGTTTTTTCGCGACTGTTAGAGTGCCGAACGAGCGATGACAAACCCCACGCTGAGCCGAGAACTGCGGAAACTCCTCGGTGAGGAGAGTGTGCTCTGGAAGCCGGAAGAGCTGCTCGTTTACGAATATGATGCCTCGGTAACCCACGCCACTCCTGACGTCGTCGTCTTTCCGCGCAGTACAGAAGATGTGGTTAAGATCGCGCGCGTCTCGCATCGGCTCGGCGTGCCGCTGGTGGGCCGCGGCGCCGGCACCGGACTTTCCGGCGGCGCGCTCGCTGCGCAGGGCGGCATCCTCGTTGTCTTCACCCGCATGAACCGCATCCTGGAGATTGACCTGGAGAATCTCCGCGCCGTCGTCCAACCCGGAGTGGTCAACCTGGACTTGACGAAGGCGGTCGAAGCGCAGGGCTACTACTTCGCCCCCGACCCCTCCAGCCAGAAGGCCTGCACGCTGGGGGGCAACGTCGCGGAAAACGCGGGCGGCCCGCACACACTCGCCTACGGCGTGACCACGAACCACGTTCTCGGGCTGGAGATCGTTCTCCCCGACGGCACGCTGCTCAATCTGGGTGGCAAGACGTTGGACATTCCCGGCTACGACCTCACCGGCGTTCTCGTGGGCTCGGAAGGAACGCTCGCCATCGTCACCAAAATCATTGTCCGCCTGTGCCGCCTACCGGAAGCCGTCAAGACGCTGCTGGCCGTCTTTGACACCGTAGATGACGCCACAGAAACGGTCGCCGAAATCACCGCCCGCGGTATCACACCGGCGGCTTGCGAGATGCTGGATGGAGTGACGCTCAAAGCCGTCGAGGCCGCCACACAGGCCGGCTATCCCCTGGATTCCGCCGCCGTGCTCCTGATGGAAGTGGAAGGCTTGCGCGAGGCTGTGGAGGGGCAGGCTAGGCAGGTTGAAGCCGTCTGCCGCGCCCACGCCGCACGCGAAGTCCGCCTGGCGCGGAGCGAGGCCGAACGGGAAAAACTCTGGCAAGGTCGCAAGAACGCCTTCGGTGCCCTTGGCCGGCTATCGCCGGGCTACTATGCGCAGGACGGCGTCATCCCGCGCACCAAGCTGCCACAGATGCTCCGCACCGTGGCCGCCATCGGCGCCCGCTACGGAATGGAAGTCGGCAACGTTTTCCACGCCGGCGACGGCAACCTCCATCCCGTCATTCTCTTTGACCCGCGCAACCGGGCACAATTCGATGCGGCGGCCTCGATCGCTACCGAAATCATGCGCACCTGCATCGAGCTGGGTGGCTCCATCACCGGCGAGCATGGTGTCGGTATAGAGAAAAACGAAATGATGCCGCTGCTGTTCTCGGAAGACGACCTGGAAGCGATGGCCGCGGTCAAACGGGTCTTCAATCCCACGGGACGTCTCAATCCTGCCAAAGTCTTTCCCAGCAGCAAGACCTGCGGCGAAATTCGCGTCCGCCCGCTGCCTGTGACCTCGGCTGCGGTGTCGTGACAGGGCTGGTATGCGCTCCGTTCTGACCCGCGTTCAAAGTCTCAGCCAGGTTGTGGGTCGCGATGCGATGCGCACGGACTCTGCCTCCTGCGCTCGGTTCACGGTTGACGGCTTCACTCCCGCCGCCATTGTGGAACCCCGAAGCGTCGAACAGGTCTGCGAAATCGTGAGCTGGGCGCGCGCCGAGCGTGCCGCGCTGCTGCCCGTGGGAAGCGGAAATCTGCTCGGCATCGGCGCAATCCCCGCGCGCCTCGATATTGTCGTCTCCCTCGTGGGGCTTGATTCCTTGCTCCGCTACGAGCCGGGTGACTTGACGTTCAGCGTGCAGGCCGGCATGCCGCTCGAGCGATTGCAGCCATCTCTCGCACAGCACAACCAATTCCTGCCGGTCAACCCGCCCGGGGGCGGCGAGGCGTGCCTCGGAGGCCTGGTGGCGACGAACGCCAGCGGCCCCTGGCGGTACGCGTATGGAAGCTGGCGTGACTTCGTCCTCGGCATGCGCTTCGTCACCGGCACGGGCAAGGTGGTCAAAACAGGCGGTCGCGTGGTGAAGAACGTGGCGGGGTACGACCTCGGCAAACTTCTCATCGGCTCACTCGGAACCTTGGGCATCATCGTCGAGATAAACTTCAAAGCCTTCCCCCGCCCTGCCGAGCAGGTCACCTGGGTCGCAGGCTTTGCCGACTTGCACGCTGCGCTCGCCCTGCGCTCCGCTGTCGTCCACTCGCCGCTGCAACCGATGGCCATTGAACTCCTGGACGCTTCGGCTGTGCGCCTGCTGCAACTTCCCGACTCGCTACAGACCACGCCGTGGACACTGGCCGTCGAAGCCGGCGGCGTGCCCCCGGTCCTGCAACGCTATGACGCTGAACTCGCGCAGCGTGCCCGCGCGGCTGGCGCTGTGTCCTTCGCTCGCCTGACGGTGGAGACAGATTCCTTCTGGGCACGGGTGGCGGACTTCGCTCGCGCAGCCAGTGCAGCCAGCTCGGCCGTAACCGTTCTCAAAGCCAGCTTGCTTCTCTCCCACATGGAAGACTTTCTCCTCCGCGCCCACGCCATCGCACGTAGCCTCGCCCTGGGGACAGCCACGGTCGCCCGCGCGGGCTCCGGGATCGTGTATCTCGCCTTGCTGCCTGAACCAGGCATACACGATTCCGTGGAACAGGCTGTGCGTGCCATTGGCGAACTTGCTGAGTGTGCCAGCGTTTATGGCGCCCGCCTCGTGATCGAACGCGCACCCACGGACGTCAAGCGCCGAGTCAAGGTCTGGGGCAGCAGGGGAGAAGAACTAGCCCTGCTGCAGGGATTGAAACGCGAATTCGATCCTGACGGCATACTCAATCCCGGACGCTTTCTGAATGGGATCTAGTCCCCGCATGGCGGCAGCACCCCCCCCTGGACCGCACGCGCAGCCGCGGCCCGGCGGCTACCGCGGCCCAGAGCGCCCGGCGTGGGAAGACTATTCCCGGTGCATTCACTGCGGTCTCTGCCTGACGTCCTGTCCCACGCACCGGCAACTCGGCCTGGAGCCTGACTCTCCCCGCGGACGCATCCATCAGATGATTCTGGTCGATCAGGGCCGCCTTGCGCTGGGCGAGTCCTTCGTCCGCCATATAGACCTCTGCCTCGACTGCCGCGCCTGCGAAACCGCCTGCCCCTCGGGCGTGCAGTACGGCAAGCTCGTCGAGGTCGCACGCGGTCAAATCGAGCAGAACTACCGCCGTCCCCTCGGCCAGCGTCTTGCCCGCTCCCTTTTCCTCAAGCACACACTCCCCCACCCGGAGCGAATCCGGCGTCTGGGACGGCTGTTGCGCTTCTATCAACGATCAGGCTTGCAAGCTCTTGTCCGCCGCCTGCGTTTGCTCCGCCCGTTCGGAGAACTCGAACAAGCCGAACGACTGCTTCCGCGCGTTGACGCCGATTCTTTCTTCGGCCAGCTCGGCCAAGTCTTTCCCGCCAAAGGCGCCCGCCGCGCTCGCGTCGCTTTTCTCGCCGGCTGCATCGCCAACATCGCTTTCTCTGCGCTGAACCGAGCGACCGTGCGCGTGTTGCAGAAAAACGGCTGCGAGGTTGTCGTACCCGCAGGCCAGGTCTGCTGCGGCGCTCTCCATGTGCACGCGGGCCTGCGCGACCTGGCCCGCCAACTCGCGCGGACGAACCTGGAAGCCTTCCTACGCGAGCCCTTTGATGCTGTGATCACGAACGCCGCCGGTTGCGGCTCCACGCTGAAGGAATACGAACTTCTGTTCGCTTCCGAACCGGAGTCGCGGGAGAAAGCCCGCGCGTTTCAGGCACGCATGCGCGACGTCACGGAATTTCTGAGCCAGTTGGGTCTGCGTGCGCCTTCAAGACAACTATGGCAGCGGGTGACCTACCAGGACCCGTGTCATCTCGCCCACGCACAGCGGATTCGCCAGGCCCCGCGCGACCTGCTGCGCGCCCTCCCGGGCATCGAACTGGTGGAAATGAAGCTGGCCGACCAGTGCTGCGGCAGCGCCGGCATCTATAATGTCCTCCAACCAGGGATGGCCGGGTCACTGCTGCGCGAAAAGATGGAACAGGCGAGTGCGACTGGTGCCCACATCATCGCCACCGCCAATCCCGGCTGTATGCTCCAACTCCGCGCGGGCGCGGAACTTCACGGTACGGGCCAAGAAGTTCTGCACGTCGTTGAATTGCTCGACCGCTGCTACGCGGACAGATGAGAGGAGGAACAATGAATACGCGCCCATATTTCTTAATGGTTGCGGCTCTCGCTTTGCTCGCTGCCCTGGCCCTGCCGGCAGAGGTAGCCGGCGAGAATGTCCGCTACGTGAGTGGCTCGGAAACTGTGGAAGGCTTCCTGGCTCGCCCGGAAGGCGCTGGCCCCTTCCCGGGCGTGGTGGTCATCCACGAATGGTGGGGATTGAACGATCAGGTGAAGGGCATGGCCGCCAAGCTTGCCGAAAGCGGCTACGTAGCGCTGGCCATTGACCTCTATCGCGGCCGCGTTGCTGCCGAGCGCGAGGAAGCGCACGAACTGAGCCGTGGGCTGCCGGAAGACCGCGCCATCCGCGATCTGAAAGCAGCCGTCGCGTATTTGCGTTCCCGCCACGACGTTCGCGGCGACCGCATCGGTTCCATCGGCTGGTGCATGGGGGGCGGCTACTCGCTGGCCCTGGCATTGAATCAGCCTGACCTCGCCGCCGCTGTCATCTACTATGGCCGCCTGGTCACGGAAGCCGAATCGCTCAAGCCCCTGCAAGCTTCCGTCCTCGGCCTCTTCGGCGAAGACGACCGCGGCATTCCCGTCAGCAGCGTGCGCGCCTTCGAAGCCCAGGCCCAAGCCCTCGGCAAGTCCGTCGCCGTGCACATTTATCCGGGCGCGGGCCACGCCTTCGCCAACGAGAGCCGGCCTTCCTACCGCGCGGAGGCCGCCCGCGACGCCTGGGAGAAGACCCTCAAGTTTTTCCGGGAGAAACTAAGAGACTAAGATCGAGGACCATATTGTATGAACGGTTTGCCACACGGCCAGCCGGAACTGCGCCCGTTCAAGATGTTCGCCCGCATTCTCTACTTCACACTGTTTGCCACGGTCGGGCTGTACTGGTTCGTTCTCGGGTTCTTGAAGCGCGACAGCGAACTGAGCGAGCCGGGAATCCTCGAACCCGTTTTCTGGGCCCTCGGCGCTGTGACGGCCCTGGCGGTGGTCTTTCTCCGCTTCTCTCGCATCCCGAGCTTGCTGGCACGCACGCCAGTGGAGCTCGGCCAGCGGCTGGTTCAGCTACGCGCAAGCTACATTCTCTGCTTCGTGCTGGCAGAAACCGTGGCTCTCTACGGGTTTCTTCTGGGATTGCTCGGAGTCAGTTCCCGCGCTACGCTGGTCTTCTTCCTCGGGGCCGCCGCCTTGTTTCTGCTCTGCTATCCGCGCGTTCCCGAATAACCCTGGCGGTCGCCCTGCCGCTGGCAGCTCCGCCCGGCTTTCTGGAAATACCGTTGGGAAAAGAAGCTGGAGCGAGCGATGGGATTTGCGAATGCAAAACATTCGCCCTGAGCCAGGCGTCAGCCGAGTCGAAGGGAACCCGCGACGAGCTGCTTTTTCTTTTCCCGGCTCCAACGCTTGAGGCGAGCCTCCAAGGCCCGCGCCTCTGCGTAGTTGGCACAGGATTGAGACCAGACCAAACGAACCGGTCTGCGTCCGCGTGTGTAGCGAGCCCCTTGTCCCTTGTTATGCTGTAGAAGGCGGTCTTTCAGGTCAGTTGCCACTCCCACGTAGTACGTACCATCCGCACATTCGAGCAAATAGACGAACCAACCCTTCGACTCACTCGCTTTGGCTCGTTTGCTCGGGGTCTTTTTTCTACGAAAAAAGATGGAGCGAGCGATGGGATTTGAACCCACGACACCTGCCTTGGCAAGGCAGTGCTCTACCAGGCTGAGCTACGCTCGCTCCGTTCTGACCGTTTCCGATTCTACTCGCTCACCCGCTCTCTCGCAAGCGGCCTCCAAGCGAAAAGAGGTGCAGAGTGCGCAGCCCACCGTTGCACGACAGAATGTTCCAGAGCGTTGCGGAAAAATTCAGCGCGGGGTTGCCTCTTTCTGCCTCATGAATTGGCGCATCCGCGCAGGGACAAAACTCTCACTCGCCAAGGGCCTCTGGATTCACACTCCGCCAACTCTGAGAACTTATTCTTGATCAAGGACTTGGCGGTTTCTTGAGGTCAAGCGGCAGTGGTCTCCGACATGCACCCGCTCCTCACTGGGAAGACGAGTAAGTGTCGAAACAGCGGGAGGTCAACTTGAAGTCGCACAAGGTTTGCTCTCGAGGCGAGCTTGAGTCTTGGAGTTTGCCCGCCTACTGGCTCCGCCGCGGCATTACGCGACGCGGCTTCCTTCAGTTCTGCGCGGCCATGGCCACGGTGCTGGGGCTGCCTCCGAGTTTCTCTGGGCGGATTGCGCACGCTCTGGTGGCAACGCGAAAGCCAGCCCTAGTGTGGCTGCACTTCCAAGATTGCACGGGAGATAGCGAGTCTTTTCTCCGCTCGAGCGACCCATCGGCCGCTGACGTCATTCTCGACATTCTCTCGCTGGATTACCACGAAACCCTCATGGCGCCAGCTGGCCACCATGCGGAGAAATCGCTGCGCGACACCCTGGAGGCCAATCGCGGCAAGTACCTAGCGGTGGTGGAAGGCTCCATTCCCACCAAGGACGGCGGCGTGTACTGCCTGGTGGGGGGACGGACGGCTTTGGAGATCGCCAAGGAAGTATGCGGCCAGGCGGCGGCCACGATCGCCGTGGGTAGCTGCGCGGCGTTTGGGGGCTGGCCGGCGGCCAAGCCGAATCCCACCGGTGCCGTGGGCGTGCAAGAGGCGCTGCCGGGGATCAGCGTCATCAACCTGCCCGGCTGCCCCATGAACGGAGTCAACCTGGCTGCTACCCTCGTTCACTTCCTCACCTTTGGAGCTCTCCCTGCCACCGATCAATTCCACCGGCCCTTCTTTATCCATGGCGACCGCATTCACGAAAAATGCGAGCGACGCAGTCACTTCGAGGCCCAGGAGTTTGTCCTGTCCTGGGGCGACGAAGGACACGCAAAAGGCTGGTGCTTATACCTGATGGGCTGCAAGGGATCGGAAACCTGGATGAATTGCCCGACTGTGCGGTGGAACGACAGCACCAGTTGGCCCGTCCGCGCCGGGCATCCCTGTATCGGCTGTCCCCAACCCCACTTTTGGGACCGGATGACCCCGTTCTACGCCAAGCTGGCACGACTCAAGCGCACCGGAGAGATTGTACCGGAAGAGTTCCCGCGCAAGCCGGAGTGAACACCCGAGGAGTCAGATCATGCCGAAGATCACCATTGATCCGATTACGCGTATCGAAGGCCACCTGCGCATTGAAGTCCAAGTGGAGGGCGGACGCACCACCGAGGCCTGGAGTTCCAGCACCTCCTTTCGGGGGATGGAACTCATCCTCAAAGGGCGCGACCCGCGCGACGCCTGGATCTTCGCGCAGCGCATCTGCGGAGTTTGAACCACCTGCCATGGACTCTGCTCCGTGCGAGCAGTCGAAAACGCCCTGGGGATCAAGATTCCGGATAATGCCCGCCTGCTGCGCAACCTGATCCACGGGATTCAGTACGTCCAGGATCACACCATGCATTTCTACCATCTGCACGGCCTGGATTGGATCGACCTCATCAGCGCCTTGCAAGCTGACGTGGCCGCAGCCGCGCAACTCGCCCAATCCTCTTCCGACTGGCCGCAGAACAGCGTCCCCCGATTTCGGAGCGTGCAGAACCGCCTGCGAACTTTCGTCGAGAGCGGGCAGCTCGGCCTGTTTGCCAATGCCTACTGGGGCCATCCTGCCTACAAGCTTCCTCCCGAGGCGAACCTGATGGCACTGGCGCACTATCTGGAGGCGCTCGACTGGCAACGGGACGTGATCCGCATGCACGCCATCCTGGGTGGGAAGAATCCCCACATGCAAAACTTCTTGGTCGGCGGCATGGCTCTTCCCATCGACCCGGAAAGCCCGACCGCACTCAACGCGGGCCACCTCAGCCTGCTGCAGCAGTTGGCCCGGCGGGCTCTCGAATTCATCGAGAAGGTCTACCTCCCCGACCTGCTCGCCATCGCCGGCTTTTACAAAGACTGGGCCCGGATTGGCGCCGGCGTGGGGAACTATCTCGCCTGCGGGGAGTTTCCCACCGACACCAGCAACGACCCGGAAAAACTCTTCTTCCCGCATGGACTCATTCTGAACAAAGACCTGAGCCGGGTGATTCCCTTCGAGCAGGAAAAAGTGACCGAGTACGTCACCCACTCCTGGTACGACTATCCAGATGGGAACAACACAGCCAAACATCCCTGGCAGGGGGAAACCCGTCCGCGCTACACGGGACCTCCGCCGCCGTTCGAGTTCCTCGACACGGACGGCAAGTACACCTGGCTGAAAGCGCCGCGCTACGAGGAGCGGGCGATGGAGGTAGGGCCATTGGCACGGGTGCTGGTCGCTTACGCCAAAGGCCACCCCCGGGTGCGCACCCTGGTGGACAGCGTCCTCTCCAAGCTTGGCGTGGGGCCGGACGCGCTGTTCTCCACCCTCGGGCGCACGGCGGCGCGGGGCATCGAGACGCTCGTGGTCGCCGAACAACTCCCTGTTTGGCTGAACGAGTTAGTGGCCAACATGAAGCGGGGGGATCGCATCACGCACCGCGGAGAGCAGTGGGAGCCGGAGTCTTGGCCGAAAGAAGCCCGCGGCTGCGGTTTCGAGGAAGCCCCGCGGGGCGCCCTCGGCCACTGGGTTTAGATCCGCGACCGGGTGATTGCCAACTACCAGTGCATTGTTCCCACCACCTGGAACTGTTCGCCGCGGGACGCTCGCGGCGCCCGTGGGCCTTGCGAGCAAGCCTTGCTGGCTACGCCGGTGGCAGACGCGGAGCGTCCCCTGGAGGTCTTGCGCACGGTTCACTCCTTCGACCCCTGCATGGCGTGCGCCGTGCACCTGGTTGATAGCGAGCGACGCGAACTGTTGCGCGTGCGTGTCGCCTAGCCGCTGGCCGCGTCTTTGGCAGCTGCGAGAAGAGCGCCATGGACAAGGTTCTCATCCTCGGCTTCGGCAACATCCTCCTGCAGGACGAAGGCTTAGGCGTGCGCGCCCTCGAGCTCCTCAGGCGGCACTACCAGCTCCCATCCGAAGTGGAACTCTGCGACGGCGGCTGCTTGGGGCTCAAACTGCTACCTCACTTGGAAGGTGTCACGCACCTGCTGCTGGTGGACGCCGCTGAGATGGGGAAGGAGCCCGGGACGATCGCGCGGCTCGAAGGCGACGCGGTGGGCCGCTGGAGTTGGAAACTCTCAGCGCATGAGGTTGCCCTCGCCGACTTGCTCAGTGCCGCCGCGCTGCTTGCGTACAGGTTTGACAAGATTGTGCTTTACACCATGCAACCGGCCTCCACTGCTCCCGGCCTGGAGCTCTCGCCTCCCGTGCAGGCGGCACTGCCGCGGCTGGTGCGGATGATGGTCGGGGAGCTGGCGCGGTGGGGCGTGGCCGTGGGGTGTGCCGTGCCAGAGGAAACTTCGCCCGTTGCCATCGCGAGGTGACTGCCACGATGTGCCTAGCTGTGCCTGGAAAAGTGCTGGAGCTGGTGAATACGGCGCTGGGGGTTCGCTTCGGGCGGGTGGCATTTGGGGGTATTGCCCGTACCGTGCGTCTGGACTTTGTGCCGGAAGCGGCGGTGGGAGACTACGTGATGGTCCACGTAGGCTTCGCCATCAGCCAGGTGAATGCCGAAGAGGCTGAACGCACCTACCGGCAACTGGAGAGCATGGGCCTGCTGGAGCGCGAGGGATTAACTCAATCGGAAGAGAGCGAGAGCCCACGCGAACCGTGAAATACATAGACGAATACCGGGACGAACGCATCGCCCGCGCCCTGGTCGCCCAGATCGCCCGGCAGGTGACCCGCCCGTGGGTGCTGATGGAAATCTGCGGCGGCCAGACCCATACCCTGATGCGCTACGCCATCGATGAGCTGTTGCCGCCTGCAATCGAGCTTGTGCACGGCCCCGGCTGCCCCGTCTGCGTCACGCCACTGGAAATTGTGGACAAAGCCATCGCCATCGCCTCCCGCCCCGATGTCACCTTTGTCTCCTACGGAGACATGCTGCGGGTGCCGGGCTCGCGCTCCGACCTCTTCCGCGTGAAGGCCAGCGGTGGCGATGTGCGGGTCGTCTATTCGCCCACGGACGCGCTGCGGCTGGCCCGTGCCCAGGGTGAGCGGCGCGTGGTGTTCTTTGCTATTGGCTTTGAGACCACCGCGCCTGCCAACGCGATGGCCGTCTGGGAGGCGCGGCAGGCAGGGCTGAAGAACTTTTCCTTGCTGGTGTCGCACGTGCTCGTGCCCCCCGCCATCCGCTTGCTGCTCGAGTCCCCTCACAACCGCGTCCAGGGCTTCATCGCCCCGGGACATGTCTGCACCGTCATGGGCTACCGCGAGTACGAGGCCCTGAGCCGGGAGTTCCGCGTGCCGGTGGTGGTGGGCGGCTTCGAGCCCCTCGATCTGCTAGAAGCCATCGCCATGCTAGTGGCGCAACTGGAAGAAGGGCGAGCGGAGGTGGAGAACCAGTACGTGCGCTCGGTCACCTGCGAAGGCAACCGTCCCGCTCAGCAAGTCATGGAGAGAATCTTCGAGGTCTGCGATCGCAAGTGGCGGGGCATCGGCCCGATCCCCCAGAGCGGACTGCGGCTGCGACCGGAGTTCACCGCCTACGACGCGGAAAAGATCTTCGGCCTAGAAGATGCCAGCGCCGAAGAGCCTGCCGAGTGCATCAGTGCCGAGGTCTTGCAGGGTTTGAAGAAACCGGTTCAGTGTCCTGCCTTCGGGCAGCGGTGCACGCCGGAGAATCCGCTGGGAGCACCCATGGTATCGGCGGAAGGCGCCTGCGCGGCCTACTACCACTACCGGCGGCAGGCCGCAGCAACCCAAGGAAGAGCGGCATGAAGGATCGCAAGCGCGACTTTCAACTGAGCTGCCCGCTGCCCTTGCCTGCCCGGGACATGGTCCTGCTGGGTCACGGCAGTGGGGGCAAGTTGACCGCCGAACTGATCCGCGATGTCTTTCTGCCGGCGTTCTCCAACCCCATCCTGGCGCGTCTGGATGATCAAGCCGTGGTCAGCCTGAACGGCCTGCGCCTTGCCTTTACCACCGACTCATTCGTCGTCAGCCCGCTCTTCTTTCCCGGGGGTGATATCGGCTCGCTGGCCGTGCACGGAACGGTGAACGACCTGGCCATGGGTGGAGCGGAGCCGCTTTTCCTCAGCGCCGCCTTCATCATCGAAGAGGGCCTCTCGCTGGAGACGCTGGCGCGCGTGGTGGCGTCGCTGCGGCAAGCAGCGACAGAAGCCGGCGTCACGGTGGTGACCGGCGACACGAAGGTGGTGGAACGAGGCAGTGGCGACGGGCTCTTCATCAATACCTCGGGGCTGGGACGGGTGCCGGACGGTGTGCTCCTCTCGGCCGACCAGGCCCGCCCGGGCGACCAGATTCTGCTCAGCGGCACCATCGGCGAGCACGGCATCGCCGTCCTCGCGCAGCGTGAGGGTCTGGAATTTGACATCCCCATTGTGAGCGACACCGCCCCGCTGCACACGCTGGTGGCGACGATGCTGGAAGTAACCCGCACCATCCACTGCCTGCGCGATCCCACCCGTGGCGGGCTGTCCAGCGCGTTGAACGAAATCGCAGCCCGGTCGCGGGTGGGGATCGAGATGGACGAGCGGGCCATCCCGGTGCGGGAAGAAGTGAAAGGGGCCTGCGAGGTGCTCGGGCTCGACCCCCTGTACGTGGCGAATGAGGGCAAGCTCATCGCCATCGTCGAGGCGAGTGTAGCCGAGGCGGTGCTCGCCGCCATGCGGCAGCACCCGCTCGGAAGGCGGGCGCAACTCATCGGCCGGGTCACCGACGCGCATCCCGGCCTGGTGACCCTGCGGACCGCACTGGGAACCAGCCGCATCGTGGACATGCTGAGCGGCGACCAGTTGCCGCGCATCTGCTAGGAGGCGCGATGCACGAACTCAGCCTTGCGAACGCCGTCCTGACGGCGGTGCGGAGCGAGGCCGCGCAACGACCCGGCCTGTGTGTGCGCACGGTGGGCGTGCGGGTGGGGGAGTTGGCCGGCGTGGATCCGGACGCCCTCAGCTTCTGTTTTGAAGCGCTGGTGCGCGGCACGGACCTGGAGCCGCTGCGGCTCGCCATCGAGCCCTGCCCGCGCCGCCACCGCTGTTCCCGCTGTGCCCACACCTTTACGGTGGTGGACTACGCCGTGACCTGCCCCGCCTGCGGTGAGCCCCGCACCGACTGTATCGGCGGCGACGAGCTGGAACTGGCCTACCTGGAGGTGGAGGAGCCATGAGCCGCGTGCCCGTGGAGCGCAAGGTGCTGAGCGAGAACGACCGCATTGCGGCCGGGCTGCGGGCAGACTTCGAGCGGCAGGGCACGCTCTGTCTGAACTTGATCGGCTCGCCCGGTGCCGGAAAGACTTCGCTGCTCGAGCGCACCCTCGCCGGCTACGCCCCGGATGGGCGTGTGGCCGTGCTCACCGGCGACATCCAGACCGACAACGACGCACGTCGCCTGGCCCGCTTCGGCTTTCCCGTGCGGCAGATCACGACGGGGGGCACCTGCCACCTGGACGCGCGCATGGTGGAGCAGGCGCTGGCCGATTGGCGACTGCAAGAACTGGATCTCCTTCTCATCGAGAATGTCGGCAACCTAGTCTGCCCCGCCAGCTACGACCTGGGTGAGGCGGCCAAGATCGTCGTTCTCAGCGTGCCCGAGGGTGAAGACAAGCCGTCGAAGTACCCCGCCATCTTCTTCAAGGCAGCGCTGCTCCTGCTGAACAAGATTGACCTGCTGCCCTACGTGCCCTTCGACCTCGCGCGGGCGCGGGAGAACGCCCAGCGCATCCATCCTGAGATGGAGATTCTGGAGGTTTCCTGTGCGACCGGCGCGGGTCTCGACGCCTGGCAGCAGTGGCTGAAGGAGCGGAGGGTGGCCGCTGCTTCTGTCGGGAGATAAGTCTGCCGCAGAGTGCAAGAATACGGAAAAAAGACGCTCGGTACGTCCATGGAAACCGCCAGCAAGCCCCGCCAGGCGCTCCGCCGGGGGATTGATGTCTTCGGGATTGTGCAGGGTGTGGGCTTTCGCCCCTACATCTACCGGCTGGCTACCGAGCGCGGCCTGACTGGCTCCATCAGCAATACTGCCGCCGGGGTGAGCATCGAAATCGAAGGGCCGGCGGAGGAGGTCGCGGACTTTCAGGCGCGGCTGCCGGTGGAGGCACCGCCGCTGGCGCGCATCACAGGGATTGTGGTGCGCGACCTACCCTGCAACGGCGACCGAGATTTTCGCATCGTGGCCAGTCGGGCGGGGGCGGAACACCGCACCCTGATCTCGCCCGACGTGGCAGTCTGCGCGGATTGTCTGCGCGAACTGTTTGACCCCGCCGACCGCCGCTATCGCTATCCCTTCATCAACTGCACCAACTGCGGGCCCCGGTTCACGATTGTGCGCGACATCCCCTACGACCGCGCCCTGACCTCAATGGCACCCTTCCCCATGTGCTCCGCTTGCCAGGCCGAATACGACGACCCGTCCAATCGGCGCTTCCACGCACAGCCGAATGCCTGCTGGGAATGCGGCCCGCACGTGGAGCTGTGGACGCGCGAAGGAGAGCGGCTCGATGTCGCCGACCCGATTGCGGAAGCTGCAGCGCGGCTGGCGGCCGGCGCCATCGTGGCGGTCAAGGGCCTGGGCGGGTTCCACCTAGCGGTGGATGCCAGCAACGCCGCGGCGGTCGGACTCCTGCGCGAGCGTAAGCGCCGGGTCGAAAAACCCTTTGCCCTGATGGCCGCGGACCTGGCGAGCATCGCGCGTTTCTGCTTGCTGGATGACGCTGCCCGCCGGCTGCTCCTCAGCCCGCAACGCCCCATCGTCATCCTGCCGAAAAAATACCCCAATCCGATCGCCGAAGCGGTGGCGCCGTTCAACCGCACGCTGGGCGTCTTCCTGCCCTACACACCCCTGCACTACCTGCTGTTTGCGGCCGGACATTTCCTGGCCCTGGTGATGACCAGCGGCAACCGCAGCGAAGAGCCCATCGCCATTGACAACCAGGAGGCCGTCGAGCGGCTCGGCGAGCTGGCCGACTGCTTCCTCGTTCACAACCGCGACATCCTCCTCCGCAGCGACGATTCAGTCGTGCGGTCGCTGGGTGGCCGGATGCGGTCGTGGCGCCGTTCCCGCGGTTACGTTCCAGTGCCGGTATTTCTGGATGAGGAGCTACCGCCGATTCTGGCTGTCGGGGGCGAACTGAAGAACACGGTTTGCTTGACCAGCGGTCGGCACGCTTTCTTGAGCCAGCACATTGGCGACCTGGAGAACTTGGAGAGCTATCGCTTCTTC
>Ga0209172_10005168_pt1 | contig 16211 bp, 10 predicted proteins | sample LarsenN4metaG_FD_184113 | JGI IMG/M metagenome (GOLD analysis project Ga0209172, IMG submission 184113) | Hot spring sediment bacterial and archeal communities from British Columbia, Canada, to study Microbial Dark Matter (Phase II) - Larsen... ... | reverse complement strand
ACATCCGGCAGGAGCTCGGCGACGCCGCGGTGCTCGGCAAACGAGAGGATCAACTCCGCCGGAGGCAGCGAGGAGGGGAGATGATCGTCCGGGTAATCGATCACCAACGGAAAGGCAGTTGGCGCCTGCCAGGTCTCCACCTTCCAATGCTTCAGCCCGTGCGCGATCACATTTTCCACATGTCGGGAACCGTATTCACCGTTGATGATGGCAAGAATCCGCATGTGCGCCTCGCTTCAACGACTGACGGGAGATGGTGTACGAATGCTGTTGCGACTTATCGATTTCTGGTAATCCATCTTCCTCATATATACCATGAACACAGTGTTCCCGAGAACAAGAATACCGTACCCCATTAAACAACCCGCCCCACAGGCGCCAGACGTGAGGCCTGCTATCTTATTAATACGAGCAGCACAACGACCGGGGTCTCCGCGCGCACGCTGTGCGCCAGCTGGGGAGCCATGTACACCCACGCGCCGGGTTTCACGTGCTTCTCGTCCCCTCCCAGGGTGAGGCGCGCTTCTCCCTGGACAAAATAGAGCAAGGCTGGCTGCGAAGCAGTGTGTTCAGAGAGTTCCTGTCCCTCAGCGAAACCAAACAGGACAGCCTTCAGTCGGTCATCCTGGTAGATCGTCCGGCTCAGGATGCTGTCGGACGGGATATCCGGGACCTGTGAGAGTAGATCTTCGAAAAAGGTGTAACTTGGAGACATCAGCTTTTCTCCATCATCCATCGTTCGTCCGCCATCTCCGGTCCTCCGTCTTCTGTCCACCATCCAGCACGTCCTGAAGCTCCTCCAGGAACGCTTCGAACGGCAGTTGATAGACCGCAGCAGCGCTGCGGACCGTCTCGAACGCTGAGACAGAACATCCAACACACGCCATGCGGTGCTTTATGAAGATCGGGATGGTCTCGGGCCACTTGCAGAGCAAATCGGCGACCGTTATATCTGGGGTGAGAGTGAGTCTGCCCATGGTCAGGTACCTTACCGGAGAACTATACACCCTGACCAGGGTTTCTTCTTTGCGCTGGCGCAATATTCCGCTACCGGCTGTCCGGGAGATCCTCGGCGATCGCAACCAGCCCGTGGGGATCCAGGACAACCACTTTTTCCCGGCTAGCGCGGATCAGCCCCTGTCTCTCCCATTGGCCGAAGGTCCGGCTTACGGTATAGAGAGTGGTACCGGTCATCTCCGCCAGATCCTGACGTGAGAGGGGCAGATCGATCAGGATGCCCTCTTCTGTCTTACGGCCTGTCTGGCTGGTCAGGCGCAGCAGGGCGCGCGCGATCCGCCGCTCCACCCTCTCCGTGGAAAGCTCACGCAGGCGATCTTGAAACTCACCAACATGGCGGGAGACAACTTTCAGCACCTGAAGCGCGATGCCCGGATGATGGGCGATCAAATCTGTCATGGTCTTACGGTCCCACGCCATAAGCCGGCTGTCGGTCACGGCTTCAGCCGAAGTTGGATACACAACCCCTTCCAGGACAGCCAGCACCGGAAAAACCTCTCCCGGGCTGATGTATTTCATCACGACTTGTTTCCCGTCCTCGGTCACCTGGGTCAGCTTGAGAGAACCTTCGAGAAGAAGGTGCACCCGGTCAGCCGGATCGCCCTGGAAGAAAAGATACTCCCCGCGGCCGATGTTCACCCGCCGCGCAGCTTTTAACACTCCATCGAGCTGCGCTGGCTCCATATCTCCGAACAGGGGTGTATCCTGAAGGAGGGAGATTGTTGATTTCACTGCTGATGGATTAGTGTCCGGCATACCGAATCGCTCCAACAGGTTATACCATAGATCCCTGGCGAATATTTTAAGTTAAGGCCTGATAAGCCTCCGGCGGGGGCGTGCTATAATCTTTCAGGCGCGGGTTACCGACGTTGCGCTTTTGCCCATCACTGAGAATCTACCAATCTTAGCTGTCCTCTCTTTACTGCGTCCCGGGTTATGTCCTTCGTTCACCTTCACGTGCATTCGGAATATTCCCTGCTCGATGGGTTCAGCAACATCAGGAAGCTGGTCAAACGCGCGAAAGAGATGGGCATGCCCGCGGTCGCACTGACAGACCACGGGACAATGTTCGGCGTGATTGAGTTCTACAACGCCGCGACCCAGGCCGGCATCAAGCCTGTCATCGGGATCGAAGCGTACCTGGCCGCGCGACGGATGACCGACCGGGACGCGCAGCTGGACAAGAAATCCAGCCACCTGCTGCTGCTGGCGGAAAACGAAACGGGCTACCAGAATCTCCTGAAAATTGCCAGCGCCGCCCAGCTGGAAGGTTTTTACTACTACCCGCGCATCGATCACGAATTCCTCGAGAAGCACTCGCAGGGGCTGATCTGCACCTCGGGGTGCATGTCGGCGGAGATCCCCCGCCTGATCCAGCAGGAAGACCTGGACGCCGCCCGCCGCAAGCTGGACTGGTTTTTTGAGGTGTTTGGTCCCGACCGCTACTTCCTCGAGCTGCAAGAACACGCGATACCAGGGCTGGAAAAGATCAATAAGGCATTACTCCAGCTTGGAAAACGCTACCAGGCGCGCTACATCCCCACCAACGACGTGCACTACATCAACCCGGAGGACGCCCGCCTGCAAGATATCCTGCTGGCGATCCAGACCGGTTCCGTGCTCAGCGATCCCAACCGGATGCGCATGAGCGATCAGTCTTTTTACCTGCGCAGCCCGCAGGAAATGGCGACCATCTTCTCCGAAGTTCCGGAAGCCATCGCCAATACGCTCACTATCGCTGAGCGCTGCAACCTGGACCTTGGCTTTAAGGGGTATCATCTTCCGCAATTCGAAGTGCCGGAGGGTGAAACCCCGCAATCTTACCTGCGCAAGCTGTGCGAAGCGGGTCTGGAACGCCGCTACGGACCCAAGCTGGAGGATCCACGGTACCGCGAAAGGCTGGAATATGAGCTGGATATCATCCACCAGATGGGCTTCGACACGTATTTTTTGATCGTGTGGGACCTCTGCCGTTACGCCCAGGAAAAAGGCATCTGGTACAACGCCCGCGGCTCAGCCGCCGGTTCAATCGTGGCGTATTCGCTGTCCATCACCCTGGTCGATCCGATCGAACACGGGCTGATCTTCGAGCGCTTCTTGAATCCAGGCCGGATCTCCATGCCGGACATCGACCTGGACTTCCGCGACGATCGGCGGTCGGAGATGCTGGAATACACCGCCCGCAAGTACGGCGACGACCGGGTGGCACAGATCATCACCTTTGGCACCCTCGGCGCCAGGGCCGCTATCCGCGATGTGGGCCGGGTGATGGACATCCCACTCAATGAGGTGGACAGCGCCGCCAAGCTGATACCCAACATTCCGGGAAAACCGATCAGCATTGCGGAAGCCCTGGAGGAAGTCCCTGAGTTCAGGCAGATCTACGAATCAGCTGACTATTTCCGCGAGTTGATCGATACCGCCCGGCAGATGGAAGGCGTGGTGCGCAACGCCGGGACCCACGCCGCCGGAGTCATCATCACCGATAAACCTACCATCGAGTATCTGCCGCTCCACCGGCCGACCGGCAGCTCCGTCGACGACAGCCCGATCAAGACTGTGACTCAGTTCGAGATGACCCACATCGAATCGCTCGGGTTGCTGAAAGTCGACTTCCTGGGCCTGGCAACGCTGACTATCATGGCGCGCGCGTGCGAACTGATCAAGGAAAGGCATGGGATCGAGCTCACGCTTGAAAACATCCCCACCGATGATCCGGACACCTACGCCATGTTGGGCAGGGGCGAGACCGCCGGAGTGTTCCAGGTCGAAGGATCGGGGATGCGCCGGTATCTCATGCAGATGAAGCCCACAAAACTGGATCACGTCATCGCCATGGTCGCCCTTTTCCGCCCGGGTCCGATGGAATTCATCCCCGGCTATATCCGCCGCATGCACGGCGATGAGAAGGTCGAATTCCGTCACCCGACTCTGGAATCGATTTTCAAAGAGACATACGGCTATCCGGTGTACCAGGAGCAGCTGATGTTTGCCGTGATGAACCTGGCGGGATACAGCGCGCCGGAGGCTGACGATTTGCGGAAAGCCGTGGCGAAGAAACAGAAAGAGAAGCTGCTCAAACACCGGGAAAAGTTCATCTCTGGCGCGATCCAGCACGGCATCCCCACAGACACTGCCAGCGCCATTTTTGACGAGTGGGAGGAATTTGCGCGCTATGGATTCAACAAGGCTCACGCCGCGGATTACGGCGTGCTTGCCGTTCAGACTGCCTACCTGAAAACCCACTTCCCCGTCGAATATATGACTGCCCTGCTGACCGTCAACCAGAACGCAACCGACAAAGTTGCTCTGTATGCAGCCGACTGCCGCAGGATGGGGATCGATGTCGCCCCTCCGGATGTGAATATCAGTGGATGGGACTTCACCATTGAAGATCGCCCGGATGGGAAAGCCAGGATCCGTTTCGGTTTGGGTGCGGTGAAAAACGTGGGACACGGCCCGGTCGACGAGATTCTGCGTGGGCGGGAGAAAGGTGGACCATTCAAGAACATCAACGACTTCGCTCACCGGGTCGATCTGCGCCAGGTCGGCAAGCGCCCCCTGGAGTGCCTGGTGCGGGTCGGAGCACTGGATGCCCTTGGACCCCGTCCGGCTCTGTTGAGTTCGCTGGACCACCTGATATCGGTCAGCTCTGCTCATTTCCGGGCGGTTGAAGTGGGTCAGATGTCCTTTTTTGGCGCCCAATCCGACTTCCAGGAGATGATCACTCTGCCGAGGATGGTAAGCGAGGTTTCCCGGCGCGAGCAGCTAAACTGGGAGCGAGAGCTGATTGGTCTCTATGTCTCCGATCATCCCCTGAACCCGGTGATGGACGAACTGGCGGATAAGATCACACACTATTCTGGGCAGCTGGCGGAAGCCAATCCGAAAGAAAAAATACGCGTAGCAGGTATCATCACCCGCTACCGTACGCACCAGACCAAGGCCGGGAAATCAATGGCATTTGCGACCCTGGAAGACTTCCAGGGGGAGATCGAACTGGTGATCTTCCCGCGCACCTGGGCGCAGATAGCGGCTCAGATCCAGGCTGATGCGGTTGTCCTGGTCGAAGGGCGCGTCGATCCCCAAAGCAGCGAAGCAAAACTGCTGGTAGATTCGATCACTACCGACTTGAAATTGGCGGCTCCCGTCACCTCACTGCCGCTGCCGGAGATCCTCCCGTTGCCGCCAGAGATCGAGACCGAGGCCGGATTGCCCGATTCGGCCGCTGACGAATCGGACGCACAGGATTCCAATCCAGGCGAGGACCTGGAACTGGAACCATTCGAGGATTCCCATTCCACTGGCGGGTTCCACGACCAGCTGACGGATGACGCGTTTTTCACCCTCTCGCAATCCGGCGACATCGAACCGGAGATCGATACAGGAGATGAGCTTCCCCCGCAGCCGGAAGGATTCCCTCCCGACTGGGAAATGGCGAATGCCTTTATGGCAGCTGTCACTGACCCCGAAGGGGCGATCGAGCTGGCTGAAGCATCTGCACAGAGTGGGCCAGACGACCTTACCACACCGGGTATATCTCAGACCACCCCGCAACCGCCATCCCCAGCCAAGACGGTCTTTTCCATAACCGACGAGGAAGAGTTCCAACCTGAGGCGATGCAGGGCCTGCCGCCTTACATCCTCCCACCCACACAGACCGTGGACAGCCAGGAAGTCCATATGATCACGATCATCTTGCGCCCGACCCAGGACATCGTCCGGGATAACCTGCGCATCCGGCAGATCTACGGCACCCTGATCGCCTTCCCGGGACAAGATCGTTTCGCCTTCCATGTTTTTGAGCGGGGCCGGGGGTATCTGATCGAGTTCCCCAATTTCACAACCCGGATGTGCCCCGAGCTTCTCAGCCGGTTAAAAGCTTTCATTCCCGAAGACCAGATCCGAATCGAGCCTATCACTTTCCAGTAGATATTGGTACGGAATGGGGTGGTTCCTTTGAGTATTGCGACGAGACCACCCATTCCTGGGCCGGGAGATAAATTTTTGACCAATAACATCAGAGTTGTATCAATATTATTGATCGTCCTTCGAAGGGTTGCCACGATGACCAACTTTCGCGCCGGATTTACCTTCACTGCGATCCTGATCTTTCTGGTTGTCAATCCTGAATACGCCCTGGCTCAAGAACCGCAGGCGGTGAATCCGCTTGCCGAAACATGGATCCTGGAAAGAGTCGCCAACGGGGAGGTCGCCGATCTGGCTGAGGCTTTCACAGAACCTTCGGCTCGGGTAATCAGTGTGGAATTCCTGGAAAATCTGGCTACTGGTTTACTCACGAATATCCCCCGCCAGGGGATCAGGATCCGGAACGCCATCATCGTCGAACCGGTCCGGTTCGAAAATATCGATATCCCCTACGAATTACACCTGGAATCCTGTGAATTCCAGGCTCCCGTTTATTTTTCGAAAAGCCGCGCCGCCGGAGACCTGGCATTTTCTGGAAGCCGCTTTTTGATGCCGGCTGATTTCACCCGGGCAAGGATCGACGGTTCATTCTGGATCGACAACGCGACCTTCGAGGACCTGGCGAGGTTTTACCTCACCGAAGTCGGGACCGATTTTTACGCCTTCTCAACCCGCTTCACCCATCCAGACGGCCCAGCCATGTTCAACAGCCTGATCGTCGGTCAAAATGTTTTCCTAAACAACGCGACGTTTTCCGGAGCCGTGGATTTCGGCGCTGCGCAGATCGATGGGAACCTCGAGCTGGCAAACAGCCAGTTTACCAATGCGGATCAGTCCGTCTCTTTCAACAGCATGGCAATTGGCAGACACGTGTTCTTGAGAGGCGCTGTCCTCGCCGGGGGTGTGAATTTTGGAGCAGCAGTCATCGACGGGACGATTGATCTGAACGAAGCCCAATTTACCAACCGCGATCAGATCACCTCCTTTAACAGCATCGCAGTTGGCGGCCACGCTTTCTTAAGGGACTCGGATTTCTCGGGCGGCGTGGACTTCATTGCAGCCCAGATCGACGGCAACCTGGAGCTGACCGGAGCCAAATTTACCAACCCGACCAGGATCGCCGACTTCAACAGCGCCCACGTCGGCAGGATCCTCAACCTTAAAAATGCAGTCTTCGAGGGAGGCGCTGACTTTAAACTGCTGCATGCCGGCATCCAGATCTGGGCTGACGAGGCGCAGTTCACCAACCCGGACCAGGTGATCTCCTTCAACAGCGCCACGATCGGCGGGCTTGCCCTCTTCGACCGGGCCACCTTCTCCGGCGGTCTCGACTTCGGCGCCGCGCGCATCGCCAGCAACCTCCAGCTGAGCGGATCCGTTTTCACCAACCCGGACCAGACCGCTTCGTTCAACAGTATCGCCGTTGGAGGACACACAATCTTAAGGGAAGCCGCTATCGCGGGCGGCGTGAGTTTTTCTTCCGCAAGCGTTTCCGGGGCGTTGGAGTTGACCGGGGCCAGATTCAACAATACTGACCCTGACCTGATCGCCGATTTCAGCAATTTGGAGGTCGGTGGGAATGTTAATTTCCAGGACGTATGGATCGCCGGGCCTCTGGACCTGAGTGGAAGCCGCGCTCTTGACATGACTGTTACCGGGACCAGCGAGGCTCCCACTTTAACGCCTTCGCTGAATTTTTCCAGGGCCAACGTGATTCGAAATTTCGAGTTGGGGAACATGCAGCTCAACGCGTTGAATGCCTCCTCGATGCGCGTTGGCGGCACCGCCACCATCCGCCGGCTTGTGGTCAAAGACTCCTTGAACCTTGAAGATGCGAACTTCGTGAACCTCAATCTGGAGGGGATCACGCTGCCCGAAAATCCAACCTCCCTGACTTATGATGGGATGGAGTACAGGAAGATTAAGACAGCGACGACGAGTAATGAAGAGACGCTGGCTTACCTTCTGAATCTCGCCAACCAATCCGCCTACAGCGCGCAGGTCTATGGGAAACTGGAACAGTACTTCGCCGAACAGGCGCTGCTGGATTATGCGGATCAGGTTTATATCACCCAGCGCCAGCGCCTGCGCAGGGAGTCGGATAACCCCTTCAAAAAAGGGTGGGACCTTTTCCTGGAATACACCGTGGGGTATGGACGCCGTCCGGAGCTGGCATTCATCTGGAGCACTGCCTTTGTCTTGATTGGATTAATAACCTTTCGCAAGGAGCGAGGGATGGAACTCGTCGAAGACGTGGGGCAAAAGCGGATCAAGCTGTTTGCGCGCACAGCTCAGCGGAGGGCCCCGGCGCCGACGAAGGGCGACAAGGAATACTACAATCCATTCTGGTACAGTCTGGATCTATTTCTGCCATTCGTTGATTTAAAGATGGCGGAGAAGTGGACGCCAAGAGCCGGGCGCAAATTCGCCCGGCATTACATGCGTTTCCAGACCCTCGCAGGATGGATCCTCATTCCCATCGCCATCCTGTCTATCACCGGGATCGTCAAATAGCGTCGGTTCAGGACCGGTGCTCTTTTGCACCGGTCGCTAAGGGGCCAGGTAGCTCAATCGCTGGTCAGAATGAACAGCGGCTTCATTTCGAAGCTCTTGTACAGCGGGCGGAGCCTGTCCGTGTCGTAGTGCTTCTCGACGTTGACGTTTTTCTTGGAGCTGGTCACCACCTCGATGGGCACGTTGTCGTAGCGCCCGTTCTTGAGCACCACCAACCGCCCATGGATGCCGCTGAGGATCAGGTCGAGCGCCAGGTTGCCGTATGCCATGGGCACGATCGAATCGATCGCATCTGGATCGCCACCGCGCACCATATAGCCCAACCGTTGATTGATGATATTGATTGGCACTCCATTATTGCACTTCGCTGAACGTTCCTTGATCTCAGCAGAGACCAGGTCCCCGATGCCGCCCAGTTTCTTGTGCCCATAGGCATCGGTCGTCTCGTCGGCGAACACCATCTCCCCACCAGTGAACATGGCGCCTTCGGAGACGATCACCACCGCGTATTTGCTGGGATTCTTATTGCGATCGTACACCAGCAGCTCGGTCAGCCGGTCGATGTCGAACTTGTACTCCGGGATTACACAACGGTTGGCCGCGCCTGCCATCGTCGGAAGCATGGCTGTGAAGCCAGCATAGCGCCCGAACACCTCCAGCACCATGATGCGCTCATGCGACCCGGCGATGGTCCGCAGGCTGTTGGCAATGTTGATGGTGCGGGTGACGCAGGTGCTGAACCCGATACAGTAATCGGTGCCAGGAACGTCGTTGTCCATCGTCTTCGGGATGGCGATCAGCTTGACGCCTTCCTGGTAAAGGCGGACGGCGTAGCTGAGCGTGTCGTCCCCGCCGATCGGGATCAAGTATTCGATCCCCAGGAAGTCCAGGTTCGTGAGGACTTCTTCGGTCAAATCGTTCAGGTCTTCTTTGTACACATCCCGGAGGTGTTCAGGGACTTCCGACCTTTTGATGTGGCTGGGGCGGGTCCGGGAGGTGTGCAGAAAAGTACCGCCGGTCCGCCCGGCACGGTTGACGATCTCTTCGGTCAGGATCTGGTAGTTCTGGCTGTTGTCCGCCTGCGGGTCGCGGACGATGTTCACCAATCCCGCCCAGCCGCGCCGGATACCGATCACCTGGTAGCCTTCCCGCAGGGCGCGGATGGTCACCGCGCGGATCGCCGGATTCAATCCAGGCACGTCGCCTCCGCCGGTCAGGATGCCTATCACGCCGGTATTTCTTTTTACATAGACCATACGCAACCTCGATTTTTAGAATTCGGGGAATATTTTACTCCCAATGATCTAAATCCAGGTCGGTTCCTGGTGAACCCCGAAGACTTCTTTCATCACAGCGACGATCTCCCCCAGCGTGGCGTAGGCGCGCACAGCGTCCATGATGTGGGGCATGGTGTTCTCGGTCCCCTGGCACGCGATCCGGAGCCGGTCGAGGGCCTGCCCAACGCGCCCGTTATCGCGTTCCTTCCTCAGGCGCTTCAGGCGCTCCAGCTGCCGCATGTACCCATTCGGGTCCATGGACAGGATGGGGATCTCGTACGGCTTGAAGTCCTGGTAAGCGTTGACGCCGACGATGCGGCGGATGTTCTCGTCGATTTCACGCTGGTAGCGGTAGGCGGCGTCGGCGATCTCGCTCTGGAAGAAGCCCCGGTCAATCGCAGGAAGCACGCCGCCCAGAGATTCGATGCGATGGAAATACTCGCAAGCCTGGGTCTCCATGCGGTTGGTCAGGCTTTCCACGAAATAGGAGCCACCCAGCGGGTCGATGGTGTTGGCAACGCCGGATTCCTCCGCTAGGATCTGCTGGGTGCGCAGGGCGATAGTGACCGCGTGTTCGGAAGGCAGGGCCAGGGCTTCGTCCATGCTGTTGGTGTGCAGCGATTGGGTGCCTCCCAGCACAGCCGCCAGGGCCTGGATGGTGACGCGCACGATATTGTTCTCCGGCTGCTGCGCCGTCAGCGACACCCCGGCGGTCTGGGTGTGGAACCGCATCAGCCAGGAACGCGGGTCCTTGGCGCCGAAGGTCTCGCGCATCTCACGCGCCCAGATGCGGCGGGCGGCGCGGTATTTGGCGATCTCTTCGAAGAAGTCGTTGTGGGCGTTGAAGAAGAAGGACAGGCGGGGAGCAAACTCGTCCACGTCGAGGCCGCGCTGGATCGCCCAGCGGACGTATTCCATCCCGTCCGCCAGCGTAAAAGCCAGCTCCTGAAGCGCAGTTGAGCCTGCCTCCCGGATGTGATAGCCGGAGATGCTGATCGTGTTCCACTGCGGGACGCGCTCGGTACCAAACTCGATGGTGTCCACGACCAGGCGCATCGAGGGCTCGGGCGGGAAGATGAATTCCTTCTGCGCGATGTATTCTTTCAGGATGTCGTTCTGGATGGTGCCGCGCAGCTGGTCGAGCCTCACGCTCTGCTTCTCCGCGGTGGCCAGATACATCGCCCAGATGATCGCAGCCGGGGAGTTGATGGTCATGCTGGTGGATACCCTGTCTAGCGGGATGCCGTCCAGCAGGATCTCCATGTCCTTTAATGAAGAAACTGCGACGCCGCATTTGCCGAACTCTCCCAGCGCCTCGGGAGAGTCTGTGTCCAGCCCCATCAGGGTCGGCAAATCGAAAGCGATAGAGAGCCCGGTCTGACCCTGGTCGAGCAGGTATTTGAACCGCGCATTGGTCTCCTCCGCGGTCCCGAACCCGGCGAACATCCGCATGGTCCACAACCGGCCGCGGTGCATGGTCGGGTGGATGCCGCGCGTGAAGGGGTATTCGCCCGGGAGGCCCAGGTCATCGAGATAATCCATGTCCGCCACGTCGAGCGGTGTGTACAGGCGTTCGATTGGCTCAGAGGACGTCGTGATGAAAGCCTCCTGGCGCTCAGGGAGACGGGTAAGCGCCTGCTGGAGGGAGGTCTCTTCCCACCGCTCCAGCGCCTGGCGCAGTTCCTCTAGTTTCTGGCGATCGTACATGCGCTTCTCCTTCAATGGAATCGTCCTGGGAGAAATTATAGCATGCCCACCTCCGGCACCGCGCCGTTCACCACACCCGTGCCAGGCGTGGGAAACCACAACCTGAAGAGAATCCTTCGCAAGGGCAGGCAGACATGGTAGAATGGCTGCGCTCCGGCCCCCATCGTCTAGAGGCCCAGGACGCGGCCCTCTCAAGGCCGAAACAGGGGTTCGAATCCCCTTGGGGGCACAGAGCTCACTGAGAAGCTGTAGATTTACAGCTTCTCTTACATTTGCTCTCCGGAGATGTTAATGAGCGCCATGCTATAATCTTGATATACCCCTCTAGAAAGCAGGGAACATGCTAACGCTCATCCTCACGCTGTTGGTCATCCTCTCGGCTGCCATCCACATCCGGGCGGAATATCGCGGTCCAAGGCCGCACGTATACATCTTCAAACCCCTGACGATGGCGTTTATCCTGCTGATCGCTGTCCTGGGGCAGGGCGCTTCCCCGTCCTACAAATACTTGATCCTCTCCGGCCTGTTCTTTTCCCTGGCGGGAGATGTCTTCTTGATGCTGCCCTCGGATCGGTTCGTGCTCGGGCTGGTTGCATTCCTGATTGCGCACCTGTTCTACATATCGGCTTTTGCGTCGGAGATTGGCTCACTTGTCTGGTGGCCGCTCATCCCCCTCGTCATCTTCGGCGTGGGTATCTACAGCATCCTCGCCCCTTCCCTCGGTAAACTTCGATTGCCGGTCCTCGTTTACAGTGCAGCCATCCTGACGATGGCCTGGCTGGCCTGGGAACGGTGGATCCAGATCGATCAGACAGGAGCGCTCCTGGCCTCTATCGGAGCAGTCCTGTTCGTCCTGTCGGACGGGATCCTGGCGATCAACCGCTTTCGCTGGAAGTTCAACACCGCCCGCGCCTTGAACCTGGCCACGTATTTCGCCGCGCAGCTGTTGATCGCCGCTTCGGTAGGAACTCTGGCGCTGTGAGTGGGGACAAGACGAAAGTTTGAATTGTAAGTAGCGGTTAACCCCTAAAGAAGATTCCTGCTTGTGCGCAAGTTTATAGAGAAGGAAATGGAATGCCTTGTAAAAGCCAGCGCCCTCGCAGACAGGATCCTCCGGGAGCGCGGGGATCAGCCTCTGGAAGTCGATGCAGTACTCACCGCCGATCGGGCTGGCCTGGAGAGCCGGGATGGCGAGTAATGTTGCCATCGTCGATGCCAGCTTGATCGATAAATCGATCCTTCCAAACCCAGAATTCAACGCCTGCCAGGCAGTTCTCGCGTGTCTGAAAGACAAACCGCTCGCCGTGCCTGCGCTATGGGTTCACGAAATCACCAGTACCTTTGCTCAAGCGGTGCATTACGCTCAGATCACTCCCCGGTCGGCACCCAGATGTTCTTAACCTGGGTGGCCTCGTGCAGGAACTCGTGTCCTTCGCCCTGCTCCGCGCTCATCCAGTCGCGCGCCATGCCGTAGCTGACCCAGGTCCGCTTCATGTTGGCCGCCGATTCGTATTCCACGTGATAGCTCCCCTCTGCTGAGCCAAAATACCACACGCCATCTACGTCCTCGTGCTCGATCAGGGTCTTCGTCAGGTGATCCCGGTCCCCGGTGACGATGTTGACCACGCCCGGCGGCACGTCGGAGGTATCCAGCACCTGGTAGAAATCGGTTGCACTGAGCGGATGCTTTTCGCTGGGGATCATGACGACGGTGTTGCCGCGAGCAATGGCGGGAGCCATCAGCGAGACGAAAGCCAGCAGGGGGTATTCGTCCGGGCAGGCAATGCCGAGCACCCCGATCGGCTCGTTGACCCCGAGCGTGACCCCGCGCAGGGTGGTCTCCTGGATAGTGCCGCCGTACTTGTCAGCCCAGGCAGCGTAAGTGAACAGACGCTCGACCGACTTCTCGACCTCGTCCCGGGCTGATTTCGCCGAACGCCCTGTCATGGCGACGATGCGCCGGGCGAACTCTTCGCGGCGCGCAGCCAGGTTTTCTCCGATGAAATACAGGATCTGCGACCGGTTGTACCCGTGGCGCATCGCCCAGCCGGGCTGCGCCAGGTGAGCTGCATGGGCCGCTTCGACCGCGTCGCGGATGTCCTTCCGGTTGCCGTCGCCGACCTGCCCCACGATCCGACCTTTCGGACCGAGGACCGCACGCGTGTAATGCCCATCGGGCCGCACCTGCTTGCCGCCAATGTACATCTTGGGCGTCCGGTCGACCTCTGGCATCTCATTCCCGTTTTTCCCATCCCTGGCCGGCCAGACCGGGCGGGCGGGGACGTGCTCGCCCCACCTGGATTTCTCCCTGCTCGCCTCGTCCACCCGGACAGCAGGACGCGGGCGCGCCTGCCCGGCAGGACGCAGGTACTCGAACAATCCCTCCCAGCCCCCTTCCCGCCCAAAACCGCTCTCTCGATACCCTCCGAACCCGGACGCGGCATCGAACAGGTTCGTGCTGTTGACCCAGACGGTGCCGGCTTTCAATTTGCTGGCGACGTCCAGCGCCAGGTTGATGTTGTCGCTCCACACGCTCGCTGCCAGACCGTATCTGGTGTTGTTGGCCAGTTCTATGGCCTCCTCGGGCGAACGGAATGTCAGCGAGACCAGCACCGGCCCGAAGATCTCCTCACAGACCGTCTCGGCTGCCGGATCGAGGTGTGTTATTAATGTAGGAGGGTAGAAGAGCCCTTTTTCGGGCAGTTTGATGTCGGGCTGGAAGACGAGCCCACCTTCTTTGATGCCGGTCTTGACCCACCCGTCGATGGTCTCCCATTGGGTCTTGTCGACGATGGCGCCCATGTCGATGCTTTTATCGAGGGGGTCCCCCACCCGCAGATGCCCCATGCGTTTCTTGAGCTTGCTGATAAACCGGTCGGCGATGTTCTCCTGCACGAGCAGCCTCGATCCGGCACAGCACACCTGTCCCTGATTGAACCAGATCGCGTCGACAACGCCCTCGATCGCGCCGTCTAGGTCCGCGTCTTCAAAGACGACGAACGGCGATTTCCCGCCGAGCTCCAGGGACAGTCTCTTCCCGGAACCGGCGGTCTGCCGGCGCAGGATGCGGCCCACCTCGGTCGAGCCAGTAAAGGCGATCTTGTCCACGTTCGGGTGGGTGACGATCATCGTACCCGCCTTGCTGCTGCCGGTGACCACGTTGATCACCCCCGGCGGGAGACCAGCCTCGGCGACGATCTCTGCGAAGAGCAGGGCCGTGAGCCGGGTGTAGGAGGCCGGCTTGATCACCACCGTGTTGCCCATGGCGATCGCCGGGGCGATCTTCCAGCCAAGCATCAACAGGGGAAAATTCCAGGGGATGATCTGCCCGACCACCCCGACCGGCTGGTAACCCGGCAGCTCCGCTTCCACCAGCTGCGCCCAGCCGGCGTGATAGTAGAAATGCCTGGCCAACAGAGGCACGTCGATGTCGCGCGATTCTCGAATCGGCTTCCCGTTGTCCATCGATTCGAGGACGGCCAGCAGGCGGTGATGTTTTTGGATGTTCCTGGCAATGGCGTAGAGGTAGCGCGCCCTTATGTGGCCGGGGGTCGCGCTCCAGCTCTCGAATGCCCGGCGGGCTGCGGCCACCGCCGCGTCGACCTCTTCCCGTCCAGCCTGCGCGGTCTCGGCGAGCATTTCGCCGGTCGCTGGGTTATAACTCGGGTAGTAGTCACGCTCCCGCGGGGTAACCCATTCATTGTCAATGAAGAGCCCAAACCTGCGCTTGTGGTCCTCCAGCCAGGCGTTCGCGGCGGCCGCCGATTCCGGCGCCGGGCCGTATTCCATCGTCTCGAAGACCTCTAACACGCTCATCTGCAACTCCTGTACGCTTAACTCAACCCATCGGCATGTGGTGCCGGGCCGCATAGTGACCGGTGATGAAATGATAGAGCTGGCGTTCAAGGTCGGTAAGCAGGCCGCTGGCGCCGATGCGGAATAGATCGGGCAGCAGCCATTCGTCGCCCAGTTCTTCTTTCATCAATGCCTGCCAGGCGAGAGTCTGCTTGGCGGTCCGGATGCCGCCGGCCGGTTTGAAACCGACCTTGCAACCGGTACGATCCTGGTACTCCCGGATAGCGCGCAGCATCACGAGTCCATACTCGAGGCTGGCATTCCTGCGCTCGAAGCCGGTGGAGGTCTTGATAAAATCCGACCCCGCCATCATCGCCACCAGGCTGGCTTGGTAGACCTGCTTCAGGGTTGCCAGGTCGCCGGTAGCCAGGATGGTCTTCATGTGCGCCGCCTCCCCGCAGGTCTGGCGGAACTGGCGGATCTCATCGTAGAGCTCATGCCATTTCCCGGTCAGAACAAGGGCGCGAGAAATGACCACATCGACCTCCCGCGCGCCCGATTCGATCGCCTGTTCGATCTCGGCGATGCGCTGCGGGAGAGGGGTCTGGCCGGCGGGGAAACCCGTTGCGACCGAAGCCACAGGGATGTCAGTACCCTTGAGCGCCTCGACGGCATCTCTCACCCGGTTGGGATAGACGCAGACTGCCCCGACTGTTACGACCCTTCCGTCGAACCCGAGGGCAGCGAGTATGTCCGGGCGCACCGGCTGCCGGGCTTTGGCGCACAGGCGCCTGACCCTGCCTGGAGTGTCGTCCCCGGAGAGGGTCGTGAGATCGAGGCAGGTGACCGCACGCAGCAGCCAGGCTGCCTGCCATTCTTTCTTGATCGACCGTCTGGCTGGCAGCGTGGCAACACGACGCTCGACTGCGCTGCGGTTGACGTGAGCGCCCATGACCCAGTCCAGGTCAAGCG
>Ga0209172_10005164_pt1 | contig 16229 bp, 13 predicted proteins | sample LarsenN4metaG_FD_184113 | JGI IMG/M metagenome (GOLD analysis project Ga0209172, IMG submission 184113) | Hot spring sediment bacterial and archeal communities from British Columbia, Canada, to study Microbial Dark Matter (Phase II) - Larsen... ... | reverse complement strand
CCGGCTGGAAGCTCCAAGTGATGAACGCGCGAAAAGGCTGGCACTCATCCTGCAGGTCGCGAATGCGCTGCAGGTGCTCCACGCGATCCTCAACCGTCTCAACATGGCCAAACATCATGCTGGCGGTCGAGCGGATGCCGAGTTCCGCTGCGGTTCGCATGCAGTGCAGCCACTCGTCGGTAGTGTCCTTGTAAGGCGCGATGATCTTGCGAACGCGGTCGACGAGAATCTCGCCGCCCGCTCCCGGAATGCTGTGCAAGCCTGCTTCGTGCAGGCGAATCAAGCACTCCCGCAGCGTCAACTTGCTGCGATGCGCAACGTAGATGATCTCCGCCGGGCTGAGCGCGTGAAGGATAACGTCGGGAAAGCGCTCGCGGATCTTTCGGAAAATGCGCTCGTAGTAGTCCACCTTTAGCGAGGGATTCAGGCCGCCCTGGAAAAGAATCTCCACGCCACCCTGCCGCACGGTGTCCTCCACCTTCTGCAGGATCTCGTCGTCCGTCAGGAGATAACCCTCCTCGTGACCCGGCACTCGATAAAAAGCGCAGAAGCGGCACCGAACCCAGCACACATTAGTATAATTCAGAATGCGGCCAATGACGTAGGTCACGACACGGCCCGGCACCAGCGACTGACGCCGGAAGTTCGCCATCTCAGCCAACTCGGGCAGGTTCGTGTGGTGAAAAAGCGCCAAGGCGTCGTCGGCGCTGGCTCTTTCCCCTGCGAGCACGCGCGCGCGAATCTCGCTGACCTTTCCGCTTGCTGGGGCTTGGGTGGGGGAGGATGCCACGAACGAAGTCTACCATAGGCCCAACTGTTCGGCAGAGCAGCGGTGCCGACCCGCTCAGAGCCGCTGACAGACCGTCACGTACAGCTCCATCCGCGCCCGAACGTCCATACCCGGCTCGGGTGCGCCGTCGCTCGGGCAGCAGACCGGAATGAGGGCACCTGGAATCCACAGCGTGGCCACGTACACATCAGCTCCCGTGAGGCTGTTGCGCCTCCGGCCGCACCGGAACAGCACCCCGCCGACAACCAGCGAGTCCCCTTCAACTTGCGAGCCATAGACTCCGTCCCCGCTTTCGATTTGCTCGCAGAATCCAGCATATTCGACCGCATACGCTGCCCCCGGCTCCAAATCTGGGCATCGGCCCTGGGGGTAACACCGGATTGGCGTGATCGGGTGGCCATCCAGGCAGGTGAATCCGTCCACAACGACGAGGCCGGCTTCGGTGTCCACGCGCCCGACCAGCATCGGTTGGCGCTGGCCATCCAGGGCGACTGCGAGGCTGCGCGCCTTGAGGTCGGCGTCCACATCGAGGAGAACGTCACAGCCGTAGAACGGCGTTGCCCGGACCGAGTCGCCGCTCCGCTCACCGGAGCGCGCGACCTCCCAAAGCGCACGCTTCGCCCCCTCTTGGTCCCCTCCCTCGGGGAAGCCGATTGCCCTCAACCGTAGAGACACGGAAACTAGCCCCCTATTGACCCGAGCGCGTCTGTGGTGCGAAACTGCGCACGTGGACCTGACCGCGCACCACGAGACGCTCGTCGTCGTTGACTTCGGGGGGCAGTATACGCAACTCATCGCTCGGAAGGCGCGGGAGTTGGGTGTCTTTGCCCGAATCGTCCCTTGGAACGCGGAAAACCTCCAGGCGGAGTGGAGCGGCGCGAAGGCGATCATCCTCAGCGGAGGACCGCGAAGCGTAACGGAGAAGGACAGCCCCGCCGTGCCTCGCGCACTGCTGGAAGCGGGCAAGCCGCTGCTCGGAATCTGCTACGGGCAGCAGTTCCTCGCGTCCGCGCTGGGGGGCGTCGTGCGGCCCGGGGCGGCTCGCGAGTACGGCGAGCAGAGGGTCCAGGCGGTCGAGGGGGCCTCGCTGCTCCAGGGTGAGTTCGTGGCGTGGATGAGCCACGGCGATACCGTGGTGCAGCCGCCGCCCGGATTTTGCGTCGCCGCTGAAACGGAGAGCGCCGCCATCGCGGCGGTGGAAGACCGGGAGCGGAAGCTCTTCGGCGTGCAGTTCCATCCTGAGGTGAGCCATACCGAAGGGGGGAAGGAGATTCTTCGCCGGTTCCTGTACGACGTAGCCGGCTTCAGTGGAGATTGGTCCACGGCGAACTTCATCGAGGAGAGCACCGAGCAGATTCGCGAGCAGGTGGGCCGGGGACGCGTGCTTTGCGCGGTCTCAGGCGGTGTAGACAGCACCGTCTGCGCTGGGCTGGTAGCCCGCGCAATCGGCGAGCGCTTGCGCTGCGTGTTCGTTGACCACGGCCTGCTGCGGTACAACGAGGCGGATGAAGTCAGCGCCGCGTTCCAGGAGCACATTCCCGCGGAGTTCATCCGGATTGACGCGAGCGAGCAGTTTTTGACCGCCCTGAGGGGCGTCAGCGACCCGGAGCAGAAGCGCAAGATCATCGGCGCCGAGTTCATCCGCGTGTTCGAGGCGCACGCCGCCGACCTGGAAGGGTGCGACTTCCTCGCGCAGGGCACTCTGTATCCTGACGTTATCGAGAGCGGCTCGCCGACTGCGGCGACCATCAAGTCCCATCACAACGTCGGCGGATTGCCGGAGTGGATGAGAATGGAGTTGGTAGAGCCGCTACGGTGGCTGTTCAAAGACGAGGTGCGCAACGTTGGGCGGCAATTGGGATTGCCCGATTCTATGATCAACCGCCAGCCGTTCCCCGGCCCTGGGCTTGCGGTACGAATCTTGGGCGAGGTAACCGCAGAGCGTGTGCGGCTCGTGCAACTGGCTGATCACATCTTTCGGACCGAACTTCGAGAAGCGGGCTTGGAGCCGGGCATCTGGCAGTGCTACGCCGCGCTGCTCGATGTCCGCAGCGTCGGCGTGATGGGCGATGCCCGAACGTATGAGCATCCGATTGTGCTGCGCGCCGTGGTGAGCGAGGATGCAATGACCGCTCGCGCCGCCGAGATACCGTTCCCGGTCCTGGAGCGCGTCGCTCGCCGCATCGTCAACGAGGTTGAAGGCGTCAATCGCGTCGTGTATGACCTCACATCGAAACCGCCCGCAACGATCGAATGGGAGTAGGCAAGACCGTAGTAACCGAGGCGCAGATTTCCGAGCGCGTCGCGCAGTTGGCACAGGAACTCGAGCTCGCCTACCCGGACGGCGCCTTGCTGGTCGGGGTCCTGAAGGGGTCGTTCCTGTTTCTTGCCGACCTTGTGCGCCGGCTTCCCCCGACGTTCGCGGTGGACTTCCTCGGCGTGAGGAGTTACCAGGGTACGGAGTCGTCGGGCGCAGTCGAGATAACGCTTGATCTCGCCACAGACATAACGGGCAGGGACGTGCTGATCGTTGAAGACATCGTGGACACGGGGCTGACGCTCGACTACCTTGTGCGGCTGCTCCGTTCCCGAGGCCCGGCATCGCTCCGCGTCGTCGCGTTGTTCTTCAAGGCAGAGGCGCACGAGGGGCGGTCCAAACCGGACTGGGTCGGCTTCGAGATACCTTCGACGTTCGTCGTCGGCTACGGGATGGACGTTGACGAGCGCTTCCGCGGACTTCCCGAGGTGGTCGAGTGGCAAGATGAGTAGCCCTAAGGTCAGCGTGCTGCTCACGAGTTACAACCACGAGCGATGGCTGCGTGAGTGCATCGAGAGCGCGCTCAACCAGACGCTCCACGACGTCGAGGTCATCGTCGTTGACGACAACTCGGCCGACCGCTCGCGAGAGATTCTCCAAGAGTACGCCGACCGCGTTACGCTCATGCTGAACGATGCGAACGTCGGAACCTACGCCGCGCTCAACCAGGCTCTGCAAGCCGCGCGCGGCAAGTACGCGGCGGTGCTGAACAGCGACGACGTGTGGCTGCCTGAGAAACTGCGCCTCCAAGTGCAAGCGATGGAGGAGGACCCGGCGCACAGCCTCTGCCACACGTTTGGCAGGTTCATAGACGACGACGGCAACACCCTTCCCGGTCGCCCGATGGGATTCGACTTCCCGTGGATGGAGAGCGGGTACCACTTGGCGACCTTCATCGCGAACAACCGCGCCATCGCGTCGTCGGTGATGTTTCGAACGGAAGTGGCACGCAGGCTGGGAGGCTTCGACGCCTCGTTCAAGATTCTCGGCGATTGGGAGATGTGGCTAATGCTTGCCGAGGAGGGAAGTGTGGCGTTCATTCCGGAAGAGCTGACTCTCTACCGCGTCCACCAAACGAATACCATCTACCACCTCGAGCCGAAGTACCGCGAGGAGATTCGCATTCGCGAGAAGTATGCCGCGCGAGCCGACGAACTGCTTGCTCAGCCGCGAGGGGGGAGCGAGATGCGCGAGGCGCTGGCGCACACGCTGGCGTGCTTAGGCTCTCTTTACTCGATCACCGGGCGACCGGGCGACGCGAGGAGAGCCTACATTCGGTCGCTGAGGCTCAACCCGAAACGGTTCAAGTCCGCGCTGCGGTGGCTGCTGACGTTTGCGCCCCTAAGCGTCCGGAAGCGGTTGCTCTAACCTCCGCCGATGCGACCGGGAAGGTCAGCCGCCGGCTTCGCGCCCTGCGGCGGGGCGAAAGCGATTTGGAAACCGAACTGCGCCGGGTAGGCGAAGGTGGTGTCGTACAGTGAGTGGCGCAAACCGTTTGGCGTATCCGTCTTCGACTCGAGCACGAGGCGAGACATCTTGCCACTCGGATAGAAGTCGTCGAAGCGGAACGTGTGTCTCTCGCCGCGCCAATCCACGCCAGACCAGGTGATCTTCTCCTGCACGACCTCTCGGATGGTCGCGGGGCTTGGGTTGAACTGCACGGTGGGCAGGACGAGCCAGTTGCTGCTTCCCGCGAGGAGTCGCAGGAGCCACTGGTCTTCGCGCCGCGCCCAAGACGCCATCACCTGAAGCGTCTGCGGAAGCCCGGCGGGCTGAACCGAGAAAGTGTACTCGTTGCTGACAGCGTTGTACCTCCACACCTTGCTGCCGTCGGCAACAACGCGCAACACCATCGTGCCGTTCAGGTACGACTCGAGGTAGACCAGATTTGGGCTCTTGTACCACAACCTCGTCAACCAGTCGCCGACGCGCCGCCCGCGCTCATCCTCCCAGCCGACCTGCTCGGCGAACAGGTGGCTCTGGGAGAGGCTGTTTGAAACCGCTGCGCCGATGACGACCTGTGGGTCGAGTGCGCCCTGGAGCCCACCAACCTGGCCCTGTGGGTTGGTAGCCGACAACAGCAATAGCGTGACAACTGCGTTCACGGTCATTTAGACGCCCGGCCTGCCGATAATGTTCTGGAGAAACCCACCTCTTGCGCGGGATTGGACGGGTATACTCGGCAGTCCAGGCAGGAATTGGTGTCCAAGAGCGTCAGGAGCCGTTCAGATTGAAGACTAAGACCGTTTCGACTCCGTCAGAGCCGACGGAGGATAATCGCCAAGAGGATGCGGCGGTAGCCGCACGACCCCGGGATGCCCTAACTCCCGAGGATCACCTCGAGTTGCTTCGTCAACTGTATCTCGCCCGCTACTTCGATGTGCGGCTGATCAAGGAGAAGCGGCGGGGACGCCTGCGTGGCACGCTGTACTCCTCTCATAATCAAGAGGCGATCCTGGTAGGAACTCTTTTTGGACTCAAGCCCGACGACTGGATCTCGCCAATCCACCGGGACATGCCCGCGTTCTTCCTGAAGGACATTCGCTCCGGCTGGGACAATGCAGACCGCAAGGGGATGACTATCGAGGAGGTCTGCTCGCAGGTTTGGGGCAAGGCGACCGCTCCGGGCAGGGCGAGGGACAACTGGTCTCACATCGGCGACGTGAAGCGCGGCATCATTCCCAGCACCAGCATGCTGGCGGGCACCATACCGGTCGCCTGCGGCGTTGCGTACGATTTCAAACTGAAGGGGCTCGACAACGTCGTTCTCACCTACAATGGCGAAGGCTCGACCGCGCAGGGCGTGTTCCACGAGGCGGTAAACCTCGCAGCCATCCACAAGTTGGCGGTCATCGTCATCATCGAGAACAACCAATGGGCTTACGGCACGCCGGTACACCTCGAGGTGCCGACGAAGGACGTTGCTGAGCGGGCGAAGGGCTACGGCATTCCAGGCCTGATTGCCGACGGGCAGGACGTCCTCGACGTGTACGACAAGACGATGTGGGCTGTTGACCGCGCGCGAAAGGGCCTCGGCCCGGCACTGATAGAGTGCAAGACGTTCCGCGCCTACGGCCACGGCGACCACGACGACGACCGCGCGGCGCGGTACCGTCCTGAGGAGGAGGTCACGAACGGCAGGAGCCGCGACCCGATTGCCGTCTTCAAGCGGCACCTCGTCGAGGGTGGACTTCTGAGCGAAGAGGACGCAGCCCGGTTCGCCCCCGAAGGGAAGGACGCGCCCAGCACAACCGATTCAGACTTCCCGCCGGAGGTAGTCGCCTACTTGAAGCGGGGCGTCGAGTTCGCCATCAAAGCCCCAATGCCGGAGCCGGACGAGGCGTTCCGGTGGGTGTTTGCAGAAGGGGACGAGTCATGAGCACAACCATCTCCGCCCCTCCCGTCGAACAGAAGAACTACCTCACAGCGCTGAGGGACGCCATTCGCTTCGAGATGCTGCGGAACCCCGAGATGGTCTGCATCGGCGAGGACATCGGCCTGCTTGGGGGCGCGTTCGGCGTAACCGAGGGGCTGCAGGAAGAGTTCGGCGCCGACCGCGTAATTGACGCGCCCATCAGCGAGGCAGCCATCGTCGGCGCGGCCATAGGAATGGCGCTCCGCGGCCGCCCGGTGATGGTGGAGATGCAGTTCATCGACTTCATTTCTTGCGGCTTTGACCAAATCGTCAACAACGCCGCGACCATGGCGTACCGCACCGCAGCCAAGGCGAGAGTTCCAATTGTCATCCGCGGTCCGAGCGGCGGCTACGGGGGAGGGGGGCCTTACCACAGTCAGCAGAACGAAGCGTGGTTCGCGCACTCGCCCGGCTTGAAAGTGGTCTGCCCATCCACGCCCCGCGATGCGTACGGCCTGATGGTGTCGTCGCTGCGCGACCCCAACCCGGTCATTTTCTATGAGGTCAAGGACCTCTACCGCAAGCGCGAGATCGAAGAGGAGATACCGGACGACACAATCATCCCGCTCGGCTCCGCGAGCATCGTCCGACCCGGCACCGACCTTACGATCATCAGTTACGGTAACCCGATGCACATGTGCATCAAGGTCGCCGGGATGCTGGCGGATGACGGCGTTGACGCCGAACTGATAGACCTCCGCACCCTGGTTCCGCTCGACGAGGAGACCATCTACCGCTCCGTCAAGAAGACCGGCCGTGTGCTCGTCGTGAATGAGGCGAGCAAGACGTGCGGTTTCGCAGGCGAAGTCATCGCCCGAGTCAACGAGAACTGCTTTGAGTACCTCGACGCGCCGCCGCTGCGCGTTACCCGCGCCGACACGCCCGTACCGTGGGTGCAGCCGCTGGAACTTGCGGTGCTGCCGTCCGTAGAGCAGGTGTACGAGACCGCCTTGAAGGTGGCTCGCTTCTGAAGGTTTATGGCTGAACCGATTCTCATGCCCGAACTCGGCGAGAGCGTCCACGAAGGGACGGTCAGCCGCTGGCTTAAGCAGGTAGGCGACCGCGTCGAAGAGGACGAGCCTGTCGTCGAAATCATGACCGACAAGGTGAACACCGAACTCGGTGCGCCCGCAGCCGGCGTCCTACTCAAGATTCTCGTGCCCGAAGGCGAGAACGTCGAGGTGTTCAAACCGCTTGGCCTCATCGGCGAGGAAGGCGAAGTCGTCGAAGAAGGCAACGGCAGCGGCAAACCCGCGCCGACCGCCGAAGCCCAACCCAAAGCGGGAGGGCAAGTCGCCTCGCGAGCCGAGGAAGACGGCGACGCGGGAGTGCAAGCCGCTCCGCGAGCCGAGGAGGGCGGCGACGGTGAGAAGCGCTGGTTCTCTCCGGTCGTGCGCGCGATGATGAAGGAGCACGACCTCTCCGAGCGCGAGGTCTCCGACATCCGAGGTTCCGGCGAGGGGGGCAGAGTCACGAAGAAGGACCTCGAGGCGTACCTCGAAACGCGGACGGGCGCGGCAGCGACCGCAAAGCGCGAGCCAGAGAAGGCCGCGAAGGTTGTGGAACCTGCGCCCGAAAAGCCCACGCCCACCCGAGCGGCAGCGCCGAAACCCGCGCCCGCCGCGGCAGCCGAAGGGCAGGAGGTCATCAAGCTCACCGGTCTTCGCCGTGCCATTGCGGAAGCGATGACTCGCGCACACGCCATCCCTTCCGTCTCGACGATCGCCGAGGTCAACGTGTCGCGGCTCGTCGAGTTCCGAAACGCGAACAAGGAATCGTTCCAGGAGATGTACGGCGTGCGCCTGACGTACACGCCGTTCTTCATCAAGGCGGCAACCGAAGCGCTGCTCGAGTACCCGATGCTCAACAGCTCCTTCCACGAGGACTACAGCGTAACGGTGAACCACGGCGTGAACATGGGCGTTGCGGTCGCGCTGGGCGACGGCAGCGAGGGGCTCGTTGTGCCGGTCATTCGAGATTGCCACAAGAAGACGCTTGTCGAGATTGCGCGAGACCTCGAGACGATCGCGGAGAAGGCGCGCTCGGGCTCGCTCGAACTCTCTGACATGCAGGGCGGGACGTTCTCGCTCACCAACCCAGGCTCCTATGGCGCGCTATTCGGCACACCCATGATTCCGCCAGGTCAGGCGGGAATCCTTGGAACCTACGCCATCAAGCAAACCCCCGTGGCGGAAAACGGCATGATTGCTGTCCGCCCGATGATGTATCTGGTCTTGTCCTACGACCACCGGCTGGTTGACGGGATGCTCGCGGGCATGTTCCTCAAGGCGTTGCGCGAGCGCCTCGAGCGATTCGACTTCTTCCGCTAACCCCCTCCGCGCTTGCGGGGAGGGCTGGGGAGGGGTCGCTTCCATCACCGCTCCCATCGCCTTTCGAGAACCGCGCCGGCGGCAGCGACGACGCCTGGAACCGGCGGCTGCAACTTCGCGACCCGAACCCGTGCCCGCGTCGCGCTCGGCAGGCGCTCCTCGATGAGATTGAGGACTCGCGCCGCCAAAGTCTCCACCAGCCGCACACGCTCCCCGGCGGTTACCTCCTGCACGATGGCGACCAGGTCGCCGTAGTCCACCGTGTCGGCGAGGGAGTCGCCTCCCCAAGAGCGCCCGGCCGCAACCTCCACCTCGAGGTCGAAGCGAAACCTGTGCCCGAGCTGCTGCTCCTCAGCGGTGAAGCCGTGGTGGGCGAAAACCTCCACCCCCTCGACGAACACGCACTTGGTCTCTTCGCGTTGCGCCATTCTGCGCACGATACCGCAACCGACGGCGCCGGCAACAGGTACTCTTCTTGGTAAATCGAACCACTCACGTGGGGAGGCTCCTAGGAGATGCTGCTCTTGTATGCTGTGATGGCGCTGGTCGGCGGTGGGCTGGTTCTGCTCTCCGCCTTCGGTGGGCACGACCACCACGTTGACCACAGCGGTGACCTCGACTTGGGCGCCGGCCACGACCTGAGCGCCGACCACGACGCCCACATCGAGGTTTCGCATCACGGAGACGTACCCGCCTCGGACGTGTGGATTGCGTTCTTGAGTCTTCGGTTCTGGACGTACTTCGCCACGATAACCGGGCTTCTGGGCCTGCTTCTCACGCTGTTCACCGAGCTCTCTTCGACTCTCATCGCGGGGACGTCGTTCACGACGGGGTTCCTCGGCGGGCTGTTCGTCGCGCTCACGGTGCGCTTCCTGCAACGGTCGGAGGGCGGCAGCAGCGTGGGAGTCGAGGACCTCATCGGCGTGGATGCTCGGGTGGTTGTTACCATCCATCCGGGCGAAGCGGGAAAGGTGCGGTGCCGCGTACGGGGTGAAACGATTGATATGCTCGCCGTGTTCGATGGTGAGCACACGATTCCGGCGGGAAGCGACGTGATGGTCGTCAGCATCGAGGGAAGCCACGCGCGAGTGGAACCGAAGAGCCAAGTGTGGTAAGGGAGCACAGTTGATGAACTCATTTTCATGGAATTCGATCGCCCAGTTGCAGTCTGACCGGCTGCAGGAGCTGTTCCAGCAAGGCGGTACGGTGCTGCTTTGGTCAATCCTCGCCTTTGGGTTCTTGGTCGGCGTAACTCTCGTGATCAAGCACCTGCTTCACATCTGTCCGCCGAACGAGGTGCTCATCTTCTCCGGGAGGCGCAGGCGCATGGAGGACGGCTCGATCCGAGGATACACAACCGTCTTCGGCGGCGGGCGACTCAAAAGGCCGCTCATAGAGAGCGTGTCGCGCATGAGCCTGAACACGATGGAGGTGCCGATCTCGATTCGCGGCGCTTACTCAAAGGGCGGCATCCCGCTGAACGTGGACGCGATCGCCAACGTGAAGATCTCAAGCGACCCGATCCTCATCGGCAACGCGATCGAGCGCTTCCTGGGGAGGGACCCGGAGGAGATACGCCGCGTGGCGAAAGAGACTCTCGAAGGGCACTTGCGCGGCGTGCTTGCTACGCTTACGCCGGAGGAGGTGAACGAGGACCGCCTCAAGTTCGCCGGCGAGCTCTCCCATGAATCGGAGGAGGACCTGGTGAAACTCGGCATCCAACTCGACACGCTGAAGATTCAGCACGTGTCGGACGACGTGGACTACCTCGACTCCATCGGCCGGAAGGCGATTGCGAAAGTCATCCGCGATGCCGAGATCGCCGAGAGCGACGCCAAGCGCGCCGCGGAGCAAACCGAAGCCGAGAACATGGGCCGCGCCAACGTAACGCGTGCCAACGCCGAGGCTGCCATCGCCCGATTGCAGAACGACCTTCGGCGCATCCAGGCGGACCTTGAGGCGAGGGTTCAGTCCGAAGAGGAACGCACCACCGCCGCCGCCCGCGAAGCGCGCGCGACCGCCGAGCAGGAACTGCAACGCATCCGGGCGGAGTTGGAAACGATTCGCCTGCAAGCAGACGCCGTGCTTCCCGCCGAAGCGAACAAGGTCGCGCAGGAGTTCGTTGCGCGAGGCGAGGCGGCATCGATCCGCGAGCAGGGCTCGGCGATGGCGGAAGCCTTCACTCGCCTCCATGAAGCGTGGCGCGAGGCGGGTAGCAACGCGCTCAGCGTGTACCTGATCGAGGACATAGACAAGCTGCTCAAGCGAGCCGCCGACGGCATCGCGCGCGTGCAGGTCGAAAACCTCAACGTGATTGACAGCGGCGAAGGAAAGACGCTCAGCGCCTATGTCGCTGCCTATCCCGCGATGATGGAAACGGTCTTCGACGCGGTGAAGCGCACAACCGGCATCGACATCGCCGGCGAAATATCCGGCACGAACCACACCCCCGAGAAGGAGGAACAGTCGCGATGATGATCGCCCTCGGAATCATACTCGGCACGCTCATCTTCGTTGGGCTGCTGTTGCTGTTCAACTTGCGAACGCTCGTCTACATCTGCGAGCCGAACGAAGTGCTCATCTTCAGTGGCCGCCGACGGCGCATTGGGAACAGGAGCTTCGGCTATCGTATCGTAAAGGGCGGCATGGGCTTCAGGCGCCCAATCGTGGAGCGCGTTGACCGCCTCGACCTCACCAACATGGTCATTGACGTGTCGGCGCACAACGCCTACTCGAAGGGCGGCGTGCCGCTGAGCGTCGCAGGCGTTGCGAACGTGAAGGTCGCCGGGCACGAGCCGGTGCTCAACAACGCCATCGAGCGGTTCCTCGGCAAGTCGCGCGTCGAGATCATGCAGATCGCCAAGGCGACGCTGGAGGGCAGCCTCCGCGGGGTCCTGGCGACGCTCACGCCAGAAGAGGTCAACGAAGACCGGATTCTCTTTGCCGAAAAACTGGTGCAAGAGGTCGAACACGACATGACCGCGCTCGGGTTGGTGGTTGACACTCTCAAGATCCAGCAGGTTACGGACGACGTGAAGTACCTCGATTCGATCGGGCGCATCAAGAGCGCCGAGATCGTCCGCGAGGCGCGTATCGCCGAGGCGATCGCCCAAGCGGATGCGGCAGTGGCAGCAGCCGAGAACCGCCTGAAGGAGGTCGAGGCGCAGGTGAAGGCGTCCATTGACGTCGCCCGCGCTGAGGCGGAGAAGCGCTTGGCGGACGCAATCACCAGGCGCGACGCGGTCGTCGCAGAAGAGAACGCCGCCGTCGCCGCGGCGGTCGCTCATGCAACGGCAGAGGTTGACGTGCAGACGGCGAGAGTCGAGCAAGTCCGGCGGCGACTCGAAGCGGATGTCGTCGCACCAGCGAAGGCTGCTTGCGAGGCGGCCGAAGCGCAGGCCAAGGCAGATGCTGCGCCGATCATCCAGGACGGCGCCGCGCGCGCAGACGCGCTTCGCATCCTCGCGAAGGCGTGGCATGCTGCAGGCCCGAACGCGCGCGAGGTGTTCCTTGTGCAGAAACTGGATCGCATCGTCGAGATCATCACCGACGCGATCGCCACCAGCAGAATCGAGCAGATTACGATGATTGACACAGCCACGAGCGGGGGCAGCGCGCCGATGAACGCGCTCTCGCTGACGGAGCAGATCAAGCAGATCTTCGGCGTTGACGTGGTGGAGAAGCTGCGCTCCTGGGAGCCGCCGAGGCGATCAGTGCAGGCTGAGTCCCGCACCACCCCGCCGCCTCCGGTCGAGGGGGATGAGGCGACGCCCACGGACAGCCGGACCGCGCACGAGAACTAAGAGGCGAACCGACCAACGAAGCACAGAGGGTTCGGGGCGGATGCCGCCCCGAACCCTCGTGCCAGACAGAAGCCGCGGGGCTTAGCCCCCTTCGAACTTCTTCAGCCTGCCCCTCAGTTCTTCCAGGAGGTCCGGGTCCGCCTCGGGGTCTTTCTCCAGCAGCGCGATCGCCTTCTTCTGAGTTGCAATCGCCTCAGCCTTCATGCCGTTGCGGAACTGCGCGAGAGCGAGGGTGTCGAGCACCATCGGGTCTTCGTTCTTCGTCAACTCGGCGGCCTTCTTGGCGAACTCGAGCGCCGCCGAGTAGTCCATCGGCAGCTTCGGCTCGTCCTCTTCCACCATCCGCCAGGCAATGTTGTTCAGGAACATCGGGTCGTCCTTGAACTCGCCGTTGGCCAGCTCCTTCGCAACGACCACAGCCGCCTTCGGGTCTGTGTCGAACAGGATGTCCACCTTCAGCCCGATGAGTAGGGGCTTCAGTTCAGGCCGCTTTGCGATGATGGTGTCAATCTCCTTGAGGGCAGTCTTGCTGTCGCCCACTTCGAGGGCGCTCATCAGTTTGCCCATCATCTCGTCGAGTTCGGCGGCCAGCCTGGCGTCCTCTTCCGCCTTGGCGCGGGCTGCCTTCACATCCCACTTGCCGGCAATGACATCATCGAGCACGGGCTTTAGCTCCATGGGGTGCCCGATCCAGAGAATCTGCTTCTGGCCACCTACGACGAACGCCGTCGGGATGCCGTTCTGGGCGGCTGCCTCCATCCATGTCGTCGCCATCTTGCCCTCCGGGCCGTCCAGCGCGACGTTGTATTCCATTTGGGCGCCCATCTCCTTGACGAACGCCTCGACCATCGCGAAGTGCTCCGTTCCGGTTGTGCCCGGCGGCACTTCGAACGAGTTGACGCCGATGATCGTTACCTTGTCCTTGTATTGCTTAGCCAGGTCAGTCAGGTGCGGGATGGTTTGGCGGCACGGGCCGCACCATGTCGCCCAGAACTCGACGACGTAAACCTTGTCGGTGGCGAACTCCTTGACCGGGCTGCCCTTCACCCACTTGGCGATGTCGAGTTTGGGGGCGGGGTCGCCGATTTTGAGGGATTGTGCTTGCGCGCTCACACCGACGGCCACCGCCGCCGCGAGCAGAATCGTTCGTTTCATGGTTTCTTCTCCGTGTTGAGGATTGCTCATTCTACGCGATTTTCGGTGGTTTCGTGCCCGACCGCAGGTTCCTGCGGGGACGCACCCACCCGATACGCATATCTGACGCTTGGCTGCCCATCCTGCATCTCCACGGTTCCCCAGCCGTCGGCAGCGATGAAGGCGAAGCGCTGCCTGCCGCTCAGCGCAGGCTTGAAGTCGAGTCGCCCACTCGGGCCGTGGTGCTGAAGACCGATGAGCGACGTATACACTCCGAAAGCCGCCAACGCGCGCCCGTAGTGGTCGCTGCACTCGATTTCGTTGTATGGATTGCGTCGCTCAGGCGCGTAGCGCTCGTGAGCCATCTTCACGAGCGCCAGCCCTTCCGCAAGCAGCCCCTCGGCGATCATGTGCGACGCCACCTGATACTCGAAGCCTGTCCAGACCTCATTGAGATATTGCGCCGCCCAGGCGCTCGAGCCTGTCCCGGTCGCCCGCTCCGCTCCCCCCTTGGGGAACGTGCAGATGATGAGCCCGCCCTCGCCGGGCATCGCGTACCAGCGTCCGCCCTCTACCACGCGCATGCTGTCACGATAGGGACCAACGTCGGGCGTGAAGTTGTAGCGGTACAGGGACCGCAGCGCAAGGAGCGTCTCCCGCTCGGGCACAACGCGCGGCAAACCCAACTGGTGGAGGTACGACTGCCCGAACAGTTGATCGGCGTGGCAGCCGTCGCCGGTCGCGTTGGCTTCCGGATGCTGCGGGTCGGGCTTGTGAACGAAGTACTCGCCGTTGAACAGCGTCTCAACCATCCGCTTCGAGCCTGCCTCGATGAGCGAAGCGCACTCTGACGCGAACTCCTCGTCTCCCATCTCCTGCGCCATCGCCTCTCCGGCGCGCAGCGCGGCGAGGTAGAGCGACGATATCCACGCCATCGGCCCGTACCAGTCGGCGTCGAGCGTGTTGTACTGCCTCCCCTCGAGCAAGCCGTCGCGGTCGCGGTCCTCGTTGATGAGGTGCTGCAACGCGCGCTTGATGCGTGGCCAGCGCCGCCGCAGGAACCGGTCGTCCCGCTGCATCGTGTGCTCTCGATAGGCGCGAAGCACACAGTTGCACTGACCATCGTGCGCCACCTGCCGACCGAACTCGCCTCGATAGTCTATCGCCCCCGTGTCTTCGTGGAACGACATGCCGAAGTCAATCTCTTCGCGGAGATAACGCTCGACCTCGGGGAACACGCGTGCGATGCCCTGCGCATAGCCCCACACGTGTGTGCACGTCCCGTGGCAGCAACCGACGCCCTCCCAGAACCAGAAGCGTCCGTCGGCAAAGCGATAGCAGGTGTTCGTCGCGAGGGTGCTGACGCTCGCGAAGGTTCGCACGAGCAGGTACCAGGGGAGCGTGGAGTCGTCATACCACGTCTTCACCCAGCCCATCGTGAGCGCCTCCAGTTCGGGAAGGCGGCTCGCGAGGTCCTCGGCAACGTGCTTTGCGTTGCGCCAGCGCGCCCCATACCACCTCTTCTGGCCTTCCAGTCCGGGGATGGAGCAGTTGGGGAAGTGCCAGGCGATGAGGAATCGCGCGGCGACCTCGCCGCCGGGCGGAACCTCGAGGTCAACCCACGTGCGGCACCCCCGGTCGGTCGCAACCGCGTCCCCGTCTCCACCCAGCGAGCAAACGGCGAACGTGCCGAAGTCGGGCAGGTCTTCGAGCGATCCCTCCCGTCGCGGTGTGTCGCTGAAAACAATGTCGTCGAACGCGATGTGCCCCCACCCACCGGACTCCTTGTCAACGCCGCGAAGGTGTGCCGTCTGTCCCTGAAGGTCGCGGACGTCGAAGAAGTCGAACCTCATGCGGTTGCTGTTCGAGCCGGTCGCCGAGCGCACGACCTTGTCGCCGACCAGCAGCTGCAACTCCGTCCTGCCGGCGTGATTCCCGCCGCCGATGCGGAAGTTGATGAACCCTCGCTCGATCACAAACGGCTCGCTCGTGAGCGTGCCGATGTGCTCGTCGGCTTGGCGCACATCTTCACCCTGGCGGGCGTTGTGCGTGTTGACCACGAAGCGCCCTTGAGCGTTCACGTCGCCCTGATAGCCGGGCATCTCACTCGTAAGCGTGGGGCGCGTGCCGAAGGCTGACCCTTCGGGCGTCCAGCGTCGGTATTCGCCCGACTCGAAGTCGTCGAAGGCAAGGTCCTCTCGCTCGCTTTCGATGGGTGAGTGCCTTGCGGAGCAGAGCACTCCCGCAAAGTCTTCAGCGCGCATCGTCTCGGCGTGCAGCAGTGCGTCCGGCGCGTTGCGCCGGGAGTGGAGCAAAACGGGGTTCTCGAAGTTGCACATTAGGCGGACGCGCCTCGGCTCGCGTCCGTCGTTTCGCACTGTGAACCGCATGACGACGGCGGGGAACGACGAGTCCTCCACGTTGAGCGGAACGAACGGCG
>Ga0209172_10005157_pt1 | contig 16247 bp, 13 predicted proteins | sample LarsenN4metaG_FD_184113 | JGI IMG/M metagenome (GOLD analysis project Ga0209172, IMG submission 184113) | Hot spring sediment bacterial and archeal communities from British Columbia, Canada, to study Microbial Dark Matter (Phase II) - Larsen... ... | reverse complement strand
GCCGTCAGTGTCGTCTTCCCGTGGTCAATGTGCCCCATCGTCCCTACGTTCAGATGCGGTTTGCTCCTGTCGTACTTTTCCTTCGCCATAGCTTTTCTCCTTCTAAAAATACTTTTAGTTATTTCATGATTTCCTGCGCCACAGATTGTGAAACTGGCGCATAGTGATCGAATTCCATACTGAACACACCGCGTCCCTGTGTTGCGGATCGCAATTCGGTTGCATAACCAAACATTTCACCAAGCGGAACTGTCGCGCGAATCGCTTGTGCGTTGCCGGGGCGGATATCCATGCCTTGAATGCTTCCACGTCGGCCATTGATCTGACCGATCACATCACCCAAATAATCATCGGGTACAACGACTTCCACTTTCATGATTGGTTCGAGCAAAACAGGTGAGCCCCGTTGAACGCCTTCTTTGAAGGCCATGGAAGCGGCCATCTTGAATGCCATTTCGTTTGAATCCACTTCGTGGAACGAACCATCGAACAGGGTGATCTTCATATCAACGACAGGATAACCAGCAAGAACACCGGTATCCGCCGCCTCCTTGATACCTTTTTCAACCGCCGGAATGTATTCCTTCGGAATGGCTCCACCCACAATCTTGTTCTCAAAAATGATGCCGCTGCCGCGCTCACCGGGCTCGAGTGAAATCACCACATGACCATATTGCCCGCGACCACCCGACTGTTTGGCATATTTATGATCCACTTTCGGAACAGCGCGGGTGATTGACTCACGGTACGCCACACGCGGTTTGCCAACGTTTGCCTGAACGCGGAACTCACGCAACATGCGGTCAACAAGGATGTCGAGATGCAGTTCACCCATTCCGGAGATGATCGTCTGTGCAGTATTTTCATCCGAGCGGACGCGGAACGTCGGGTCTTCCTCGGAAAGTTTGCGAAGCGCTTCGCCCATCTTTTCCTGATCGGCACTGCTTTTCGGCTCGATAGCAATCGAGATCACCGGCTCAGGGAACGAGATGTTTTCGAGCACGATCTTCTTATTATCGCAAAGTGTGTCGCCTGTAAATGATTCCTTAAAACCGAGAGCCGCGCCGATATCGCCGGCACGGACTTCTGTAATATCCTCGCGACGGTCGGCATGCATCCGGATCAAACGCCCGATGCGTTCGCGCTTGCCCTTGGTTGAATTGTTCAACATCTGTCCCTGGCTGACAACGCCAGAATAGACACGGAAATACGCCAGACGACCCACATAGGGATCAGTAACGATCTTGAAGACCAACGCGCTGAGAGGCGCGTCATCCTGTGCGGGAAGTTGAACCGGTTGCCCATCCTCATCCATCGCGCTAAGAGGGGGAACTTCTGCCGGAGAGGGAAGGTAATCAATGACTGCATCCAACAGGACTTGTACGCCTTTGTTCTTTAAAGAAGAACCGCAAAAAACAGGATAGGCTTTGTTGGCAAGGACACCTTTGCGAAGAGCCGCTTTCAGTTCGGGTATGCTGATTTCCTTCGCTTCGAGAAACTTGACGGTCAATTCATCGTCGAGTTCGGCGATTCTTTCCACCATGTGGGCGCGAGCCTCTGTTGCTTTATCCTTCAAATCCGCTGGAATTTCAACGGTTTTCGGTTCTTTACCAAGATCATCCTCCCAGACAATGGCTTTCATCTCGAGTAAATCGATAACGCCTTTGAAGGTTGCCTCAAACCCAATCGGTACCTGCATCGGAATCGGGTTGGCACCTAGGCGATCTTTAATGGTCTCAATCGTCCGCTCGTAGGAAGCGCCGACGCGATCCATTTTGTTGACGAAACAGATGCGCGGAACCCCGTATCGATCCGCCTGGCGCCAGACGGTTTCACTCTGCGGTTCGACACCCTGTACAGCATCGAAAACTACCACACCTCCATCCAACACACGGAGGGAGCGCTGGACTTCAGCGGTAAAGTCAATGTGCCCGGGAGTGTCGATCAGGTTAAATTGATAACCCTTCCACTCCGCCGAAACCGCTGCAGACACGATGGTAATGCCGCGTTCGCGTTCCTGCACCATCCAGTCGGTCACCGTTGTTCCGTCGTCTACGGAACCGATACGGTGAGTCTTACCGGTATAGAACATGATACGCTCGGTCGTGGTCGTTTTACCGGCGTCGATGTGGGCAATGATCCCAATATTTCGATACTTCTCTAACGGATACTCGCGGGCCATTCTCTAGTGGTTACCTTCTCATTACTCAGTTTAATAATTTAAATGCGATAGTGCGAAAACGCGCGGTTGGCTTCCGCCATCTTGTGAGTTTCGTCGCGCTTGCGGATCGCCGCGCCGGTTTCATTGAACGCGTCGATCAACTCGCCTGCAAGCTTATCCGGGAAGGATTTGCCGGAGCGTTCATGCGCTGCGGCGAGAATCCAGCGGATCGCCAGTGTGGTGCGCCGGTCGGATGAAACTTCCATCGGCACCTGATAGGTCGCACCGCCCACGCGCCTCGGCCGGACTTCCATCACGGGCGAAACATTTTTAAGAGCGCCTTCGAAGACGTCCAATGGATTCTTCTCAGTGCGCTCCTTGATCAAGTCCATCGCGCCGTAAATTACGCCAATGGCAACGCTTTTCTTGCCGCGTTTCAGTACATGCTGGACCATGGTCTGCACGTTCACACTTTTATAGCGGATATCGGGAAGGATCTCCCGTCTTTCGGGTTTGGATCTACGCATCTTTCACTTCTCCATCCATTTATTTGGGACGCTTCGCGCCGTACTTGGAACGCGCCTGCTTCCGATTTGCGACACCGGTGGTGTCTAGAGAGCCGCGCACAATGTGATAACGCACACCGGGCAGGTCTTTGACGCGTCCGCCGCGAACCAGCACTACAGAGTGTTCCTGCAGCTGATGACCTTCGCCGGGAATATAAGCGGTCACCTCGATGCCATTGGTCAGACGCACACGGGCGATCTTGCGTAACGCGGAATTCGGTTTCTTCGGCGTCATGGTGCGGACAACCGTACACACCCCGCGCTTCTGAGGCGCGCCCTTATCCTGGCGCACGCGGCGTTGCTTATAAGTATTCAAGGTAAATTGAAAAGCAGGAGCCTTGCTCTTTACCTTCTTGCTTTTGCGACCCTTGCGGATCATTTGATTGATAGTCGGCACGTTCAGCCTCCGGTCTTTCTTTTTCGATGATTGTATTTTTGCGTAAAATGAGGCCATCACAAGGATATTGATGGCCTCATCAGGTAGTGCCATGCTCAGCGGGGGTCAATTGCCGCTTTTTCGATTGGCAACGGAGCGAGATTTTATCATGCTCTTAACATAATCGTCAAGATTTTCTCTTGCTGACCATGCCATCACCGATCCCAAGCAGACCCGTATCCATCCTGGGAGGATGCTGTTTCTCCTCATCTTTTCCAAACTTAACGATATCGCCGCCTTCGTTGACTGCTTCCACTGCCAGCCCCAGCGACTGCAATTCTTTGACCAGCACACGGAAAGACGCCGGGATGCTAGGTTCCTCGATCGGTTCGCCTTTGACGATGGCTTCATACGTATTGACGCGGCCTTGAACATCGTCGGATTTGACCGTGAGCATTTCCTGTAACGTATACGCCGCGCCATAGGCTTCGAGCGCCCATACTTCCATTTCACCGAATCGTTGACCACCGAACTGCGCTTTGCCTCCCAACGGCTGTTGGGTGACCAGGCTATACGGACCCGTTGAGCGGGCGTGGACTTTATCTTCCACAAGGTGGTGCAATTTCAAGATCGTCATTACACCGACCGTCACCGGCTGGTCGTAGGGATTACCGGTCTTCCCATCCCGGAGGATTTGTTTGCCGAGGATGGGCAAAGGTTGACCCGTCGAATGAACGATTTCCTGTGCCACTTCCATCAGCCTTGCCTCAGCAACTCTGCCAGTGTGCCCATGCGCTTCGATCCACAAACGCAGACAGGCGTTAACCGCTGCATTATTATATTCCTCGCGCTCGCGCGGATTGATATCCTCCGGGTAAAAGATCGTATCTGGATCATAATCCCGATCACGAAGCCATTCCGTGGCTGTTGCCAACCGGGCATAATCGGGGTCGTTCAAATCGTACACATCGTATTTGCGTTTGCCCAGCCATTCTTCCAGGTAGAGACGTCGAACTTCATCATCGTCTTGAATGGACTCTGGGTCATACTCTTTATCTTTGATCCATTCCCAGGCTTTTGCACCGACATCCTTCCAGGCTTCGTCAATAATCCATGCACGGGCGAGTTCGGCTTCGATCTCCTCTTCTGATGCTCCATCGAACACAGGTGTCACCGCGCGATAACCGAGTCGCTTTGCAGCCCAACCGAGATGGACCTCAAGCACCTGACCGATGTTCATACGTCCCGGAACACCGAGTGGATTCAAAATGATATCCACCGGCGTGCCGTCTTCAAGGAACGGCATATCTTCCACAGGCACAACTTTTGAAACAACCCCCTTGTTGCCGTGCCGTCCAGCCATCTTATCGCCCGCGGTCAACTTGCGGCGTTGGGCGACAGAGACACGCACCATCATATCCACGCCTGCAGAAAGGTCGGAATTCTCCTCGCGCGTGAACACTTTCACATCCACAACCTTGCCGCGCTCACCGTGCGGCATCCGGAGCGATGTGTCTTTCACATCTCGTGATTTCTCGCCGAAGATCGCGCGTAAGAGTCGTTCTTCAGGCGTGAGTTCCTTTTCACCTTTTGGCGTGATCTTCCCAACGAGAATATCGTTGGGTCCTACTTCCGCGCCAATGCGAATAATGCCGTTCTCGTCCAGGTCTTTGATCGCGTCTTCGCCGACATTTGGAATGTCGCGAGTGATCTCTTCCGGACCGAGTTTGGTATCACGCGCTTCCACTTCGTATTTTTCGATATGCACTGATGTGAAGCGATCCTCCTGCACGAGCCGCTCTGAGATCAAGATCGCATCTTCAAAATTGCCACCTTCCCATGAAAGGAAGGCGACAACAGCATTCTGTCCAAGCGCCAACTGGCCGCTCTCTGTGGATGAAGAGTCGGCAATGATATCGCCTTTCTTGATCTTTTGACCTTTTACAACTGCAGGACGCTGATCGATGCATGTACTCTGATTGGAACGTTGGTATTTGCGCAACTGATATGTGTGCGCGCTTCCGCCTCGTTCGCGGACGGTGATCGTGTTCCCCGTCACCGACGTCACCTCACCGTCTGCCTCTGCCACAACCACCTGACCCGAATCAAGCGCAGCGTAATACTCCATACCTGTGGAAACAAGCGGGATTTCGGGCCGGACGAGAGGCACAGCCTGAGTCTGCATGTTCGCGCCCATCAAAGCGCGGTTGGCATCATCATGTTCAAGGAAAGGTATGAGCGCAGCGCTAATGCCAACGACTTGGTGCGGCGCGACATCCATATAATCGACCGAATCCGGCACAGAGAAGATAAAACCAGAGTGATACCGGCAGGACACACGCTCGCGGACAAATTCCTTTTTGTCAGTCAAAGGCGCATTCGCCTGAGCAATGACATACTTGTCCTCTGCGTCCGCGGAAAGGTAATCGAACTGGTCAGAAACATACGGCATAATTGGAACAGGCGCGCCGATCTTGGCAAGCCTTTTTACCATCTTTCCGTCAATTGTTTCGCCCGATTCGTATAATACTTCCTCGGTCTTAGGGTCAACGATCTTCTCGCGGACTGTACGACCTTCGAGGCGTTCGTCATCGGCTTCCATGATGCGGAAGACTTTTCGGTACGGTGTCTCGATGAAACCGTATTCATTGACGCGAGCGAACGAAGCCAGGCGTCCGATCAAACCAATGTTCGGACCTTCAGGAGTCTCGATCGGGCAAATACGGCCATAGTGTGAGTGATGGACATCGCGAACATCAAAGCCGGCGCGTTCGCGGCGCAAGCCACCGGGACCCAACGCGGAAAGCGTGCGTTTGTGCCGCAATTCTGCAAGCGGATTCGTTTGGTCCATGAACTGGGAGAGTTGGGATGATCCGAAAAACTCACGTAACGCCGCAACTACTGGGCGAATGTTGACGAGTGTTACAGGGGACAATTGCTCCTGGTCACGGATGGACATGCGCTCTTTGATCACTCGCTCCATACGGCGCAAACCGATGCGCAATTTGTTTTGGATCAACTCACCCACTGTCTTTACACGTCGGTTACCGAGGTGGTCAATATCATCGGGTTTTTCCACACTGTTGTTAATTTGAATCATGCGGCGAATCAGGCGTATCACATCCTGCTTCGTCACTGTTCGGTGTGGAATCGGAACGTTGAGATCAAGTTTCTGGTTCAGCTTGTAACGGCCGACCCGCTCGAGATCGTAGTGTCTTTGATCAAACAACTGTTCTTCGAGGAATTGGCGAGCATTATCCAACGTAGCAGGGTCGCCGGGGCGCATCTTCTTGAAGAACTCGATCAGCGCGGCTTCGGCGATGGTCAAGCCACCGGAGAGGTCCCATTCGGGTTCCTGCTTTAAAGTGGAGGCAATGAAAAGCCGTTCAGGGTTGTTGTCCACATCCTGAAACAGTGATAGCAGCTCTTCGTCTGTGCCCAATTTGAGAGGCGAATCTTTGATACCATCATTGACAGCCGCCATAGCGCGCAGGAATACCGTGATAGGGACCGTGCGTTTGCGATTGAACTTTAGGATGATGTAGTCAGATTTGCGGGTCTCGAACTCCATCCACGCGCCGCGGTCGGGAATTAATTTGGACATGGCGAGCGGGCGCCCCGTCGCTCGATCCGTGGGCGCTTCAAAGTAAACGCCGGGAGAGCGGATCAGCTGCGAGACGACGACGCGCTCCGTCCCGTTAATAATGAACGTGCCTTTGTCGGTCATCTCGGGGAAATCGCCGAGGAAGATATCCTGCTTGATAGGCTCAGGTACGTCCGCACCCGCAAGCAAAACGGAAACATACAACGGACTGGCATAGGTGAGGTCACGCTCGACACATTCTTCGATAGTGTGCTTCGGCTCGCCAAACCAGTATTTGAGACCCCATTGCTTTGCTTCGGGGCTGCGCCCGGGGAAATAAAGTTTCATCCCCTTGTTGTAGGATTCGATAGGCGACACTTCATGGAAGAGATCGCCCAGTCCCTCTTTCTTGAGGCGTTCAAATGAGTCCAATTGGACTTCGATAAGGTTGGGAAGTTTGATATTAACTGGGATACGCGCGTAGGTTCTACGAGGCAAAGAAGAAGACATTCGGTTGGCTCCTGGCTATACTGGCTGGATGTCTGTGCGCCGTTACGAAGTACCCACTCTCATCCCTGAATTTAGTGCTTGCCGGGTAACAGGTGCAATTCAAATTTAGGATGCGTACAGAGTTAGTAAACACACGAAGCCATCCCGCATGATGGACGGGATAGCAAAACTTGATTATATATGAAGGGTTTGATATACGCAAGGGATTTCAACGATGAATTTCAGCCCATTCCCTTCGTGCGATTTCGGCGATTTTATCACAATCCGGGTATTCCGCAACTCGACTAGGTTACGCGGGGTTTAGATATACGATATCAACCCCATCCCGCGGGAGGACGCAATGGCAACAGCACAACCCAAGGCAAACGATCGGCGTGAAATATTCGGCTGGGCAATGTATGACTGGTCAAACTCGGCGTTCAGTACGACGGTGGGAACGGTATTCCTCGGACCCTACATCGCCGCCCTTGCGGCAGAAGCGGCGAAGGCATATCCCGATGGCTTGGCACGATTTTTCGGAATTCCGGTAGCACCGGATTCTTTTCTCCCGTACTGTATTTCATTTTCGGTCTTCCTTCAAGTCTTATTCCTCCCCATCCTCGGCGCCATCGCGGACTATTCACACCTCCGCAAGCGGATGATGCAGATCTTCGCGACCATTGGCGCGCTTTGTACCATAGCTATGTTCTTTGTAGTTGGGGAAACATGGTGGCTGGGAGGTTTGTTGTTCATCTTCGCGAACCTTTCCTTTGGTGCGGGAATCGTGTTTTACAACGCCTACCTGCCCGATATTGCCACCGAGGATGAAAGAGACCGAGTCTCTTCGTATGGCTGGGCAATGGGATTCCTTGGCGGCGGCACCTTGCTCGCCTTAAATTTAGCCTTCTACATCTTTAGTGAGGATATCGGAGTGCCAAGCGACCTTGCGGTGCGGATTAACCTCGCATCGGCCGGCATCTGGTGGATGGGTTTTTCCTTCATCACGTGGCAACGGTTGCGTCCTCGCCACGCAGCGAGACCCCTGCCCCAAGGCGAGACCTACGTAAGTATCGGATTCAAGCAACTTGGAAAGACCTTCCGCGAGATCAAACACTTTCCCGAAACGATCAAATATCTGCTCGCGTACTTCCTTTACAACGATGGAATCCAAACAGTGATCGCCATCGCGTCGACTTTTGCCGCGGCTCCCATCGCTCGCGGAGGCGTAGGGATGTCACAGGATACGTTGATCGCCGTCATCCTCATGATTCAATTTGTGGCGTTTGGCGGTGCGCTGTTCTGGGGCAAGCTCGCAAAATGGATCGGCGCGAAGCAATCCATCATGGTTAGCCTTGTGATATGGGCGGCGGTGGTGATCTACGCCTACGGCGGATTGCAAGGCGAATCACGCGTCACTGAGTTTTTTGTGTTGGGTTTCTTTATCGCCATCGTCCTTGGCGGTTCGCAGGCGATCAGCCGCAGCCTGTTTGCCCAGATGATCCCCAAGGGAAAAGAAGCGGAATTTTATTCCTTTTATGAGGTCAGCGAGCGCGGCACTTCATGGACGGGTCCGCTCATCTTCGGGTTGGCAAACCAGATGTTCGGCAGCCTGCGATACGGCATCCTTGCCCTGATCTTTTATTTCATCGCAGGTTTAATCGTCCTGCCGTTTGTGAATGTGAAAAAGGCGATGGACGACGCGAAGAGCTATCAACCCACGGAATAGTGTTTTCGCTAAAAAAGGAAAGTCGCGAGTTCATCACTCGCGACTTTTTGATTACAACTTCGGCAGGACAATGGACTGCTGTTTCTGATACTTACCTTTCTTGTCCGCGTAGGAAATTTCGCATTCCTCGTCTGCTTCAAAAAACAGGACTTGTGCCAGCCCCTCGTTGGCGTAAATCTTCGCGGGGAGCGGTGTGGTATTCGAGATCTCCAAAGTCACGTAGCCTTCCCACTCAGGCTCAAACGGAGTGACATTGACGATCAGCCCGCAACGCGCATACGTGGACTTGCCAAGGCAAACCGTGAGCACTTTACGCGGAATGCGGAAATACTCGACTGTCCGTGCCAGGGCAAATGAGTTGGGCGGAATGATGCACACATCTCCTTTGAACTCGAACATGGATTTCGGGTCGAAGTTCTTGGGGTCAACGATGGCGGAGTGTACGTTCGTGAAGATCATGAACTCGTCCGCAACGCGGACATCGTAGCCGTACGACGACACGCCGTATGAAATCACACCTTGTCGAACCTGCTTATCCACGAAAGGCTCGATCATTCTTTGCTCTCCCGCCATTTTACGAATCCAGTGATCGGGTTTGAGTCCCATGAGTATCTCCAGTCATGTCACCCTGAGCACAGCGAAGGGTCTCGCCGTTTCGCGGCGGGATTCTTCGGTCGTTTCGCTCCCTCAGAATGGCACATTAATTATTTCACAACAATTACAACCTGCGTGAGTTTGCTCGATTGTACTTCAACCCATCTTTCATAAAAACCGCCGTTATGTATGAGAGTAATGCGATAACGTCCAGCAGACAGGTCGCCGATGGCAGCGTTCTCGGTTCGCGTTGTCAGAGTGGGATGATAGGTATCAATATAATACACACCGAGAACATTGTTCGACTCGTCGACGTGTTGCACTGTAATGGTCGCTTTCTGAAATTGGGAGTTTTCATTTACGATGGAAAATTCGATTGCGCCAGAATTCGAGGTTCTTGGGGTCAGCCACAATTCAGAGTTGACCGTCGAAAAATAATCCTCGACATCCCCGCGGCGGACTTCAAAGTGTAAGTGGCTACCAATAGCTACGCCGCTCTGCCCCACCTCCCCGATCTTATCCCCCATTGCAATCAGGTCGCCTGTCTTCACGTCAATCTTCGAAAGGTGTGCATATAAGGTGAACAAATTATCTTCATGCTCAATAACAACGAGATTGCCATAATAAACACGCCATGGACTATATATCGCTACATCATCGAGTCCGGCAAAGATGACCGAGCCATCCCCCGCGGCATAAACGGGCGTCCCGAAGGCATTGACGAACTCCACTCCATGGTGTGGATCACGCGTCCCGTCCGCGGTGGAGGCGAAGGGATAGGTTCTATCCACCGAATCATTTGCAGAAGGAAGAATCGGTCGCTGGAGGATGAAGTTTCCATCTGTGATGCAGAAATCAGCAGTGAATGGATCACACGGGATCGCTGTGGCTGTTGGCGTAACAGTTGGATGGAGGGTTGCGGTTTGCGTGGGAATAACAAAAGTGGAAGTTGGCTTACTAATCGAAACGATGGCTGCAGATGGCTGGGGTGATGGGGTTGCAGTTTGCACTGGCATACAGGATGCAAACAAGATCATCACCCACAGCGAGCGCAATTTTCGATTCATACTTCAGTAAGATTGCTTCACTCCCTCGGTCTGGATACATCCCGCGAAAAGGCACGCGGGACACTCGACCAGCGGTCGCTCGCAATCACATCTAAATCCCTCCGCGGTCTTTCATGACCTTGCGGATTTTCTTTTCGAGGGAATCAGCTTTCTTTTCGAGTTCGGCAAGTTCGCTCAAGTATTCGTCACCAGCAGGTTTATCCGGCAATGAGTTGACGTTGATGCGCACATTGTAGGCGGCGGCAGTGAGCGAAGCGCGGGACATGGCAAAGCCGGACATCGCGTCACTGATGGCATTGAGATTTCCGTGCTCGGCGCATTTGACCGCGAGCTCCATGATCTTGATCGACCTTTCGGCTGAATGAAGCGGAATGTTCGCGGCGTTCAACGTGGCAAGCTGAATTGCGGCAGTGCGGGCTTTTTGTTGGTCTTCCGTCTCTTTCGGCAATTTGAACGCGCCGATGACCGCTTCGAACGACGCGGCGTCATCGTCCACAGCTTGGGTCATTTCAGCGCGGAGTTTTTCAGCCATCACGCGTACGGCTTGCATCTCGGCTTCGACCTCGGCGTATTTTTTTCGCCCGATGGTGAGTCCAGCGACCATGGCAACCAACGCGGCTCCCATCGCACCCGCATACGCCGCGGCAGAGCCGCCACCGGGAGCCGGTACAGCGGAGGCTAACTCGTCAAGAAATGAAGCAGGCTTGGCGGCGTTTGAATCGTTGGCTGAATCGGCTGAGAAGAGTCGAGACTCGAGAATCTGTTCAGGTGAAAATGAATCCAATTGGGTGTACCAAACCGCCGCATCCACCAACGCATCTTGGGGGATCAACCCAACGAGTTCGCTGTGATGAATCGCAACTCCATATCGCTGTGCTTCACGCCGAACAAATTCGACAACACGAGCAATGGGCGTTTCGTGAAAGTTGGTGAGGTTCATCGAGACCTGCGCGCGACCATCCACGAGCAAGCCAAGACCTTTGACGTAACGAAGTCCGCCGGAGGATTGACGAACGGCTTTCGCGATTTTCTTTGCGATGCTCACATCGTCGGTTGTGAGGTAGACGTTGAACGCGATCAACGGATTGCGCGCGCCGATGACGGTGGCTCCGGCTTTGGGCAATGAACTCGGACCGTAATCGGGTTTGCGATTCGGATCTGACTCGATCTCGGTTTTGAGCGCTTCATATTGACCTTTGCGGATGTTTTCGAGATTGACGCGTTCAGGACGGGTCGCCGCCGCTTCATATAAATAGACGGGGATACTAAGTTCTTCACCTACGCGTTGACCCAAACGTTTGGCGATGGCTATGCAATCGTCCATCGTTGCGCCATTGAGCGGCACGAACGGACAGACATCCGTCGCGCCGATGCGCGGATGCTCACCGGTGTGCTTGTCGAGATCAATGAGTTCGGCGGAGGCGCGGATGGCGCGAAACGCGGCTTCTTCCACACCTGCGAGTGAACCGGCAAAGGTCAACACCGTGCGGTTGTGGTCGAGGTCAGAGGAACGGTCGAGCAGTTTCACCTCGCTAACCGACTGGATGGCGGCGACGATCTGATCGATCACTTCGGGTCGCCGCGCTTCGGAAAAGTTGGGGATGCATTCGATGAGAGGAGGCATGGGTTTTTCGATTTTCGATTTACGATTTTGGATTTGTGAGTGTCAAGACTATTATAATTCGGGAAACGATTCCGGAAGGGATTTAACGATGAATATAAAGCGGATATTCAGGATGCTTCTCATTGTACTTGTTGTAAGCCTCTTACTCGCCTGTAACGCCGTCGTCCCCACCGAGGAGCCGCCCGGCGTGGGCGACAAAGCCGAGCGTGGCTACGCGCTCAGCGAGCCGGTAATTGCTGCATTAGAGGAATACAAAACAGAGAACGGCGTCTATCCTCAAACGCTTGCAGAACTTGTCCCGGAATACATTTCCGCTGTTCCAACGAAAGATGAAGTGTTGGACTTTTCATACATTTCCACCGGTGACAGTTTCTCGTTTTCGTTTCATTACATCGGTCCCGGAATGAACACATGCACATACACACCTGAAGAACAGTGGCAATGTTCAGGCGCGTATTGAAATAATGGAGGAAAACAATGAATCCTGAAGATTTCATTCGAGCATACGAGGCAGCATTGGCGAGTCAGGATAGGGGTCAAATCAACCCGCTGGTTCACGGTGATGCCTGTGTCACTTTTTCCAATGGAACGGTTCATAAAGGTAAACACGAGGTGCAAAAAGCGTTCGAGAAAAACTTCTCGCTTATCAAAGACGAAAAATATTCGATCACAAACGTGCATTGGGTGATGAAAAGTTCCGAAACGGCGGTCTATCTATTCGAGTTCAACTGGAGCGGGATCATCAACGACAAACCTGCCAGCGGCGGAGGCAGAGGCACATCCGTGCTGGTCAACGAGGACGGCAAATGGAAACTTCTCGTAGAGCACCTGGGTCCCAAACCAATATGAACAAGAAGAAATTCATTCGGCGCTTACCGGGGAGCGATATCCTTACGCAAGTTCATGAATTCGCGGAACAACCCTGAAAAGTCGAAATTCTTTAGATGGTATAATTCCCGCCGTTATGCTTCAAGAACCTACATCACAAAAATCGCAGATCTGCCCCACGTGTGGAACGCGCCTCAGCGAAAGCGCGACGCGCTGTCTCGTGTGCGGGACGGAACTCAAAACGAAAGCCGCGACCAAAGCAAAAAAAGCGGATACGGTTGTGCAAGCCAGCCGCATGCCCGAGATCACACTCAGTTTACCGGCTGCGCTCGCCGCACTTGTCATCGTGCTATTGATCGGCGCGGTTGTTGTTTATTTCGTCCTGTCAACCGGTGCAGCCGGTACGTCGCTCGTCACACCGACCGCCGAAGGCACAACGACAGCGACCGCCACCATCACACCGACGTCAACCGAATTGCCAACCGGCACACCCATTCCCACTGAAACACCCTTACCGCCCTTCGATTACACCGTGCGCGAAGGTGAAACGTGCGGCGTCATTGCCGCCACATTCAAAATCTCGGTACAGAGTATCATCATCACGAATCAACTTTCGTCTGAATGTTTTGTATCGGTCGGGCAGGTATTGAAGATTCCGTATCCCACTGCCACACCTGCGCCTCCGCCAACCGAGATTCCAAACTCAGCCACACAGACCGCGCAAGCTTGTGAAAAAGTAGCGTACACTGTTCAAGAAAATGATACACTCTCGACGATCTCGCTCAACTACAATGTCCCGCAGGATGCGATCAAATTTTATAACGGACTCTCCACAGATAACGTATTCCTTGGGCAAAGCCTGACCATCCCTTTGTGTGAACGATTCGCCACGCCGGGACCAACCCCCACTGCGACATTGCCGCCTCCTTACCCGGCTCCCAACCTGCTCCTCCCAGCGGACGGCGCCGCGTTCACACTGGCGAACGATGTTGTCACTTTGCAATGGGCATCGGTCGGCACACTGCGCGACAACGAAGCGTATCAGGTCATCATCGAAGATGTGACCACCGGCGAACTTCGCATCACCGATTACGTGACCGATACGAAGTACATCGTGCCCGTATCCTTCCGCCCGAACGACAACCTCGCGCACCTCATCCGCTGGTGGGTAGCGACCGTCCGCCAGAACGGCGTGGACGAGCAGGGACAACCTGTATGGGTTTCGGCAGGCGCAGCCAGTGAAAAGCGCGGCTTCACATGGGTGGGCGTAGCTGTGCAGGGAACGCCGAATCCGTAAGTATGTAGAGGGTGCGACGCACACGCCAGATCAATGCAACCTTCTTCGGGTGAGGTGCGACGCACTCGTAATGTGAGTTTGTAAAGGAAAAGCCGCTATATCCTCTGGAAAGTAGAAAGTGGAGAAGGATATGGCGGTTTTTATTATTCAAATGGAGCAACCATGGATATCCGCTCTTACAACCGCGAGGCATGGAACCGTGAAGTCGAATCGAACAATCGTTGGACACAGCCTGTGGGTCATGAAGAAATCGAAAAAGCAAAACGGGGTGAGTTTGGAATTTTACTGACGGAAAACATCCCCGTCCCTCATCGCTGGTTTCCGCAATTAAAAGGTGCGGAGGTGTTGTGTCTCGCCAGCGGAGGCGGTCAGCAGGGACCCGTGTTCGCCGCGCTCGGCGCGAACGTGACCGTCTTCGACAACTCACCTGCCCAACTCAAACAAGACACTCTCGTTGCAGAACGAGAAGGTTTGACACTCAAAACCGTCGAAGGCGACGCGGCAGATTTGTCTGCGTTTGCCGATGAATCGTTTGATTTGATCTTCAATCCCGTTTCAACTGTTTTCATGCAAGATGTTCGGGTGGTTTGGCGCGAATGTTATCGCGTGCTTCGCCACGGAGGGATTTTGATGACCGGCGCGATGAACCCTGTCCACTACATTTTCGACTTATACAAAATCGATGAAGGCGTTTTGGAAGTTGCACATTCGATCCCATACTCGGATGTAACCAGCCTCCCAAAAGAGGATTTGGATGAGTACCTTGCCAAAGGCTTCCCTCTTGAGTTCGGTCACTCGCTAACGGATTTGCTCGGCGGTCAATGCGTGGCGGGGTTCGTTATCACCGACTTGTACGAAGATGTAATGCCCGATTCGCCGCTGTCGAAATATCATCCCAACTATATTGTCACGCGGGCAGTCAAGATGTAAAATGGGTTGACAATGACCACGTATGAAGCGCGTTTACAAGACAACTATCTCGCGCTCCTGGAGGAAGCGAGCAAATATTACATGGCACGCGGAGACGTTTTCACCACGCTGCAAAACCTAACGCGTCGTTTGGGGGAGGCAAAAATTCCGTACGCGCTTGTTGGCGGTCTGGCATTGGCGGCGCATGGGTTTGTGCGGATGACGCAGGATGTAGACTTGTTGATGACCCAAGAGGGATTGGAAGCCTTCAAGGAAAAATTCGTGGGGCGCGGATACGTATTGGCGTTTTCAGGCGCACAAAAGACATTTCGGGATACCGAAACACAGGTGCGAATCGAGATTTTGATTACGGGGGATTATCCCGGGGACGGCAATCCCAAGCCCGTTGCATTTCCCGACCCATCCATTGTTTTTACCGAACGCGGCGGGATGCGCATCATTCCCATCGAAAAACTGATCGAGCTCAAGCTGGCTTCTGGGATGAGCGCGCCGCATCGTTTGCGCGATCTAGCTGATGTGCAAGACTTGATCGCGACGCTTAAACTACCCATCGAGTTTTCCGAAACATTGGACTCTTCAGTGCGCGAAAAGTTCCGCGAGTTGTGGCACAGCGCGCAGGTAGATACTCCAAACGAATCAGAGTGAGAGAATTCATCCAACAAGTTTTACAGTTCGAATTCGGTCACTCGTAGTTGGGGTTTTCTAAAACTAATTTCAGGAGAAATATTGCAATGTCTTACACACTCATCCGCAACGGAACATTGATTGACGGCACGGGGAAGGCTCCGCTTGCCAACGCGGCGATCCTCGTTAAGGATAATCGCATCCACTCCGTCGGGGCGGCGGATACGCTCAGTCTGCCGAACCAAGCCACCACGGAGATCGACGCGGGCGGCGGGTTCATCCTGCCGGGGTTCATCGACACGCATGTCCACTTGATGCTCGAAGGCGTGAACCTCGCGCGCGACATGGTCACGCCATTCTCGATGCGATTCTTCAATGCAGT
>Ga0209172_10005151_pt1 | contig 16274 bp, 19 predicted proteins | sample LarsenN4metaG_FD_184113 | JGI IMG/M metagenome (GOLD analysis project Ga0209172, IMG submission 184113) | Hot spring sediment bacterial and archeal communities from British Columbia, Canada, to study Microbial Dark Matter (Phase II) - Larsen... ... | reverse complement strand
ATACACTAATCCTTGGGCGTGTTGAACAATGGTTTCCATAACCGTTCAGTTAAATTTTGATTACGCCCTTTCTTTCAGATTTTTCCTTCTTTGGCAACCCCTTGTTGAAACTGGTGCAAGATCTCAGTTAATCCTCTAACGCGTGGTATAGCCGAATGAGCGATTTTGCAGAATGCAGAATTGGCGGGCTGTTCAACCCATAATCTAAGACGCTGAGGGGCAGTTTTTTACGGCTGCACCTCGATATTGACTGGGGTAAGTCTGCTAAACCCGCCTTTCCAATCGGTCAATCTCAAGTGGATTTGATATGAGTCGAGTGTCTTATTCTTCTTTTCTCAGAAACTTGCGAATTTGATATTCTTTCGCTTCTACCAGTTTGTAATTTCCTTGACCCATTGCTTTCGCAAAGGATGCTTCAACTTTATCTAAAGCCGCTTGGGGAATAGATTTCCAATTTTCTCGGGTGGCCCAACGAATCACAAATGCGATCGCGTCTAACTCAGACGGGTCAAGCCAAACTTCTTTGCCCAAGTAGCCAGGGTAGCTGGCCAGAGCCGTTGTCCAAATTTCTTCATCTAGCTGAATAAACTTTTCTCTTAAATTAGGATCAACCTTAAATTTGAGCCATTCAATAACCATAGGTGAAAGCCAACGATATTTTTGCGGAAAACCGTACCCAGGCTTATCTCACCATGCCAAACTGATTTTGTCAAAATAGGGATGTTTGGTTAGAGTATGGCATACAGATTTTTTTTAAAAAATCGATAATAAATAAGCTACCACTGGCTATCTGCCATCTAACCCATTATGGGGAGTCAAAATGGACAACAACAACTGGCTAACGCAATTGCTGATGATTGGGGTTGGCACAACATCGATGGTGGCCGACAAGATTAAAGAAGTTGGCGATGAATTGGTCAAAGACGGCAAGTTAAACCCTGACCAAGCGAAAGAAGTCATCGATAACATGGTGAACACCTTGAAATCTGAGCAAGGAAATGTCGAGGCCCATATTCAACGGCAGATCCGCAACGTCATGCAAGATATGGGTGTGCCCCGTCAGGCAGAAGTCGATGAATTGCGTGGTCGCATCGATCGCCTAGAGCGGCAAATTAGAGATTTAGAAAATAAACTCTGGCGCTAAATTCTTTTTGTGCTGATTAAGGTAGAGAGCTGATTGTCCATAGCTGTTTAACAACTGCAAAACAATCAGCCAATGTTTCGGTTTGATTAGAAGTGAGGCACTGCTCAGAATTTACTTCTGACACTTTTCGATTTCTTTAACTTCAGCATCTAGTTTCTTTTGGATAGCAACCTTGTAAGCGTCTCCATTTAGTTGGGAACCTGCTTTTTTCATTTCATTGAAGGCTTCTTTTTCTGCATATTCAGCCTCTCGCAAAGCTTCATTAGCTTGCTCACAATTCCAAGGGTGTCCAAGCCTATAAACAATACCAAAAGTGATTGCCCCTAAGAAGATTGCCCCAACAATCCCGTTAAACCATACCCTTGCTTTACTCATAATCAGGCTTAGCTAATGTCTAAAGCAGAATGCCCTGATTCAAGACAAAAAACAGGGCAAACATGCGCGATCACACAATTTCTTAACAGAGGAATTGAATCCTTCTTTATTTACTTTTTATAGACAATAAATCCGGCAATTACATCTAGCAGTGCTTCGGGTTCGTCTGCTCGAACCGCATGGCCGCTGTTTTCAAAGATTCGCAAATCGGAATTGGGTATTAAGTCTGCGATTTCCTCAGAAAATTCGGGGGGGCAGATCCAGTCGTGTTTGCCTGCAATAACCAGCGTGGGAGCGGTGATCTGAGGCAGTTGCGATCGCACGTCATACGTTCGCAAGAACCCGCCAAATGCCTCGTTGATCGCATCGGCTGAAAGAATGGCACGGTTCCATGATTTGGGGATAGGGTCTTCTTCCTTAGCCGTGATTGAGTAAAGTGTGCGGGTGATTTGGAAGTATTCGCGCAGGTGTTCTTCGTCGCGGAAGGTTCCTTCCCAGAGCGTTTGAGCGATCGCTTTTTGCTCGGCAGTTCCCCGTTCGGCTACGTTTTGCTTTGCCTTTTCAAGAAAACGAAAGTCAGGAACTGTCACCATCACAATCAGGTGCGACACGTGTTGAGGGTAACGACTGGCATAGGTGAGTGCCACCATCCCCCCATAGGAACCACCAATCACAACAATTGGCCCTAGCCCCAAGTGTTGGCGTAGAGCTTCCATATCTTCAACGTTGTTGTCGAGCGTATAAGTCGAGCGATCGCCTCTGGCTGAGCGCCCCTGACCGCGATGATCAAAGTAGACCAGTTGCAGGCGATCGCTCAAGCGCGAAAAAAGCGGCTTAAAGCCCGTATGGTCTGCTCCAGGCCCGCCATGCACCAGAAACGCCACTGGCTTCTCACGCATGCGATCGCCATCCACGACTAAACCAGAACCCTCTACATCGAAGTAAATCTCGGTGTCTCTAATTTTTGCTCGCATGGCATCAATGGTCTTGTTGGCTCAGCCAGTAAAACACTGGGTGCCGCTACTGGCGGTGATACCAACGATACCACTCCACAAACTTTTGAATTCCTTCTTCTAGCGGGGTGATGGGCTTAAAGCCTGTATCACGCGTCAGGTCATCCACATCCGCATAAGTGGCGAGTACATCACCCGGTTGAATTGGTAAAAAGTTCATTTCGGCTTTTTTACCCAGGGCTTGCTCAAGCGCGCCAATAAATTGCATCAACTCAACCGGGTTATTGTTGCCGATATTGTAGATGCGGTAGCGCGCTTTGCTATTGGGTGGGTGAGGCACATCAGCCTGAGCTAGCGTTTGTTTTGGCGGTTGCAACATGACGCGCACTACTCCTTCGATAATGTCGTCAATGTAAGTAAAGTCACGCTGCATTTTGCCAAAGTTGTAGACATCAATGGGTTTACCCATTTCGATCGCCTGGGCAAATTTGTAGTACGCCATATCCGGTCGGCCCCAAGGCCCATAAACCGTGAAAAAGCGGAGGCCAGTCGTGGGTAGACCGTATAGGTGGCTGTAAGTATGGGCAATTAGTTCGTTCGCTTTTTTGGTAGCCGCATAAAGCGAAACAGGGTAATCGACACTGTCACTTGTTGAAAAAGGCGTTTTGGTATTTGCGCCATAAACCGAGCTAGAAGAGGCATAGACTAAATGCTGCACAGGGTTACGGCGGCAGCCTTCGAGCAAATTGACAAACCCGGTCACATTGCTGTCAATATAAGCCCAGGGATTTTCGAGCGAATAACGCACCCCTGCTTGGGCTGCCAAATGCACAACATAATCAAAGGAATTGACCTCTAAGAGCTGCAACATGCCATCGCGATCGCTCAAATCAAGCATCTGAAACTGAAAGCGATCGTGGGGAAGCAATTGATCTAAACGCGCTTTTTTAAGGCCGACATCGTAATAATCGTTGATATTGTCGATGCCATAAACCTGATAACCATCTTGCAAGAGCCGTTGCGCTAGGGAGAAACCAACGAACCCGGCTGCCCCCGTAATCAATATGTGTGTCATACCCTAAACGACTCCAAAATACCGTGCGTAAATAAAGTACCCATCCAAACCCAATGAAGGGAATTGTGGAGTGGTTACTGATGATTTAAGTTTTCAAAAAGCAGTTCTTTCAAATTGAAAATAACGGCGAAACCTCTTCTATTCAGGATTGGAGGATGTAAAAACTATTTTGAGTCAATGGATTTGACTTTTATCTTAAAGTATTTAATCTCGAAAATTGGTTTGAGCGCTTCTTGTAAAGCAGGTCTCAAACTTTTGTGGTTATAACTTGAAGTTCTTATTAATATTTCGCCATCATTTCTAAAATCAACAACATCTTAAAAAACGCCCAAATAGCTAAGATGCTGCTGTCTGAAAGGAATCAATTCAACCTCCAACCTCAAGCATTTTCTGCTTAGGAAAAATAAGGTGTACCCACATAAATAATTGAAAGCAGATGCGGTTGCTTACCATCTATCACAATTTGGTTTTTTCAAAGACTATTACTAGACAATTCGAGACCTAAACTCATTCAAGCGCTACAATCAATGTCTCTACTTGGCAATCACATTTTGGTATGAGTGAAGCTCGGCAAACAATTCAACTCGATCAATTTCTAAAAATCGTTGGTGTGACCCAGACGGGTGGGCAGGCAAAGCTGCTGATCCAGTCGGGGGAAGTGCAAGTCAATGGTGAGATTGAAACCCGACGCGGCAAAAAGCTAGTTACGGGCGATCGCGTTACGGCGATCGGTCAGACGTTTGAAGTTGACTTGGCAGCCTTGAATGCCCAAACAGATTAATCTATGAATATGTGTTCATAGGTGTAGACACTTGGGTTAAATCAAACCGATAATTTTCAATAACCGGGTTTGCTAGCAGTTGGTCACAAATCTGATCTAACTGCTGACGAGCATCGGCTTCGCTGGGGGCAGTCAGTGTCACCTCAACGTACTTACCAATGCGTACGCTGGTCACGTTGTCATACCCCATGTGGCTTAGCCCCGCTTGCACGGCAGTGCCCGCAGGGTCAAGAACCGAAGGCCGAAGGGTAACATAGATCTGGGCTTGGTAATGCTGAGTCATGCTGTTTTCGCGATATTCACCTGATTGATGCTACCCCTATCTATGCTCTAATTGACAAGCCATTCCATGCTTTTTGTTGCTTTTAGTTTGTAAATCTCTCTCTTTATGAAACCCAATCGCACCCGCAGTCAAGAGCGCCTGATTGAAGTTCTCAAAACCATCGATCGCGCCATTTCAGCGCAAGATCTCTACGTTGAACTGCGTGAAAAAAACCAGGCAATGGGCTTGGCTACGGTTTATCGAGCGTTAGATGTACTCAAGCTAGAAGGGGTGGTGCAGGTACGTGTTATGGCAAATGGCGAAGCGCTTTACAGCCTGGTTAAAGAAGACCGACACCATTTAACCTGTCTGCAATGTGGTAGCTCAATACCCATTGAGGAGTGCCCCGTCCACGATTTAGAAAATCGGCTGAATCAGGCGTATCAATTCAAAATTTATTATCACATGCTGGAATTCTTTGGTTTGTGTCAGCGTTGCCAGATGGCAGGTACAGCCGTAGATAGCAAGCATTAGCTCAGGGGGCACATCCCTTTTTTCATGCTTCAGCTACCAAATAATTTTCTCCGAACGAAATCATTCTTTTCACGCAATCCGTCCTTCTCTAAACCTGGCAGGGCTGTAGTTTTGATTGTGAGTCTGGTTTTCGCAGGGCTTTCCTCACAATGGATTGAGGCTACTGTGAGAAAATGTGACTTTTAGAAGCGATCGCGCTGTCCATCTCTCTGTGCATACTTCCAGATGAAAACGACCTTAAGTGAGTTAGAGATTTTGCTTCAGCAGATAGCCTCTCTACTGCTTTATCAAAACGTTTTGGCGGATTTACCAGGGCAAACCTATCTGGCTCTTTTGCAAGAGTTAGTCAAAGAAGGCAAAGGCCGGGGCGATCGCGACCAACTTCTCTACGCTTATGGCGACTGGTTTCGGGCGATGGCTACAACCCAACAGAACTGGCAAGACTACCTGTTGAGCTGTCTTTTGCGAGATAACAATCCGTTTACGCAACAAGTCGTACAACACCACGATTTATCGAAATTACCCCCTGCCGTTGTTGCTGCCGCTCGTCATGACCTCCGCATTTTGCAGCGGTTGCACAGCAGTGATGGCGATCGCCTGTTGCAATGGTGGGCGGCGATCGCCCCTGACCTGGCCATGCCCATCGGTTGGTGCGAAAACCACACTGCTCACTCAGACTTACAAGCACGACTCCATCGATTTGATGACTGGGCTGAAGCCTTGGAAATTATTGCTGCTATCTACCGTAGTCAAGGAGTCGGCGTCTTTGCTCAATTTAAGGCGTTTCGCTGGCAAGCAGGCGAGCTAATGGGTATTCCCCACCCCGACCCGGTTCAGCCAGAAGAGTTGGTGGGCTACGAAACCCAGAAAGAAACCCTGCTAAAAAATACGCAAGCCTTACTCAATGGCTACCCGGCGTTGCACGTCTTGCTATATGGCAGTCGTGGTTCTGGCAAGTCGTCATTGGTCAAGAGCTTACTAAATAAATTGGGCGATCGCGGTTTGCGTCTGGTCGAAGTTGCTAAATCAGAGTTGTACGCCTTGCCTGAGATTGTTGAGCGACTGCAAAACTCGCCGCTAAAATTCATTATTTTTGTAGATGATCTCTCATTTGAAGAGGATGACGATGCCTACAAAGCCCTCAAGGTCGTTCTCGAAGGCACCTTGACCGCTCGACCCGCCAATGTCGTTGTATACGCTACCTCCAACCGTCGCCACCTGATTCGCGAATTTTTTGACGATCGCCCCCGCCCCCGTGATGCTGACGAAATTCATCACTGGGACACGGTGCAAGAAAAACTATCATTTAGCGATCGCTTTGGTCTAACACTCACTTTTGAGCCAGCCGATCAACTCACTTACTTACAAATTGTGCAGGCGCTAGCGACTCAATTTAATCTGTCGTTACCCACCGAGGAGCTTGAGTTTCGGGCTTTGCAGTGGGCAACTCGACACAACGGACGGTCAGGGCGATCAGCACGACAATTCATCGACTTTTTGCGGGCTGAGCTGGCAATGGCAGGTTGAGGAGTAATGCTGAGAATGCTTATACTTGGGTTCAAATAGATTCTCAAAAAGACGAGTTTGACCAGTATTTCTAGATTGCTGGCTATATCTAAAAAATACTAATAATTTTTTCTTGCGGGTAAATGATTTCTGTCATGGAAAGTGCTAGCTATCGCCAGGTAGCTTAGGACTTAAATTGCAGCCCATCTGAAGAATAGGAGGAACAGACCCGTGGAAGCGATCGACGAGCAGATTTCGCAGCAGTTCTATCATGGTACAAAAGCCGATCTAAAACCGGGGGAATTAATTGTACCCGGTTATCACTCTAACTATGGCAAGCAGAAAAAAGCGGCTTATGTCTATCTTACGGCCACATTGGATGCGGCAATTTGGGGAGCTGAGTTGGCTCTCGGTGAAGGAGCCGGCAGGATTTATATTGTGGAACCGACTGGCCCGATCGCCGATGATCCAAATCTGACAGATAAGAAGTATCCAGGTAATCCGACAAAGTCATACCGCTCTAAGGATCCGCTTCGCGTCATAGGGGAGGTGATGGATTGGAACGGGCACTCGCCCCAAGAACTCAAAACGATGAAGGACAACCTTGAGCGACTTAAGCAACTTGGGGTTGAGGCGATTGAGGACTGAGTTGGATTATGGAACCCTGGCAAAGCTTGCTACTCAGGGGAAGGGTACTCTAGGGGCGTAGTTAGTCGCCAGGTCGGCAAGCCGTTTAAGGGTTGTGGGTAACTTTGCCCGAAGACGCCCAGTTAAATTCATCGTGGAAAAATATTCATCACTGAAGTGATTTGATGCTTCTAGGGTGACAGGCTTGAGAAAGCGTTTGTAATTTTTTAGATTGTTTCTAACTTTGCTTCTAAATCAACCCAACTGCGGCAAGATGATCGTTTAATATTTGACGAGATATTGCGATGAGTGATTCCCCAGAAGGGCTACCCCTACCACCCACTACTTCCGGTTGGCAAGCAGCGATCGCCCGTTATTTCCAGTTCGCAGAGAATAGAACCAACTTTCGCACCGAAATTTTGGCAGGTGTGACCACCTTCATGACGATGGCTTACATCCTGGTGGTAAACCCGTTGATTTTGTCAGATGCCATTTTTCTCAACCAACCAAAAGATTTGTTTGGCGAGCTTGTGATTGCAACGGCTGTCTCCTCAGCAATTGGCACGTTACTTATGGCAGTTATGGGGAAATATCCTTTTGCCATGGCACCCGGCATGGGGATCAACGCCTTCTTTGCTTACTCCGTCGTAATTGGACTCAAGATTGATTGGCGCGTGGCTCTAGCTGCCGTTTTCCTTGAAGGACTCGTGTTTTTAGTGTTGTCTGTTTCAAACATTCGTCAGCACTTGATTACAGCCGTGCCCAGTTCAATCAAAGTCGCCACCTCCGTGGGGATTGGCCTATTCCTGGCGTATATCGGTCTGGGTGGGGCGACTGCAACAGGCGGTGCCGGATTGATTGTTCCAAATGAAGCTACCAAAACTGGGTTTGGCAGTTTTCAGGAACCCGCCACTTTACTCGCAACTCTTGGCATCTTTTTGACAGCCGCTTTAATTTTGCGGCGAGTGCGCGGAGCATTGTTGTGGGGCATTATTGGCACCGCGTTGTTAGGCTGGGTCTTGGGAGTTGCAAAACCGCCTACTGGCTTAATTCAGGCACCCATTTTTCCATCACATCTGTTCGGGCAAGCATTTTCAGGCTTAGCTGGCATCAACGCGGCAAATTGGCTCGACTTTTTAGCTGTACTGCTGGTCTTCCTCTTCGTTGATATGTTCGACACCATTGGTACTTTGGCTGGGGTCGGCGCAAAAGCAGGGTTTATCGACGAAAACGGTAATCTACCACGGGCAAACCAGGCTTTAACGGCAGATGCGATCGCCACAACGGCTGGGGCAGTCCTCGGTACTTCCTGTGTGACCACCTACGTCGAATCGGCTTCGGGGATCGCCGAAGGGGGGCGTACCGGATTTACCTCCCTCGTCGTTGCATTCTTATTTCTGCTATCGCTTCTCTTCACGCCAATCTTTGAGGCGATCCCAGGGTTCGCAACCGCCCCTGCACTCGTGATTGTTGGAGTCTTGATGCTGTCCGCTATCACCGAGATTGACTGGCAAGACTTAACTGAGGCAATTCCAGCGTTCTTAACTGTTTTCTTTATTCCGTTTGCTTTTTCGATCGCTGCTGGTTTGTCAATTGGGCTGATTGCTTATCCCATCCTCAAGACGATTCAGGGTAAAGCGAGAGAAGTGTCGATCGCAACGTGGATTTTAGCGGCAATCTTTCTAGCCCGCTTTGTTTTTATGACGAACCGATTCGGTTGATTTAGTGCTTGAGAAGCAAATATTTCAGAGTCGTCGATGCAGGAAGCCACAAAAATTCGCCGCTCCTGATTTGCGTTTTTAAGTCAGGATAGAGAGATGCTTTCTTGTTCTGCGATCGCGTATGTCTATTAACCCTGCACTCTCAAATATTGGTTCAGAAATGTCGCGCCTGTCAGGTGTACGGGCGATTATGAAAGACATCATCGAAACGTTGCGTAGCAGTCGCGATCGCACCTTTATTAACTTGAGTGCAGGCAATCCCCTGATTTTGCCGGAGGTCGAAGCTCTCTGGCGTAACTGTACGACTGAGTTACTGGCAAGTGATGAGTTTGGTGAGGTGGTGGGACGCTATGGAGCCAGCCAGGGCTACCAACCGTTGATTGATGCGGTTGTAGAGGACTTTAATCAGCGTTATGGGTTGAGTCTGAGCGATCGCAACATCTTAATTACACCCGGTAGCCAGAGTCTTTATTTCTTAGCAGCCAATGCGTTTGGAGGTTACACACCGACAGGCCAGCTCAAGCAAATTGTCCTACCGCTCAGTCCCGATTACACGGGCTACGGTGGTGTCACACTTGTCCCCGAAGCCCTGGTTGCCTATAAACCTACGTTAGATGTCAACCAGGCCGCGCATCGGTTTAAGTACCGTCCCGATTTTAGTCAGCTCGCAGTCAACGAACAAACGGGATGCATCATCTTCTCGCGTCCCTGTAACCCGACTGGCAACGTCTTGACTGATGCCGAGGTCAACAAAATTGCCGCGATCGCCGCTACTTATGAAGTGCCTGTATTGGTGGACTCTGCCTATGCGCCGCCATTTCCAGCCCTTAACTTTACCGAGATGACTCCGATCTTTGGCAAAAATGTCTTGCATTGTATGAGTTTGTCGAAAGCGGGTTTGCCTGGAGAGCGGATTGGGATCGCGATCGGTGACGAAAAGCTGATTCAAGTGTTAGAGAGCTTCCAGACAAACCTGTGTATTCACTCATCGCGGTATGGGCAAGCGATTGCTGCGAAAGCGATCGCCTCTGGGGCGCTGGCAAATCTGTCTAAAACTGTGATTCGTCCTTTTTATCAGCAAAAGTTTCATATTTTAGAAAAGACACTTGATGCGGCTATGCCAGATGTGCCGTGGTATTTGCACCAGGGTGAAGGCGCGATTTTTGCCTGGTTATGGCTCGACCAGTTGCCGATCACTGATTGGGAGCTGTATCAAGAAATTAAGCAAGTAGGTGTGATTGTTGTACCAGGAAGCACCTTCTTTCCAGGGTTACGCGAAGAGTGGCGGCATAAGCAACAGTGCCTGCGGATCAGTTTGACTGGCAGCGATACCGAAATTCAGCAGGGCATGGAGCGTCTCGCCTCAGTGGTGAAGCAAGTCTACAGCCGATCGCACTAAATCTTAAACGCCTTTTCATGCCACTCTAAACCATCACGTGCATCATCCGTGGCACTGACTGCTCACCTGTAACTTATGACACAACCATTGATCCATTCTGAATCAACTGTTACGGCTGCGATCGCCCTGGGGAGCAACTTAGGTAACTCTCTGGCAACGCTTGAGGCTGCTTTAGAGCGGTTAGATTCACTACCAGAGATTACTGTTCAGCAGCGATCGCCCTACTACCGCACAAAAGCGGTGGGGCCACCTCAGCCTGACTACATCAATAGCTGCGCTCTGCTTAGCACAACTTTGTCGCCCCACGGACTGCTGTCTGTTTTATTAGAGGTAGAAGCAAAGTTTGGGCGAGTTCGGCGTGAACGCTGGGCAGCTCGCACGCTTGATCTTGACTTGTTGCTGTACGGCGATCGCATCGTCGATACGCCAGATCTACAGATTCCGCACCCACGCATGGGCGATCGTGCCTTTGTCCTGATTCCGCTAGCAGATCTTGCGCCCGATTGGGTGGAGCCTGTTTCTCAAAAGACGATCGCTCAACTGCTGCAAGTTGTAGACTGCTCTGGCGTTGAAAAAATGCTACCTACCTCAATTTAAATTTATTTGAAGAAATTTTAGGTAAATTTAGGACTTTCTATAAACGATCGCTGCATCGCCTCATTTTTGTGCTGTAATGTTTCATCATTCCTGACACAGTCCTTTTCGGTTATGGCACCAGCGATCGCTCCTCCCACTGCCAAAACGCAGTCTCCCTCAACCTCTAAAGTGATTGCACCTGCGATCGTTACATTGCGCGGCGTTAGTAAAACCTATCCCAACAACACCAAAGCGCTGATGGGGATCAATTTAGAAATTCCCAGAGGCTCTTTTCTGTTTGTCACCGGGCCATCGGGGTCGGGTAAGTCAACCCTGCTGAAGCTGTTGTACGGCGAAGAACGGGCAACTGAGGGGCGTGTGGTGGTAGATGGCTGCGACCTCCAGCAATTGCGGGGCGATCGCCTGTCTCATCTGCGCCGCCGCATTGGGGTCGTATTTCAAGACTATAAACTGATCCCACGCCGCACCGTTTCTGAAAATGTGGCGTTTGCACTGTGGGCGCAAGGCTTATCGCGCAAGGAAGTGCATCGTCGGCTCCACCCAGCTTTGAGAATGGTCGGGTTACACCACAAATCCAACTGCTTTCCAGAGCAACTGTCGGGGGGAGAGCAACAACGAGTCAGCATTGCCCGGGCGATCGTGGGCACACCACCAATTTTGCTAGCGGATGAGCCAACCGGAAATCTTGATCCCGACAATTCGCTGCAAGTCATGAAAATTTTGAAGAAGTTGAACGAAGTGGGGATCACGGTCGTTGTTACAACTCACGATGACGGTCTGATTCGCCGCATGAATCAACCCGTTGTGCAGCTTTTCAATGGTTATTTGCTACAACCTAAGAAATAGTTGATGTATCAATTCAAACATCTTGAAATGCTGACTAGCTAGGCGGCACATCGTAAAATGGAGTGCCCAAAAGCAATGCCTTTCAACGTTTGTTAAGTAACATGAATCAACACTAAAAAAACTTAAGAAACAGACGCTTAACATTAAGCTTAAGAGATCCCCTTGCATGAGATTCTAAATAAGCAGTTAAGTGCGATCGACGGAAGTTAAATAGACATGGAACAAGATCGAAAGTCAACGGTCGTCGTTACAGGTGCCTCCTCTGGGGTTGGCTTAAATGCCGCAAAAGCTCTTGCTGACCGGGGTTGGCACGTAGTTATGGCCTGCCGTAATCTCGACAAAGCGAAGACCGCCGCCAAAGAAATTGGGATGCCAGAGGGTAGTTACACGGTTCTTCATTTAGATCTCGCTTCACTTGATAGCGTGAAGCAATTTGTGAAAGACTTTCGCGCTACCGGAAGATCGCTGGAGTCTTTAGTTTGTAACGCGGCTGTGTATCTTCCGCTCGAAAAAGAGCCATTACGCAGTGCAGACGGCTACGAGTTAAGTGTCGCGACGAATCACCTGGGGCATTTTCTGCTTTGTAACCTGATGCTTGAGGATTTGAAACAGTCTCCTGCTGCTGAAAAACGGTTGGTGATTTTGGGCACTGTTACCGCTAACCCGAAAGAATTGGGTGGTAAGATTCCCATCCCCGCGCCTCCAGACTTGGGTGACATGCAGGGGCTTGAGGCAGGCTTTAAAGCACCGATCGCCATGATCGATGGCAAAAAGTTTAAGTCGGGCAAAGCGTACAAAGACAGCAAACTGTGCAATGTGTTGACTATGCGTGAGTTGCACCGTCGCTATCACGACTCTACGGGTATTACTTTTAGCTCGCTCTACCCTGGTTGTGTTGCAGATACACCGCTGTTCCGCAATCACTCCCCCATCTTCCAAAAGGTCTTCCCCTGGTTTCAAAAGAACGTCACAGGTGGTTATGTATCGCAGGCTCTCGCGGGCGATCGCGTGGCGGCGGTGGCAGTTGATCCTGACTACAACAAGTCAGGCGTGTATTGGAGCTGGGGCAACCGTCAAAAACAAGGACGAGCGGCCTTTTTGCAAGAAGTTTCAAACGAAGCGTTAGATGACAAAAAAGCGAAGAAACTGTGGGAATTAAGTGAGAAACTGGTTGGCTTAGCGTAGGTTGCAAAAAGTCGATTGTCACTTTAATCAGTAGATGAAAAAACAGTCGGTAAGATTTGCAACCCAAGTTTTACCGACTTTCATATCTTTTGTCGAAAACCCTACTTCAAAACCTCATTTAACCCGCTGCCTGCTAAGTCTCGCCTGAGTTTTGCACGATCGTGGCAACACTAGCACTTAGCTCACAAAAACTCTCTGGATGGCATTTATACCATTTCAGAGAGTTTGAGCTTTTAAAAGATGCGAATTACATCCTTGAACCTTAGCAGTAGGGATAACCTACTTTTTGAGAATCAAGCGCGATCGCATCAATGGTTTAGACAATGCATTCCCTCTTTTTGCGTGAGGTCCAAAGCCATTGGAATTAAGCCAAAAAGGTTTTTCGAGTAATCCAGCCAGAATCCGGCGAGAAATTTCTTGTAAATTGGTCGGCTGAGAAGTACGTGCCAGGGGTGCTGTTCGGCTTCCGGCAATAATGCTCAAAAGTGCCGTAATCAGCACCGCATGAATTAATCGATTCAACATCCCAAACCTCCTCACATCGCTCAGTCGAGATGGGGTTCAGCTTCTAGTCAGAAAAGCACTGCCTGAGCTGGTTTCTCACGGAATAGATGGATTTAATCACCGACGAGAGCGCCGCACACCTTAGAAGACGGAAATTCACGCTTCACTGTTCTTCGTAACGGGTAGCTCTACTCTGGTTACAGCTTGAGTTATCCAATCCAACAGGCAGAATCTACCGAGCAAGAGCCAAACCATCAGAACGGGGTTCTGATCCGGCTACCAAAACCCCATCTTTAAGTAATATGACTTGACCTCGACCAAAAAAGTTCCCAATTTGAATTTTATGTCCGCGCCGAATTAATCCGTCTCGGATTGTCTCGCTCACACTGCGCTCTAGCAGCACGCGATCGCCCCGCACAAACTGCCACCGGGGTGCATCCAATGCTGTCTGGGGATTCATACTAAAATCCACCAGGTTAGAAATGACTTGCACGTGTCCCTGGGGTTGCATCGGCCCGCCCATCACGCCAAATGGCCCCAAAGGTTTGCCCCCAGCGGTCAAGAATCCGGGAATGATCGTGTGAAACGGACGTTTTGCGGGCGCGACCTGGTTGGGGTGTCCTGGCTCTAGCGTAAATCCTGTGGCTCGGTTGTGTAGCGTAATTCCGGTTCCTGGCACCAGCAGTCCACTGCCAAAACCCTGATAGTTGGACTGGATCAATGAAACCATCAGATCAGGCTGAGCGGCTGCCAAATAAACAGTGCCACCTTGGGGTAAACCAGGATGTGCCAGCGAAATTGCGCGATCGCTGATTTGTTGCCGCCGTTCGGCAGCATATTGTTTATGCAACAGCGCCTCAATCGGAAACTCCAACCAGTCTGGGTCACACATGTAGCGATGGCTATCGGCAAAAGCCAGTTTCATCGCTTCAATTTGCCAGTGATAGACCTCGACCGATTCACGGGGATACCCAGAAAGATCGAGTCCTTCCAGAATGTTGAGTGCAATCAGTGCTGCTACCCCTTGTCCGTTGGGGGGCAACTCCCATACAGAGACTCCGCGATACTCGGTGCCAATCGGGTCAACCCAAAGTGGCTGATGTGCTGCCAGATCGGTCTGGGTTAAGTAACCTCCGGTTGTCGCGGCAAAGTGGGCAATCTGTTCGGCCAGTTCTCCCTGATAAAAGGCTTCGCCTTTTGATTGAGCGATCGCCCGTAGGGTGGCTGCATGGTTTGGACTCCGCCAGATTTCGCCTGCTTTGGGAGCGCGATCGCCCGGAAAAAACGTCTGCTGAAACGCAGCAAAAGCTGGATCTTTCTTTGACAAGAAACCTGGTTCTGCCTCTCGCCATGCCAGAGCCGTAACAGGCGAAACTGGAAAACCCTGCTCGGCATAGTGAATCGCGGGTTCAAACAATCGCTCAAACGGCAACTTTCCCCAGCGTTGCCAGAGTGCGTGCCACGCTGAAACAACCCCTGGCACCGTCACACTCAACCAACCATAACGAGGGACTGTATCTAAACCCTCAAAACGGCTCATATCTAGGTCTTGAGGACTTTTACCCGACGCATTGAGTCCGTGGAGTTTGCCATCCCAAACCAGGGCAAAGGCATCCCCCCCAATTCCATTTGAGGTCGGTTCGACAACGGTGAGCGAGATCGCCATTGCCACCGCTGCATCAACCGCGTTACCCCCGGCCTGCAAAATCTCCATGCCAGCCAGCGTTGCGAGGGGTTGGCTCGTTGCAACAGCCGCTCTTTGCCCCATCACGACCCTGCGCCCCGAAGCATAGGGATAGTCCGTCAAGTTCTCTAAGAAGAGGGGCATAGATGCAGCACTATCAGACGAATGAGACGGCTAACGCGGGCTTGTTTAACCGATGTTTTGCCGAGCCATCATCACTAGCAAACCTTGCTGCCCTAAAAGGACTTCGCGCAGCAGGCTAAAGATGCCAACCCAAATAATCGGTGAAATGTCTACGCCGCCTAATGGTGGCACAATTTTGCGAACGGGGGCTAAAAATGGCTCTGTTGGAATTGCCACAATATTAAAGGGAAATTGCATCAGGTTCACTTGTGGATACCAGGTCAACACAATGCGAAAAATGAAGAAGAGGGTCATGATTGCCAGAAACGGACCCAAAACCCAGGAGGCGATCGCCACAATATCCATACGCTAAACCCGCAAAGCTCGTCAAATTTTAAGGGATGTAAACATCTTGCTAATTCAATTTTACCGTTATCTAACTGCGCTCTTGTTGAATCTTGCCGCTTTCAAAGCAGAATTGAGCAAAACTCCGCTTCTCAAGGACGTAACTCACTATTAAAATAAGTGTCAGCAAGTTTTTTAATGTATCGAGGCATAGGATAAATGACCCCGTCTCTATCGAACTTTATTATTAGCCTGCTCTTGGGCGCTGTGATTGTTTTGGTTCCAGCTACGGTTGGTTTAATCTTTATTAGCCAACGAGATAAAATCCAACGTTCTTAATTGCGCGATCGCACGATTTCTAAATTTAGAGTTTTGTGCTTGGCCTCAGACCGTTGCTAGAAAAAGCTTTTCTGCTTTACTGGTAAATGGGTCTGAGGACTTTTGTTGAAAGGAAATAAAATCCTCTGCTGAAGTCGCTATGCAAGTTGACAGCAATTCTCATTTTGAAACATTTGTACTGAAGTCAGAGCCTCTAAAGGCTTGTGCGCTCAATTTTATGAACGGCAGAATGGGTATTCCAGCCATTGATAGCTGTTCAAAATGAATATTTTTG
>Ga0209172_10005144_pt1 | contig 16300 bp, 12 predicted proteins | sample LarsenN4metaG_FD_184113 | JGI IMG/M metagenome (GOLD analysis project Ga0209172, IMG submission 184113) | Hot spring sediment bacterial and archeal communities from British Columbia, Canada, to study Microbial Dark Matter (Phase II) - Larsen... ... | reverse complement strand
CCCGATCGAGACCAGCACCGCGTTGCCCAGCCCGCCGCCGGCGAGAATCACCGTTTCGTTCGACGGGATCTCGGTCGGGGTGCCGGTCGGGCCCATCAGCACCACCGGCTCGCCCGGCTTGAGCAGCACACAAAGGTCGCTTGATCCGCCCATCTCGAGCACGATGGTCGAGATCAACCCGTGCGCGGGATCGACCCAGGCGCCGGTGAGCGCGAGGCCTTCCATGGTGAGCCGCGTGCTGTCCGCGCGCGCGGCGTTCGTCTCGTAGTTCTGCAGCCGGTAGAACTGTCCGGGCCGGAATCGGCGCGCGGCGAGCGGCGCGCGCACCACGACTTCCACGATGAGGGGGGTGAGCCGCATGACCTCGTGCACCGTCGCGCGCAGCTCGCCGTTCAGCCGGGCGAAGAACTCGCGGTCGCCTTCCGGTGCGGCAGGCCGCACCCGCGCGAGCACGCGGTTCACGATGGGGTAGCCCTGCTTCGCGCCACCGAGCGCCTTCACGACGTTGCCGAAGAACGAGGGATGGACGTCTCCGAAATAGCTCATGAAGCGGCCATCCTCGCGCCGCGACAGCAGCACGCGCACCTCGCCCGGCTTGGAGATCGCCTTTTCCACCGGGACCGGGTTGCCCTCCTCGTCGCACGCCCGGAAGTAACGCCCGTCGAGCTTGAAACGGGCCGGGTCCTCGCGCGCGAGCACGGTGTTCGGCTGCGTGCCGGCGGCGATCAGGATCGTGCGGGCGGGAAGCTCGCTCTCGCCGGTCTCGCTCCACTTGCCGTCCGCACCGAGGCGCCGCACCGAGACGCGCAGCGCGCGCGCGTGCCCGAACTCGTCCACCTCCACCGCGAGCGGGGTCAGCCCTTCCGCGAAGCGGACGCCCTCTTCGAGGGCCTTGTGCACCTCCTCGTGGTTGAGCGTGTACGAGGGACTGTCGGCGAGCCGCTTGCGGTAGGCGATCGTGGCGCCGCCCCAGGACTGCAGCAGCTCGAGGATCCGGGGTTCTCGTCCTTCCTGCGCCGCGCGGCGGCGCTCCTCGCGCAGGGCCCGCGCGTGCGCGAGGTACTCGTCAGCGATGGCGCGCTCCTCGTCGTCCCAGGCGATGCGCGCCGCCGCCTCCCCGTGCTCGCGGGCGAGCCGTTCGTAGCGCTGCAGGAACTTCTCCACCTGCACCGGGTAGTACGCGAGCGATTCGGTGGCGGTGTCGATCGCGGTGAGCCCGCCGCCCACCACCACGATCGGCAGCCGCACCTGCATGTTCGCGACCGAGTCGGGCTTGGCCGCGCCGGTGAGCTGCAGCGCCATCAGGAAATCGGAGGCGGCGCGCACGCCCCGCACGAGCCCGTTCGGCAGATCGAGCACCGTCGGGCGCCCCGCGCCGACGGCGAGCGCGATGTGGTCGAAGCCGAGCGCAAACGCTTCTTCCGCCGTGATCGTGCCGCCGAAGCGCACGCCCCCGAAGAGGGCGAACTGCGCCCGCCGCTCGAGCAGGAGCCGCAGCAGCTTGAGGAAGTTCTTGTCCCAGCGCACGGTGATGCCGTACTCGGCGACCCCGCCGAAACCCGCCATCACGCGCTGGTCGAGCGGCTCGTAGAGCTCCTTCACGTCGCGTACCGGCCGGAACGGCACGCGCTCTCCGCGCGCATCCACCCCGGAGAGCTCGGGTGGCAGCGGCTCGATCTTGAGGCCGTCGATGCCGGCGACGCTGTGCCCCTCGTTCATGAGGTAGTGCGCGAGCGCGATGCCCGCCGGCCCCATGCCGGCCACCAGCACGCGCTTGCCGCTCGCGGGCCCGGGGTACGGCGCGCGCAGATTGAGCGGGTTCCAGCGCGTGAGCAGCGAGTAGATCTCGAAGCCCCACGGGAGCTCCAGCACGTCCTTCAGCGTTCTCGTCTCCGCCTGCGGGATGTTGACCGGCTCCTGCTTCTGGTAGATGCACGACTTCATGCAGTCGTTGCAGATGCGGTGGCCCGTCGCCGCGACCATGGGGTTGTCCACAGTGATGATCGCGAGCGCGCCGATCGCGTGGCCCTCGGCCTTCGCCCGGTGAAACTCCGAAATCTTCTCTTCCAGGGGGCAGCCGGCGAGGATCACCCCGAACGGGCTCTTCTTGAACGAGCCCGCGCCCCGGCCTCTCGCTCCCTTCTCCAGGAGGCCCTTGGAGCACGAATCCTTGCCCTGCTCGTGGCACCAGATGCAGTAGTTCGCCTCGTCGAGCGCGCCGACGAGGTCCGTGCCGGGATCGGTGAGCTTGAAGCCGTCGCGCCGGCGCAGGTGCTCCTCGCCCAGGCGATGCACCTTGTAGCCGGCCCTCTCCTCGGTCACCACGGGAACCAGCCGCTGGTAGTCGAGCTTGGCCGGTGCCTTGAACAGCACGCCCGCGCGATGGCGCCTGCGGCCGGCGGAGGAGAACACGGCCCACGCCGCGTAGGCGAGCGCGAGATCGAGCTCTGCCCGGTGCGCCGCCTCCTCCCTCTGCCACTCGGCGACATGGCGCGCGAAAGCGAGCTCGCTAAAAGGCTCGCCGAACGCCCGCTCGAGCTCGCGCGCGAGCGCCGGCCCGTCGAAGCCCTCGGCCTCCGGCGGCTTATGCTTGTGCATCGCTCTTCGCTGCACGAACTGCCGTTTCACCGCGTAGAGGGGCGCAGCGGCGTGGTGCCGGCGGGCAAGCGCGGCGAGCTCGGCCTCGATGCCGAAGAGCCGAGCGATGAATGCCTCGAGGTGCGGCGCGAGCGCGAGCAGCAGCTCCGATTCCTGCTTGACCGTGAGGGCCGAGGGATCGGCGCGCGCCGCCGCCAGCCGGTCGCGGAGTGCGGAGTCGGCTCCGGCAAGCTCGCGCAGGAACGCAGCGTCGAGGCGCAGCAGCCCGTCACGGCGGTAGAGATCCTCGAATGCGAAGCCGAATCCTGGCTTGAGGGGAGCGCTGGCCGTCACCGTTCCTTGCGTGCGTGAGAAAACAAAAAAGTATACCAACCGGATGGCGGCCGGATTGGACGCCGTTGTTATTTAGTTGTATTTTTTCCTTCTTTGTTTCCCGGGACGCGGCCGAGGTTTTCATCCCGCCGCCGGCATCGGAAAGCAGCGGGGCGATCATTTGACCCTGTCATCGTTATGGCTGGCCTGCTCTGGAAAGTGACCGGGTCACCCCGCGCGGCGGAAGCCCTGAAGTTTCTCGTGTGGCTGTTGCTGGCCGCGCTCGTTGCCCTGATCGCCTACGCAAGCATTCGCGGCTACTTGAGCCCGGACATGCTGCTCAACTTCGCCAACTCCTTCTACTGCTGATCAAACCGGACGCGCCGCGCCGGTTTAATTCCGCGCGTCCGAACGGACGACCGGATCGCCCCTCAACGCGCGGCCGCTTACAAATCCCGTGACCGGGATTCGACCGCTTTTACCAGCCGCGAGTCACGGATTGACCGACCGCTCCGCCGCGCGCACCGTGTTCACGATCACCATCGCCACAGTCATCGGCCCCACCCCGCCCGGGACCGGCGTCACCCATCCGGCGACCTCGCGCACGCCGCTGAAATCCACGTCGCCCCGGATGCCTTCGCCCGGGACGCGATTGATGCCGACGTCGATCACCGCCGCCCCCGGCTTCACCATGTCGGCGGTGATCAGCCGGGGGCGGCCCGCGGCCACCACCAGGATGTCCGCCCTGCGCGTGTGCCGCCCGAGGTCCGGCGTCTTGCTGTGGCACACCGTGACGGTCGCGCCGCGCGCGGTGAGCATCAACGCCATCGGCTTGCCGACGATCGCGCTGCGGCCCACCACGACCGCTTCGCGCCCTTCGAGCGGAATGCCGGCGCGCTCGAGCAACGCGATCACTCCGGCGGGGGTGCACGGCTCGAGGAGCGGGCGCCCGGCGAGGAGCGCGCCCAGGTTGTGCCAGGTCAACCCGTCCACGTCTTTTTCCGGTGCGATCGTTTGCGCGACCACCGCGGGGTCGAGGTGGGCCGGCAGCGGCAGCTGCACCAGCACGCCGTGGATCCGCGGATTGCGGTTGAGCGCCTCGAGCGTCGCCAGGAGCCCGCTGCGGGGGCAGTCCGCGGCGAGCGCATGCACCTCCGAATGGATGCCCGCTTCGCTGCAGGCCCTGACCTTGTTGCGGAGGTAGATCTTCGACGCGGGATCCTCGCCGACGTGCACCGCCGCGAGGCCCGGGCGCACCTCCACGCGGCCGAGCGCGGCGACGCGTTCCTTCACCCGGGCGTAGATGTCGCGGGCGGCGGCCGCTCCGTCGAGCACGATGGCCGTCATCGGCCCGGCGCCTCGTCGAGCACCTGGAAGAAGATCTCGTCCTGCTTGATCATGCCGAGCTCGCTGCGCGCGCGCTCCTCGATCGCGTCCGATCCGAGCTTGAGATCGCGCACTTCCGCCTCGAGCGCGCTGTTGCGCTCCTGGGACCGGCGGTTCGCTTCGCGTTGCGTGCGGATTTGCTGGTCGATCTCCCACACCCTCAGCCAGCCGCCCTTTCCCAGCCACAGCGGATACTGGATCAGCACGATCAGCGCGGCGAGCGCCAAGGCGAGCAGCTTCATCTACGGCTCACCCCTCGCCGCTCACGGCTCACCGCAGCTGATAGAACGCCCCGCGGCCGGGGTAGTTCGCGGTCTCCCCGAGGTCCTCCTCGATGCGCAGCAACTGGTTGTACTTGGCGAGGCGGTCCGAGCGCGAGAGCGATCCCGTCTTGATCTGCAGCGCGTTCGCTGCCACCGCGATGTCGGCAATGGTGGTGTCTTCCGTCTCGCCCGAGCGATGGGAAACCACTGCGGTGTAGCCCGCGCGCTTCGCCATCTCGATCGCGGCGAAAGTCTCGGTGAGCGTGCCGATCTGGTTGACCTTGACGAGAATCGAGTTCGCGACACCTTTCTCGATGCCCTGCTTGAGGATCCGGGTGTTGGTGACGAAGATGTCGTCGCCCACGAGCTGCACTTTCCTGCCGAGGCGCTTGGTGAGGAGCTTCCACCCGTCCCAGTCGTTCTCCGCCATCCCGTCCTCGATGCTGATGATCGGGTACTTCTCCACCCAGGCGGCGAGGTAATCGGCGAACTCCTCCGAGCTCATCGTGAGGCCCTCGGAGGCGAGCGTGTACTCCCCGTCCTCGTAGAACGCGGAGCTCGCGCAATCGAGGCCGAGCGCGATCTGCGTGCCGGCCTTGTAGCCGGCGGCCTCGATCGCCTCGAGGATCACCTTGATCGCCGCCTCGTGCTTGGGCAGCCGCGGGGCGAATCCGCCTTCGTCGCCCACCGCGGTGGACAAGCCGCGCTCGCCGAGCAGCTTCTTCAGGGCGTGGAACACCTCGGCCCCGTAACGCAGCGCCTCGCGGAACGACGTCGCGCCGACGGGAATGATGAGAAACTCCTGCAGGTCGAGGCTGTTGTCGGCGTGCGCGCCGCCGTTGATCACGTTCATCATCGGCACCGGCATCGCCATCGCCCCCGCGCCGCCCAGGTAACGGTGGAGCGGCAGGCCCGATTCCTCCGCCGCCGCCTTCGCCACCGCCATCGACACCGCGAGGATGGCGTTCGCCCCGAGCCGCGACTTGTTCTCGGTGCCGTCGAGCTCGATCAGCGTCTTGTCCACGAAGCTCTGCTCGGTCGCGTCCACCCCGATCACCGCCTCGCAGATCTCGGTGTTGACGTTCTCCACCGCCTTGAGGACGCCCTTGCCGCCGTAGCGCGCGGCGTCGCCGTCGCGCAGCTCGACCGCCTCGCGGCTGCCGGTCGAGGCCCCCGAGGGCACGGCGGCGCGCCCCAGCACGCCGGATTCGAGCAAAACGTCGACCTCGACCGTGGGATGGCCGCGGGAATCCAGGATCTCTCTTGCTATCACGTCGACGATCGCGCTCATTGTTGTTCCTGTTCGTTCTGATCGAGGGTTGATTAGAGCAGGTTCTCCGCGAAACCGCGGCTCTTGACCGCGGCGTCGAGCACCTTCAGCGTTTCGAGCAGCGGCTTCATGAGCTTGAGCGGCCACGCGTTCGGCCCGTCGGAGAGCGCCTTCTCCGGCTCGGGATGCGTCTCCATGAACACGCCGGCGATCCCGCTCGCCACCGCGGCGCGCGCCAGCACCGGGACGAATTCACGCTGGCCGCCGCTCGCGGAGCCCTGCCCGCCGGGCAGCTGCACCGAATGCGTCGCATCGAACACCACCGGGCAGCCGGTCTCGCGCATGATCGCGAGCGAGCGCATGTCGGAGACGAGATTGTTGTAGCCAAAAGAGGCGCCGCGCTCGCAGACCAGGATGTTGTCGCGCCGGCTCGCCGATTTCGCCTTTTCCACCACGTTCTTCATGTCGCCGGGCGCGAGAAATTGCCCCTTCTTGATGTTGACCGGCTTGCCCGTGGCGGCCACCGCACAGATGAAATCGGTCTGCCGGCACAGGAAGGCCGGGGTCTGCAGCACGTCCACCACGGCGGCGGCGGCGGCGATCTCGCCGATGTCGTGGACGTCGGTCAGGACCGGCACGCCGATCTGTTTCCGGACTTCATCCAGGATCTGAAGACCTTTCTCCATGCCCAGGCCCCGAAAGGATTTTATGGAGGTCCTGTTGGCCTTGTCGTAGGACGACTTGTAGATAAAGGGGATCCCGACCTGGGCGCAGATCTGCTTCAGCTCGCCGGCGGTGTCGAGCGCGAGCGCGCGCGATTCGACGACGCAGGGACCCGCTATCAGGAATAGGGGCCTGTCGAGTCCTGCTTCGAACCCGCAGAGCTTCATCGGCTCCACTCCCGCGAAGCCGCGGGCCGTGCGCCGCTGCCCGCCCCCGGCGCTGCGCGCCCGCCGAGTCCGCGGCGCCCCGCTATCAGGAATAGGGGCCTGTCGAGTCCTGCTTCGAACCCGCAGAGATCCATGGCGCTATCCGTGGACGGCCGAGCGCACCGGGTCGGCGACCCTCCGATGAATGATCGCCGCCGGCGACGTGGTGCGGTTCATGGCCCTAGCAGCCTGTCGGACTCGTTGAGGAGTTTGTCATGACGAAGTCCGACAAACTCCTAGGCGATGCTCTTCAGCCGCCCGGCGTCCCCCGCTCTCTCGTTTTCGTGGGTCCGGGCGTTGGCCAGCGCGGCTTGCACGAAGGCCTTGAACAGCGGATGGCCATGACGCGGGGTGGAGGTGAACTCCGGGTGGAACTGGCAACCGATGAACCACGGATGGCCGGGCAGCTCGATCATCTCGCACAGGCTGTCCCTGGCCGAGACGCCGCTCGCCCTCAACCCGGCCTGCTTCAACCGCGGCAGGTAATGGTTGTTGACCTCGTAGCGATGGCGGTGGCGCTCGACGATCCGCTCCTGGCCGTAGATCCCGCGCGCGATCGAGTCGGCTTCCAGCACGCACTCCTGCCCGCCGAGCCGCATGGTGCCTCCGAGTTCGGACTTGGCGTCACGCCGCTCGATCCTGCCTTCCCGGTCCTGCCATTCCGTGATCAGCGCGACCACCGGGTGCGGTGTATCCGGATCGAACTCGGTGCTGTGGGCGTTCGCGAGACCGGCGACGTTGCGGGCGAATTCGATGACCGCGAGCTGCATGCCCAGGCAGATGCCGAGATACGGCACGCCGTTCTCGCGGGCGTAACGGATCGCCTTGATCTTGCCCTCCACGCCGCGCCGGCCGAATCCGCCCGGCACCAGGACCGCGTCCATGTTGTTCAGGCAGGCGGTGCCGTTCTTCTCGATCGTCTCCGAGTCGATGTAGTGGATCCTGACCTTCGCCCCCGTGTGAATGCCGGCGTGTATCAGCGCTTCGGTGAGCGACTTGTAGGATTCCGTGAGGTCCACGTACTTGCCCACCAGCGCGATGTCCACGGTGCGCTGCGGGTGCTCCAGCGCGTAGACGAGCTTGTCCCAGGTCGAGAGGTTCGCCGGCGGGGGGGCGAGCCCCAGCTTGCGGCACACGATGTCATCGAGGTCCTGCGCGTGCAGCATCGCCGGGATCTTGTAGATGCTGTCCACGTCCACGGCGGAGATCACGGCTTCCACCGCGACATTGGTGAAAAGCGCGATCTTCCTCCGCTCGTCCCCGGGCAGGGGCCGGTCGGCACGGCAGAGCAGCACGTCCGGCTGGATGCCGATCTCGCGCAGCTCCTTCACCGAGTGCTGCGTCGGCTTGGTCTTGATCTCGCCGGCGGCCGCGACATACGGCACGAGCGTCAGGTGGATGAAGCAGTAGTTCTCGCGCCCCAGCTCGATCGCCATCTGCCGGATCGCCTCCAGGAACGGCAGCGACTCGATGTCGCCCACCGTGCCCCCGATCTCCACGATCGCCACTTCCGCGGCTCCCGCCCCGCGCCGGATGAAGAGCTTGATCTCGTCGGTGATGTGGGGGATCACCTGCACGGTGCCGCCGAGGTAGTCTCCGCGGCGCTCCTTCTTGATGACGCTCTCGTAGATCTGGCCGGTGGTGAAGTTGTTGCGCTTCGACATCTTGGCCTGCAGGAAGCGCTCGTAGTGCCCGAGGTCGAGATCGGTTTCGGCGCCGTCCTCGGTCACGAAGACCTCGCCGTGCTGGAACGGGCTCATGGTCCCCGGATCCACGTTGAGATAGGGATCCAGCTTGACCATCGAGATCTTGAGGCCGCGCGATTCCAGGATGGCGGCGAGAGAGGCGGCGGCGATGCCTTTGCCCAGAGAGGAAACTACACCACCCGTGACAAAGATGTATTTGGTCATCGCATACGCCAGCGGTTTCGCTATTTTATCCAAAATTCCCGCTGCGTCCAACGCATTCCGGCGTTGTGTTCCGGGTTCTGTGTTCAACGTTCAATGTTCCGGGGTCGAACCCTGAACTCCGAACCTTGAACTTTGAACCTTGAACCCTGAACCCGGAGGCGGGCGCTCACGCCTTCGGCGCGCCGGCCTCCCGCGCCAGGTAGAGCCAGGTCTCGACCACGGTATCCGGGTTGAGCGACAGGCTCTCGATGCCCTCCTCCACCAGCCATTGCGCGAGGTCGGGGTGATCGGAGGGGCCCTGGCCGCAGATGCCGACGTATTTGCCGGCCTTGCGGCAGGCCTGGATGGCGAGGTGCAGCAGCTCTTTGACCGCGGCGTCGCGCTCGTCGAACTGCTCGGCGAGGAGGCTCGAGTCGCGGTCGAGCCCGAGCGTCAGCTGGGTGAGGTCGTTCGACCCGATCGAGAAGCCGTCGAAGTGCTCGAGGAACTGCTCGGCCAGGATGGCATTGGACGGGATCTCGCACATCATCACGACGCGCAGCCCGTTCTCCCCGCGCCTGAGCCCGTTCGCCGCCAGGAGCTCCACCACCTTCTTGGCCTCGGTCACGGTGCGCACGAACGGCACCATGATCTCGATGTTGGTGAGCCCCATCTCGTCGCGCACCTTTTTCAGCGCCCGGCACTCGAGCTCGAAGCAGTCGCGGAAGGAGGCGGCGACGTAGCGGCCGGCGCCGCGGAAGCCGAGCATCGGGTTCTCCTCGCGCGGCTCGTAGCGCGCCCCGCCCGCCAGGCTCGAGTACTCGTTCGACTTGAAGTCGGACAGCCGCACGATCACCGGCTTGGGCCAGAACGCGGCGCCGAGCGTCGCCACGCCCTCGGCGAGCTTTTCCACGTAGAAGGTGACCGGGTCGGGGTAGCCGGCGCTGTGTTCCTCCACCGCCACTTTCACGTCGGGCGAGAGGTCGGGATAGGCGAGCACCGCCTTCGGATGCACGCCGATCATGCGCGCGATGATGAATTCGAGCCGCGCGAGGCCGACGCCCGCGTTGGGCAGCCGCTGGAATTCGAAGGCGAGCTCGGGGTTGCCCACGTTCATGGCGATCTTGACCGGCGGCTTCGGCATGGCGGAGAGCGAGAGGTCGATCACCTCGGTCTCGAGGATCCCCCGGTACACGAAGCCGGTCTCGCCCTCGGCGCAGGAGACGGTGACGGGACGGTCGTCTTTCAGCACCTGGGTCGCGTCGCCGCACCCCACGACCGCCGGAATGCCGAGCTCGCGCGCGATGATCGCGGCATGGCAGGTGCGGCCGCCGCGGTTCGTGATGATCGCCGCGGCCCGCTTCATCACCGGTTCCCAATCGGGGTCGGTCATGTCCGTCACCAGCACGTCGCCCTGCTTGAGCCGCGACATCTCGGCCGCGCTCTTGATCGCGCGCACCGGCCCGCTGCCGATCTTCTGCCCGATGGCCCGGCCCGTGGCGAGCACCTCGGAGCGCTCCTTGAGGCGATACCGGCGCAGCGTGTCGAGCCGCTCGCCGGCCTTCACCGTCTCGGGCCGCGCCTGCAGCATGTAGAGCTTGCCGTCGATCCCGTCCTTGCCCCACTCGATGTCCATCGGCCGGCCATAGTGCTCCTCGATCACCATCGCGCAGCGGGCGAGCTCTTCCACTTCCGCGTCACTCACCGAGAAGCGGTGCCGCTCGAGCTGCGGCACCTCGAGGGTCCTCACCGAGCGGCCCGCCTCGCTCGTCTCGGTGTAGACGATCTTGACCGCCTTCGAGCCCAGCCCGCGGCGCAGGATCGCGCGCTTGCCTTCGCGCAGCGCGCGCTTGTAGACGTAGAACTCGTCCGGATTCACCTTGCCCTGCACGACGGTCTCCCCGAGCCCGTAGGAGGCGGTGATGAGCACCACCTGGTCGAAGCCGGACTCCGTGTCGATGGTGAACATGACGCCGGCCGCGCCGAGGTCGCTGCGCACCATCTGCTGCACGCCCGCGGACAGCGCGACCTCCTCGTGCGTGAAACCCTTGTGCACGCGGTAAGCGATGGCGCGGTCGTTGTAGAGGGAAGCGAAAACGCGCTTCGTGGCGTGCAGCAGGTTCTCCAGCCCGTGCACGTTGAGGAACGTCTCCTGCTGCCCGGCGAAGGACGCCTCCGGCAGGTCCTCCGCCGTCGCCGAGGAGCGCACGGCGAAAGAGGCTGCGCTGCCCGCGGCCGCGACGAGCCTGCGGTACGCCGCGCCGATCTCGTCGGCGAGCCGCTGCGGGAACGGCTGCTCGACGATCCAGCGCCGGATCTCCTCCCCGGCCCGGGCGAGCGCGCCGACGTCGCGGACATCGAGCGCGGCGAGCCGCTCGCCGATCCGCTTGTCGAGCCCGTCGCGGGAGAGGAACCCGCGATAGGCCTCGGCCGTCGTCGCAAATCCGCCCGGAACCCGCACCCCGGCGCCGGCGAGCTGGCTGATCATCTCTCCGAGCGAGGCGTTCTTGCCCCCGACCGCTGCCACGTCCGTCATGCGCACGGAGGCGAGATCGAGAACCCACGGGGCCGTGCCCATTGCCGTCACCTGTGATAACTTTCTGTGTGGGTAAAGCGCGTTATTTTACCGGATTGCCCCCGTCCCGGACCGATGGCCAACCATAAACGCACGGCATTCTTCGTCTCGGACCGCACCGGCATCACCGCGGAGATGCTGGGACACAGTCTCCTCACCCAGTTCGACGGCGTGCGCTTCAGCGAAGTGACGCTGCCGTTCGTGGATTCAGTGGAGAAAGCGCGCGAGATCGTCAAGACCATCAACCACCAGGGCTCCGAGGACGGGACGCGGCCGATCGTGATCAGCACGCTCGCCAGGACCGAGATCGCGCAGGTGGTCGGCCAGGCGAACGCGCTGTTTCTCGACTGCTTCGAGATCTTCATTTCGCCGCTCGAGCGGGAGCTGGGCCTGAGCGCCTCCCACGCCGTCGGGCGCTCGCACAGCGCCTCGAACTTCGTGAACTACCATTACCGCATCGAATCGGTGAATTACGCGCTCTCCCACGACGACGGCGTCTCCACGCGGGACCTCGGCGAAGCCGACGTCGTGCTCGTCGGGGTCTCGCGCTGCGGCAAGACGCCGACCTGCCTCTATCTCGCCATGCAGTTCGGCATCCGCGCCGCCAACTACCCGCTGCTGCCGGAGGACTTCAGCGCCACGCAGCTGCCGGCCCCCCTGCGCCCCCTGCGGGGCAAGCTCTACGGGCTCACGATCAGGCCCGAGCGGCTGCAGCAAATCCGCAACGAGCGGCGCCCGGGAAGCAGGTATGCGACGCTCGCCAACTGCGAGTTCGAGATCCGCGAGGCGGAAGCGCTGATGCGCCAGGAAGGCATTCCCTACCTCGACGCCACCAGCAAGTCGGTGGAAGAGCTCGCTACCACGATCCTGCAAGAGGCCAAGCTGCTGCGGCGGATCTACTAGAAATGTGAATCGTGATTGGCGATTCGTGATTCTACACGGGAGGCAATCGCCGGGCACTTTTGGTCTGCTGTGAACGACCCGCGAATCACGATTCACGAATCACGCTGTTCGCCGCCAGTTGCCGCACCCGCTCGAACAGGCACACCGCCACGGCGGCCGCGACGTTGAGCGACTCGACGCCGCCCGCCATCGGGACGGAGACCGCCGCGTGCGCCGCGCCCTTCAGCTCGCGCGACAGGCCGCTGCCTTCGTTGCCGAACAGCAGCGCCACGTTGCCCGCGAGGTCGGTTTCGTACACGGTGCGCGGGGCGGCGCGGCTGGTCGCGATCACCCTGCCCCTGAACGCGCGCACCGCCGCGGGAAGGTCCACGCCCTCGTAGACGCCCAGCAGAAAATGCGCGCCCATGCCCGCGCGCAGCACCCGGGGCGACCAGGCGTGGACCGACCCCCTGGACAGGGCGACGTGCTTGACGCCCGCGGCGGCGGCCGAGCGCAGGATCGAGCCGAGATTGCCGGGGTCCTGGAGATCCTCGAGCATGACGCAGGCGCCCATTTCTTCCGGGACGGGCGCGGGCCGCGGCGTGCGCACCACCGCGAGGATGCCGGTCGGCGTCACCACCGGCGAGATCTGCCTGAAGAGCCCGTCGGCGAGCAGCAGCGGCTCGACCCGGGCGAGGCTCTCGACGATCGCCGCGACCTCCGGATTCTTGAGCCCCGAGTCGCTCACGACGAGCTGCTCCGGGGCGCCCACGCGGTCGCGGTACGCGGTGACGAGGTGGGCGCCGTCGAGCACCGAGAGCCCCGCCTTCTTGCGCTCGCGGGATGACTCCGCGAGCTGGCGCAGGAACCTGAAGCGCGGATTCTCCGCGGACGTGATCCGCTTCACCGAGCGCAGGTGCGAAATCCCGCGAAGATGTCGCGCCGGTCCGGCGTGTAGAAATTCCGCCACGTGTTGCGCAGCAGGCCCGCGCGTGTCGCGTAGCAGCCACCTCGGAGCACCTTGTGGTCGCCGAACCAGGGCTCGGAGTATTCCTTGTAGGGATCGCGCACGAACCCAGGGTACGGCACGAACCAATCCGCCGTCCACTCCCAGACGTTGCCGAACATCTGGCGGCAGCCCCAGGCGCTATCCCCGCCCTCGAAGGCCGCCACGTCGGCGCAGCCGCCCCTCACGCCGAACAAGTTCGCGTGTCCGGCTCCGGGCTCGGCATCGCCCCAGGGATAGCGGCGCTTTGCGGGCTTGCCCGGCGCTGCTGCCGCGGCAAACTCCCATTCGGCCTCGGTCGGCAAGCGCCGCCCTCCCCAGCGGCAGTAGGCGTCGGCCTCGTACCAGTTGACATGGATCACCGGCGCATCCGGCGGCAGCGGCTCGAGCCCGTCGTAGCGGCGCTGCCACCACTCACCGCCGCGCCTTTCCCAGTACACCGGCGCCGCCGCCCGCGACTGCTGCCGCCAGCGCCACCCCTCCTCGCACCACCATTCGCGCCGCTGGTATCCGCCCTCCTCCACGAATGCGGCATACTCCGCGTTGGTCACGGGAGCGCGCGCGATGCGAAACGGCGCCACTTTGACCGGATGCGCCCACTTCTCGTTGTCGAAGACGAACCGCCCGTCTTGCCGGTCCGCCCCGAGCTCGAACTCGCCGCCCGCGACGTCAGCGTCGCCCGGGTGCGGCCCGCCCGCGCCTCCCGCGCCGGGCGCGCCGGCGTTGCGCGGCGCGCCATAGCCGAGCGTCTGGCGCGTATAGGTGAAGGCCTCGCAGTGCATCTCCTCGTGGAACGCGGCAAGCTGCGCGAAATACGCGAGGTGAGCCGTTGCGCCCTCGCGCTCGAGACGTTCGAGGACGCTTTCCATCACCTGATCGAGGTAGCGCAACGTGGCCTCGAGATCGGGCAACGGCAGGTCCCAACGCGCATCGTGCGGCACCTTCGCCGAGTCGTACAGCGCATCCGCGTCCGCGATGAGGGAGGGCGCGCGTCCCCCGTCCGCGCGGTAACGCAAGCACCAGTGCTCCTGGAACCAGCCGACGTGACCCACCTCCCACAGCGGCGGGTTGACGATCGCGAGCCTCGGGCCGAGCAGCTGCCCGCCGGTGAGGCCGCGCGCGTACTCGAGCGTGCGGGCACGGGCATCGAGCAACATCCCGCGCAGGCCCGCAGCATCCGGAACGACGTTGCACTCCGCCATGGTCGGTCGTGAGAAAATGCCCGCCAAGTTTAACCCGTGAGAATCGTCATCGTCACGCCGGCCGCCGCCGGCTCGCGCCACGGCAACCGCCATACGGCCGCGCGGTGGGGCGCGCTCCTCCGTGCGCTCGGCCACCGCGTGCGGGTCGAGGTCGAGTGGGACGGCGCGCCGGCGGACCTGATGATCGCGCTGCACGCGCGCCGCAGCCATGATTCGGTCGTCCGCTACGCGCTCGCCTTCCCCGGACGGCCGCTCGTGCTCGTGCTCACCGGCACCGACCTCTACCGGGACATCCGCTCCGATGCCGACGCCGCCGAGTCGATAGCGCTCGCCACGCACATGGTGGTGCTGCAGGAGGCGGGGCTGAAGGAGCTTGCCCCGGCGCTGCGCGCCAGGACGCAGGTGATCTATCAATCGGCGCGCCGCGCGGCCGCGCAAGCCCCTCTCGAGGGCTGTTTCGAGATCGTCGTGAGCGGCCACCTGCGCGACGAGAAGGACCCGTTCCGCGCCGCCGCGGCGCTCTCCCATCTGCCCCGGGGAAGCCGCATCCGCATCACTCACATCGGCGGCGCCATGACCCCGGACATGGCGCGCGCCGCGCGCCGCTGGTCGGAGCGCGAGCCGCGCTACCGCTGGCTCGGGGAGCTGCCGCACGGCGCCGCGCTGCGCGTGCTCGGGCGCGCGCGGCTGATGGTCATCAGCTCCCGCATGGAAGGCGGCGCCAACGTGGTCGGCGAGGCCCTCGCCGCCGGCGTGCCGGTGCTCGCCTCGCGCATCTCCGGAAACATCGGCATGCTGGGCGCCCGCTACGCGGGCTATTTCCCGGTCGAGGACGAGCGCGCGCTGGCGCGGCTCATGTGGCGCGCCGAAAGCGATCCCGCTTTTTATCGCACGCTCACGGCGCAGTGCCGCAACCGGCGCGGGCTGGTCGCCCCGCGCCGCGAACGCGAAGGGTTGAGACGCCTGATCGCGCGGCTCGGAAAGAATCTGTCCCGGAATCCATGATGCGGGATGCGGGATTACGTATGCTCCATGATCAAGGTCCTATCGCGCATCTCGTATCTCGCATCCCGTACCGTGCTCATCTGCGTCCATCTGCGGTTCCAGTGGTTTGCGCGCTTTCGAGCAGCGCCCGCACCGGGGCGAAGCTGCGCCGATGCGCCGCCGACACTCCGTACGCGCGCAGTGCGGCGAGATGGGCGGCCGTTGGATAACCCTTGTTGCGATCGAAGCCGTACTCGGGATGCTGCCGGTGCAGCGCCAGCATCTCCGCGTCACGCGCGACCTTGGCCAGGATCGACGCCGCTCCAATGGCGGCGACCGTGGCGTCGCCGCCGACGACCGCTCGCACCGGCAGGCTCAATCGCGGCCGGTGCGGGCCGTCCACCAGCACCTCCCCGGGGGCGAGCGCCAGGCGCTCGACGGCCCGACGCATCGCGAGCAGGCTCGCCTGCAGGATGTTGATGGCGTCGATCTCCTCGACGCTCGCGCTCGCCACCGCCCAGGCCCTCGCGCGCGCCCGGATCTCGCGCGCCAGCGCTTCGCGCCGCCGGGGCGCGAGCATCTTCGAGTCGGCAATCCCCTCGATCGGGTGGCCGGGATCGAGGATGACGGCAGCCGCGAAGACCGGTCCCGCCAAAGGACCGCGCCCGGACTCGTCCACCCCGCAGATGAGGCTCATGTCGTGGCGCCGCGCCGCAGCAACGGCAGCAACGCTTCAGCTGTGCGCCCCGCGCCGTCCGGCCGCAGCTGCCGCGCCATGGCGGCAAGACGCTCTTCCAGCCGCGCGCGCACCGTGCTGTCAAAGAGGAGGTTGAGCACCGCCTGCGAGAGGTTGTCCGGGGTGGCCTCGTCCTGCAGGAATTCCGGCACGATGAACTCGCCGGCGAGGATATTGGGCAGGCCGATATAGGGCTGGTAGCTCTGGCGCTTCATGATCCACCAGGACAGGCGCGGCATGCGATAGGCAATGATCAAGGGGCGCCCGA
>Ga0209172_10005143_pt1 | contig 16300 bp, 17 predicted proteins | sample LarsenN4metaG_FD_184113 | JGI IMG/M metagenome (GOLD analysis project Ga0209172, IMG submission 184113) | Hot spring sediment bacterial and archeal communities from British Columbia, Canada, to study Microbial Dark Matter (Phase II) - Larsen... ... | reverse complement strand
TGTGTCGCCGATAAAGGCCGCATCGCCGATCAGGTAGGTTATGTCGGCCGGCGTGTGACCGGGCGTATAGAGGACCTGTGCTTCCAGCTTGCCGATCGTAAAACGCTCGCCGTCCTGGAAGAGGTGATCGAAATCGCTGCCGTCCGTCCGGAGATCGTCCGCAGCAAAGACCGGGCGAAAGATTCGCTGAACGTCCTTGATGTGCTCGCCGATGCCGATCTTCGCGCCGGTCTTCGCCTTGATGTAGGGCGAGCCCGAGAGATGGTCCGCATGCGCGTGCGTCTCGAGCGTCCACACGATGCGGAAGCCGCCCTCCTTCGCCGCCGCAAGGATGGCCTCCGCCGAGCGGGCGTCGACCGATCCGCTCGCATGGTCATAGTCGAGCACAGGATCGATCACGGCCGCGTCGCGCGTGACCGGATCTGCAACCAGATAACTGACGGTATTGGTCGGCTCGTCGAAGAACGCGCGGATCAAGGGTCGCTCCGACATCGGTCGTCTCCTCGCTGGCGTACGGTTGACTATTACATACGAAATCACTAAATAAGCAACAACTAATTTAGAGGTGGCCGATGGCAAAGACCATGGACGTCGCGGCGATGGAAGCCAAAGCCGGCGAAGTCGCCGTGCTCTTCCGCGCTCTGGCGAACGAGCGCCGCCTGATGATCCTGTGCAAGCTCGTGCAATGGGGGGAGGCGAACGTCGGCACGCTGGCCGACGCGGTCGGGCTGTCGCAGTCCGCCCTGTCGCAACATCTCGCGAAAATGCGCGACGAGGGCATCGTCACCTTCCGGCGGGAAAGCCAGACGCTTTGGTATCGGATCGCCGATCCACGCATCGAGCAGATGTTCGCCATGTTGCACCGCATCTTCTGCGAGCCGGACGAGCGAACGACTCGTCGGCCGAAGGGATGATCAGACGAGACATAGGAGGCCCACCCATGACCCTGCAAGCCATCACCCCGGAACGCGCCAAGGCCATGCTTGATGCCGGTGCTGTGCTGGTCGACGTCCGTGAGGCCGACGAGCATGCCCGCAGTCGCGTACCGGGCGCACGTCACGTGCCGCTCTCTCGCCTCGACGAAGCCCGGATCGACGCGGGCGGCCGTCCCGTAGTTTTTCATTGCCGCAGCGGCGCGCGAACGGCAGCCAACGCGCCGCGCCTCGCGGCCAAAGTCGGCGAGACCTGTGACGCTTACATCGTCGCCGGCGGCATCGATGCCTGGCGAAAGGCAGGTTTGCCGGTCGCCGAAGATCGCAACCAGCCGCTTGAAATCCAGCGCCAGGTGCAGATCGGCGCCGGGTCGTTGGCGCTCATCGGTACGGTCCTCGGGGTAACGGTCTCGCCCTGGTTTCTCGCCGTTCCCGCCTTTGTCGGCGCGGGTCTGACGTTCGCCGGTCTTACGGGCTTCTGCGGCATGGCCCGTCTGCTGGCCCACATGCCGTGGAACAGGGCGATCAAGGCAAGCGCCTGAGCGACGGTTCTGCCAGCGGAGCAGATGCGCGGGCCGTTTGGGTGTGCGAGGGTTCGGCCAGAGTTCGGCCGATGAGGAGCGCACGATGTCCGACCTGCCCGTCTTCCGCCCTGGCGGATACCGTTTCATTCCGGCGGTGTTTCAATACTCGGGCGGCGTCGCGGCCGAGCCGGGCTTCGTCCTCGAACGTGTGACGTTCACGAAGCCCCTGCCGCTCGCAGAAGGCTTCCGTCGCGCGGAAGCCATCATGCGGGCAGCCGGACGCGAGCCCACCGCCTTCGCCGCGTGCGAACTACGCTCGCCCGCCCCCTTCACGGAAGCGGGCTTCAAGGCGTTCAACGAGATCTACGTCGGCACACTCGCCGCCTGGGGCATCTTCGACGGCAAGACCAATCCGGTCGCCCGCAGCAACGTCTGTCCGGGCATTGCGCCACCCGCCGAGCCTTCCCTCTACGCCTTCTCCTATACGCGCGTTGCCGCTCCCGGCGACCCTCCCTCGTTCGTCGTCGCCGGCAGTGGCGAGGCGGCCGAAGGGCATGCCAACTATCGCGATCACATCATAAAGCGCGGTGATGTCAGCCCGGTCGGCATGAAAGAAAAAGCGCGCTGGGTTTTTGGCGAGATGGAGCGCAGGCTCCAGCTGCTCGGGTTCGACTGGACCGATACGACCGCCGTCCAAGTCTATTCCGTGCAGAACTACCACGGCGCGCTCGACGGCGGCATCGCGCCGGCGCCGTCACTGACGCATGGCCTGACGTGGCACTTCTGCCGGCCACCGATCGTCGAACTCGAGTACGAAATGGACTGTCGAGGTCTTCCGGTCGAACGCACGCTGAGCACCTGATCGCGTGCCGGACGATCTCAGCCGCTGCCCGCATTGACAAGGATCAGGCCACCAGCCAGACTTTCCGGACAACGACGACGGAAGGCAATGAACCTTCCGAGGCTCTGTGGAGGAAACGAATGAACCGCTCGTCTTGCGCTCTTCTGAGCGCAGGGTTGGCGCTTGCGACCTCGCTTGCGCTGACCGGCACCGCCCTCTCCCAGGACGTCAAGATCGGCGTGATTTTCGATCAGACCGGCGCCTTCGCGGCCGGCGGTTCGATCGCGTCGTCGATCGGGACCCGCATCGCCATCGACATGATCAACGAGAAGGGTGGCGTCGAAGGTCGCAAGATCGTGGCGATCGAAGCAGACGCCCAATCGAAAACCGACGTCGCCATCAACGAGGCCGAGCGCCTGCTGAACGACGCGAAGGTCGACCTCATCATGGGCGTGTTCTCGTCCGCCCATTGCGTGCCGATGGCCGCCAAGGTCGACGCCGCGAAAAAATTCATGTGGGCGAACGTCTGCGTCGCCTCTGCCGTGTTCAAGGACAAGAACCTCCAATACGTCTTCCGCTCGCAGGTCCACTCCGACCAGTTCGGCGAGGCGTCCTGCCAGTTCGTGTTCGACAACGCGAAAGGCAAGCTCAAGAAGGAGCCGAAGGACGTCAAGGTCGCGATCATCCACGAGGACGGGCCTTACGGGGCCGGTGTCGCAGCAGGCAACGAGTCGAAGTGCAAGGAACTCGGCCTGCAGATCGTCCACAAGGAAGGCTACGCGGCCACGTCCACCGACCTTTCGGCCCTGGTGACCAAGCTGCGCCGTGCCCAGCCCGATGTTATCCTGCACACGGGCTATAACCCCGACATCACGCTGTTCCTCCGGCAAGCGAAGGAAGCCAACTTGAAGTTCGGCGCGCTGATCGGGCACGGCGCCGGCTACGGCCAGATCGACAAGCTGATCGAGACCTTCAAGACCGACGTCAACTACACCTACAACGTCGACCCGGTGGCCGCGCAGCTCCTCGACCCCAAGACGTTGAAACCGGGCCTGGGTGACGTCACGGCCGAGATGGTGAAGCGCTACAAGGCGATCACCAACGTCAACGAGGTCCCGCCGCACGCCTCGATGGGCTTCAATCAGACGTGGATCTTCCTGACCGACGTGCTGCCGCGCGCCATCAAGAAGCACGGCGGCATCGATCCGGAGGCGCTGCGGAAAGCGGCTCTGGAAACGGACATCCCCGAAGGCGGCACCATCCAGGGCTACGGCGTGAAGTTCTTCCCGCCCGGTCACAAGATGGCCGGCCAGAACGAGCGGTCGCTGCCGGTCGTCATGCAGTACATCGACGGCCAGACGAAGATCGCTTGGCCGAACGCCATCCGCACCGTCGACCCCATCCTGCCTCTGCCGTCCGGCCACGCTTACGGCCGCTGACGGCTCGGGCGCCGGCCGGCCGCGGCCGGCGCCATGAGCCCGGTCCAATCTCGATCATCGGAGCAAGCCAGCGCATGGCGATGCTGGAAGTCCGAGGGCTGACCAAAAAGTTCGGCGGCTTCACCGCCGTCAACGACGTCAGCTTCGACGTGCAGGAGGGCGAGATCCTGGGGCTCATCGGCCCCAACGGCTCGGGTAAGAGCACGACCTTCAATTGCGTCGCCGGCATGTACATGCCGACGGCCGGTTCCGTGACGTTTGCCGGCAAGAGCATCGGCGGGCTACCGGCTTACGAGGTCTGCCACAGCGGGATCGGTCGCACCTACCAGATCCCGCGTCCCTTTCGAAATCTGACATTATTGGAAAACGTTGCGCTATCGGCGTGGTTTGGGCAGGCCGGCGCGACGTCACGCGCCGACTGTTGGCGCCAGGCGGAAGAGGCGCTCGCCATGGTCGGCCTGCCGGCCGATCCCGGCGCGACGACCAACGGGCTCGGCGCCGCGGCCCTCAAGAAGCTCGAACTCGCCCGCGCCCTCGCGACCCAGCCGCGCCTGTTGCTCGCCGACGAGAGCCTCAACGGCCTCGATCACGCGGAAATGGAGCAGGCGGCCGAGATGCTGAAGCGCATCCGCCAGGAAAAGGGCATCACCATTGTCTGGGTCGAACACATCATGGGCGTGCTGATGCGCGTCGTAGACCGCGTCGTCGTGCTCGATCATGGCGAGAAAATCTTCGATGGGGTGCCGTCCGCGGCGCAATCCGATCCCCGCGTCGTCGAAGTCTATCTCGGAACGGATGAACACTGAGGCCCGATGCTCGTCCTAGAGAACATCGACGCGGGGTACGGCGGGTTTCAGGCCCTCTTCGGCATATCCATGCGGGTCGAGCCCGGCGAGGTGGTCGGCGTCATCGGCGCGAACGGCGCCGGCAAGACGACGCTCCTGCGCGTGATTTCCGGCATGCTCTCGGCGACCGCCGGCAGCATGACGATGGAAGGCACCGACCTCCGCCGCATCGAGGCGCATCAGATCCTCGCGACCGGTATCGCACACGTGCCGGAGAGCCGCCGGCTCTTCCCGCGCCTGACGGTCGAGGAAAACCTGCGCATGGGCGCGTACCTTCCGGCCGCCCGGGCCCACTTCGCCGAGCGCCTCGAATACGTTTATGGCCTCTTTCCCCGTCTCAAGGAGCGCCGAAGCCAACTTGCCGGCACGATGTCCGGCGGCGAGCAGCAGATGTGCGCGATCGCCCGCGCTTTGATGAGCCGGCCGCGCCTCGTCCTCCTAGATGAACCCTCGATGGGACTGGCCCCCGTGATCGTCGCCCAGGTGTTCGACCTCGTGCGCCGCATTCGCAGCGAAGGCTACACGGTGCTCATCGTCGAGCAGAACGTCCGTCAGGTTCTGAAAGTCGCCGACCGGGCTTACCTGCTCGAGGTCGGCCGCATCCAGATGTCCGGGACCTCCGAAGAACTCGCCGCTTCGGACGACGTCCGCCGCGCCTACATGGGGCTATGACATGGACTGTCATCTCGACGTCTTTTTCCTCGAGGCGCTGATCAACGGCCTCCTGCTCGCTGGATTGCTGGCACTTCTGGCGCTCGGCTTGAACCTCGTGTTCGGCGTGATCGATGTGGTGTGGATCTGCTACGCCGAACTCGTCATGGTCGGCATGTACGGCATCTTCTACGCACACAAGGCCGGCGTGCCCTTCGTCCTGGCAGCCGTGATCGGCATCGCGCTGTGCGCTGCGGCCGGCGTGCTCCTGCACATGCTCGTGATACGCCCCGTCCTTGATCAGGCCCCGATCAACCAGCTGCTCGTCACCGGCGGCGTGCTGATCTTCCTGCAGGCCGCCGCCACGATGGCCTTCGGCATCGAGTTCAAGAACCTCGGCATCCGCCTCGGCTCGGTCGGTATCGCCGACATGAGCTTCTCGTGGTCGCGCATCCTGGCGTTCGGGATCGCGCTCGCCGCCATGCTGGCGCTGTGGATCTTCCTCACCCGGACGTATACGGGAACGGCGATCCGCGCGATCGCGCAGGATCGCCAGATCATGCCGTTGATGGGCGCCGATGCCCGCCGGATCTACGTCGTCACCTCCGCGATCGGCGCCGGGCTTGCCGGGCTCGCCGCGTCGCTCATGGTGCTGCAGTACGATATCTATCCGCAGATCGGCCTGCAGTTCGGCCCTCTGATCTTCATGATCTGCGTCCTTGGCGGGCTCGGTAACATGATCGGCGGCTTCATCGCGGCCTTCATCATCTCCCAGTTCATCGCCGTCGGTTCGAGCTGCTTCCACACCGAGTGGGGCTACGCCGTCGCGTTCCTCTTCTTCATGGTCGCGGTGCTCATACGCCCGCAAGGCCTGTTCGGAGCGAAGTCATGAAGCTCACGAGCCCGGCCTCCATCGCGGCCTTCGGCGGACTGCTTCTCGTGCCGGCCCTCATTCGGATCGTCTTTCCGGACTCCGAGAAGTACTACCTCCACCTGCTGATCCAGATCCTGCTGTGGTCGTTCATCTACACCGGCTGGTCGCTGATGGGCCGCTTCGGGCTGACCTCGCTCGGGCATGGCGCGTTCACCGGCATCGGCGCGTATGGCTGTGTTCTGTTCTGGAATTTCGCCGGCCTGTCGCCGTGGCTCGGCATTCCGGTCTCGATCGCCGTCGCCGTTGCCGTCTCACTGCTGATCGGCTATCCGTGCTTCCGCTTACGGATCGCCGGCCACTATTTCGCGCTGCTGACGCTTGCACTCACCGAATTCGTCCGGCTCTGTATCGTCGGTCTCCGCGATTACACGGGCGGCTCCCTCGGCACCCAGCCCAAGCGGGCGGCCGACGGCATCTCGTTCTATGCCTTGCAGTTCGAGCCGGACCGATGGCTGTCCTACTACATCGCACTGGCGCTGTGGGTCTTCGGCCTCTGGGTGTGGCTGCGTGTCGATCGCAGCATGGATCGCTACGCGCTCGACGCCGCGAGCCAGGACGAGGATGCCGCCGCCTCGGTCGGCGTCAACGTCACGCGTGAAAAATTGAAAATCACCGCGCTCAGCGCCGGGCTCTGCGCGCTGGGTGGCGCCATCTACGGCCAGTACCAGATGTACATCGGGCCGGACACGATTGCCGGCCTCGGCGTCTCCCTCAACATGGTCTTCGCGGTCATAGCCGGCGGCTTGTGGGTCCCCCTCGGACCGACGGTCGGCGCCATCTTCACGCAGGTGCTCACCGAAGGGCTGCGCGTCGCCATCCAGGGTTCCGCGACACTTAAAGCGACGCTCGGATCGGCTGCGCTTGCGCTCGACCAGTTGATCTACGGTCTCCTGCTCATCCTCTTCATCATCTACATGCCGAAGGGGATCCTCGGCACGCTAATGGAGCGGCGGGCGCGCAAGAAAGCCGGGAAGCCCGCCGCACCGGGCTCGGCCGAGCCGGCGCCCGGGTGAACCGATCGCCGCGTCAGCCGGTGACGAGGACGATCTTGCCGATGTGCGCGCTCGACTCCATGAGTGCGTGAGCGGCGGCGGCCTGCGTCAGCGGGAATGTCGCATGCATGATGGGGCGCACCGTCCGGTCCGCGAGCAGCGGCCAGACCTTCGCTTCGAGTTCGCGTGCGATGGCACCTTTCTGCGCGATCGTCCGGGGGCGCAGCGTCGAACCCGTCCAAGTCAACCGCTTCGTCATCAGTTGCGTGAAATTCGCCTGCACATCGGCGCCGCCGAGCCACGCGATCTGGACGAGCCGCCCCTCGATCGCCAGCGCATCCAAGTTGCGCGCGACGTAAGCCCCGCCCACCATGCAAAGGATGAGGTCGACACCCTTCCCACCCGTCTCCTCGCGCGCGACCGCAACGAAATCCTCGCTGCGATAATTGATGGCGCGGGCAGCGCCGAGATCGCGGCACGCGGCGCACTTGGCCGCGTCGCCGGCAGTGGCGATCACCCGCGCGCCGAAGTGGCTCGCGAGTTGGATGGCGGTCGTGCCGATCCCGCTCGATCCGCCGTGAACCAGGAACGTTTCGCCAGATTGCAGGCGGCCGCGCTCGAATACGTTCGTCCAAACCGTGAAGAACGTTTCGGGCACAGCACCAGCCTCGACGAGGCTCATGCCGCGCGGTACCGGCAGCACTTGCGGCTCGGGCGCGACACAGTATTCCGCGTACCCGCCGCCGGCTACGAGCGCCGTTACCTCGGTTCCGATCGAGAAGCGCGAAACGCCTGGACCCGTCGCGACCACGGTGCCCGCGATCTCGAGGCCCGGGATGTCGGTGGCCCCAGGCGGGGGATTGTACTGTCCGAGCCGCTGCTGCACGTCCGGTCGATTGACACCCGCCGCCGCAACACGGACGAGGACTTCGCCTTCTCCCGGTGTCGGGAGCGGTCGCGTGACAGGGGTCAGCACCTCCGGCGGCCCAAAACTCGGAATGGCGATCGCCGTCATCGTCGCAGGCAGGCTCATCGGACCCTCGCATCGTTCGGAAGGCGGAGGTTGGCCGGAATGAGGGCTGCATGCAAGCGGCCCCGCCATCACGCACGAATGCTTGCAAGGCGAGCCTCGCCCGCGCATCCTCGCCGCGGCGAAAACAGCGTGCCGGTATGAGCCCAGCATCTCCCGACGTTCAGTTGCCTCCGTCCCTCTGGGCGGCCGTCACGCCGGCGGGTCCCGCGCTTCCCCGGCTCGAAGGGGAAGTGAAAGCCGACGTGGTCGTGATCGGCGCCGGCTTCACCGGACTTTCGGCCGCGCTGCACCTTCGCGATGCCGGCGTCGATGTCGTCGTCGTCGAGGCTGCCGAGCCCGGCTGGGGTGCCTCTGGCCGCAACAACGGCCAGGTCATCCCGACGCTGACGCGCCCCGAGCCGAGCGACATCATCGGCCACCACGGCGGCGCCGGCGAACGCTTCGTCCATCTCCTCCGCGACAGTGCCGCCTACCTATTCGATCTCGTGCGGATGAGAGCGCTTGCCGCCGAGGCCGAGCAGACGGGGTGGCTGCAGCCGGCACACTCGGCCGGCCGCATGCGGATCGCCGAACGCCGGGTCACGGAATGGTCCCGGTACGGCGCACCGGTGAAGCTGCTTTCCCGTGCCGAGATGTCGGCGCTCGTCGGTTCCGACGTCTGGCATGGCGGCTGGACCAATCCGACGGGCGGACACATCAATCCGATGGCGCTCTCGCGCGAACTCGCCCGCGTGACGCTCGCCGCTGGGGGCCGCATCTTCGCGCACAGCCTGGTGACGGCATACGCCCGCACGGGCAGCAACTGGCGCATCGAGACCGAGCGCGGCGCGGTGACCGCGTCCGGGCTCATTCTCGCGACCAATGCCTACACCGGTGAATTTGCTCGCGACCTCGCGCCCGCCATCGCCCGCGAACTCGTACCCGTGGCCTCCTGGCAGATGGCGACCGAGCCCCTCGGCGAAGACGTGAGACGCGCATTCCTTCCGGGTCGCCAGGCGATGAGCGACACCCACGGCGATCTGCACTTCGCCCGCTACGATGCCCGTAACCGGCTGGTGACGGGTGGCGCGCTGATCATCGGCGTGGCCGGCCGACGGCGCCTCGAAGCTCGCATCGGCCGCCGCCTCGCCCGCTGGCATCCCCGCCTCGCGAACGTGCGCTTCGACTATGTCTGGAACGGCTGGATCGGCATGACGCCTGACTTCATGCCGCGCGTGCATCGTCTCGGTCCGGATGGCTACGCCTGGGCCGCCTGCAACGGCCGCGCCGTTGCCTTGTCGGTGTCGATCGGGCGAGAGCTGGCCCGCGCACTTCTCGGCCGTCAGATCGGCGAACTCGCGCTGCCGTTCAGCGCGCCCGATCCGCTACCCGCGCACGGCCTCGTCCGCCGACTTGCCCCCTGGCGCCTCGCCGCCTATCGCTGGCGTGATGCGCGCGAAATCGCGTGACAAGGTCAGTGCCGCTCCTCGGAGCCGGCCGTCAGTGCGTTTCGCGTCCAGGTCTGTGGGCGTCTCAGAAAATCCTGCAGCGTCTTGCCTCGCTCCGCACGGAAGCGCTCGGTCGTGAGCTCGAAATTCTCGATGCGGTCGATCCGGAAGGTGCGGAAGTCGCCGCGTAGCTCACACCACGCGGCGAGTAGCCAGACCGGCCCGAAAAAGGCGAGGGATAACGGCCGCACCGTGCGCTCGCTCTTCTGGCCGAGGATGTCCGTATATCGGAAGCTCACCTTGAGACGGCTGCGGACAGCGCGGCGGAGGTCGGCGAGGTCGCACTTGAAGGCGGGCCCCGAGGCCGTCGGCGCGAGCAGCGCGGTATTCGCCATGTAGTCTCGGAGCCGATCCGGAATGACGGCCTCTATCTTGGCGATCGCATCGGTGGCGGCGAGCGCGAGTTCGGAGTCTCCCCACGTCTCGACCATCCGTGCACCGAGCACGAGAGCCTCGATTTCCTGCTCCTTGAACATCAGCGGTGGCAGGTCGAAGCCGGCCTTCAACACGTACCCGACGCCGGCCTCGCCTTCTATCGGCACGCCGCTGGCGACGAGATCGGCGATGTCCCGGTAGATCGTGCGCTCGGAGACTTCGAGCGCCTCGCTGAGCTCGCGCGCCCGAATCGTCGGCTTCCGCCGCATGTGCTGGATGATTTCAAAAAGGCGATCGGCGCGACGCATCCGGCGGCTCCAGGTCAAGGCATCGGCGTTCTAGCGCGCGGCTCCTGACGCCACGCTGTCAGGAGCCCGAGAGGGTTCGTGCCCGCTCCTGACACTGGGCTGTCAGTTGCCCTGCGCGAGTATGCCTTTGCGTCGGCGGCGATCAACGGCCGGCAGCGAAAAAGGAGAAAGATCATGCAGCATCGAGCGAACACCACGGCGCCCTTCGAGCGCCTCGTCGTCGAACCGGTCTTCGGCTTGGTCACCGCCTGGGCGAGCTGGCGGCGCAAGCGTCGGCTGAAGGCGACCGCACGCATCCTTCATGGCCTCAGCGATCGCACGCTCAAAGACATCGGCGTTGAGCGGAGCGAGATCGATTCGGTGGTCATGGCGCGCGGCAACGATCCGTGGGCCTGCCGCCGCACGCTGGAATTCTGACAAAAGGAAATGATCATGAGCCTCGCAATAGCGACGGCTACGGTTCTGGTGGAACGCCCGACCGAATCTCGTCTTATCCACGCAGTCGACCGCTGGATGACGCTTCGTCAGCAAGCCGCAGAAATCGCGGTCGGCCGACACCTCAACAGTCGGCCTGACGAAGATCTTCGTCGCCTCGGCCTGACGGACGCGGAAATCGCGCATCTGCGCCAGAGCGGGACATTCCGCCGCCTCGGTGCGTGAGCACGAAAAGAGGCCTGCCGGCGTGACCGGCAGGCCTCATGGATCGATCAGGCCGCCCGCACCGTCTTCAGGAACTGGCCGACCTGCATGCGGAGGTTTTCGGCCTGCTTCGAAAGTTCACGGGCGGACGTGAGGACCTGCGTCGTTGCCGCGGCAGAGCTTTCGGCACCTTTGCTGACCGCCGTGATGTTGCTCGTCACTTGCTTCGTGCCCTCGGACGCTTCGGATACGCTGCGCGCGATCTCCTCCGTGGCCGAGCCTTGCTGCTCGACGGCAGCCGCGATGGATGCAGAGATCGAATTGACCTCCGCGACGGTCTGCGCGATGCCGCCGATGATCGTGGTCGCCGTCTGCGTGGTCTGCTGGATCTCGTTGACCTGCGATCCGATCTCGGCAGTGGCTTTGGCGGTCTGATCGGCGAGCGCCTTCACCTCGCTGGCGACGACCGCGAAGCCACGACCCGCTTCACCGGCCCGTGCGGCTTCGATCGTCGCGTTGAGGGCCAGAAGATTGGTCTGCGCCGCGATGCTGCTGATGAGCTCGATGACGCCGCCGATCCGCTGAGCGGAGGTCGACAGTTCGGCGACCATGCTGCTCGTCTGCTGGGCTTCGCCGGCGGCACGCTCTGCCACGTCCGTCGAGCGATGCACCTGCTGGGCGATTTCACGAACGGAGGCAGCCAGTTCCTCGGCGGCGCTGGCGACGGCCGATACGTTGGCTGTCGCCTGCTCCGAGGCCGACGCGACGACGGCAGACCGCCCGCTGGTATCCTTGGCTGCGGCGCTCAACTGCTCGGCGGTCGCACTGAGTTCCGTTGCCGCCGATGCAACCATGTCCACGATCCCGCCGACCGAGTGTTCGAAGTCGGTCGCGAGCTTTTGAAGCTGCGCCTTCCGCTCGGCGGCAGCCCGCTTCTCGGCCTCCTTTTGCTCCCGCTCCATCGACTCGATGCGCAGGAGATTCTCCTTGAAGGTCGCCGCGGCCCGCGCTGTGTCGCCCACCTCGTCCTGCCGGCTCGCATAAGGCACGTCGACCATCCGGTCGCCGGAGGCGAGCGTCATCAGAACGCTGCCGATCTTCTGGATCGGTTTGGCAACCGCAGCCCGTGCGTAAATGGCCGATCCGATCAGCGTTGCTATCAGGAGGACATAGCCGATAAGGCTGATGAGATTCGCGGTCGACTGGGCGGTCTTGGCGTCCGCTACTTCTTCGGCGACGCGTTTGTCAGCAGCCGCCATCGCGGAACTAATGAGCTCGTTCGCCCTGTCCGCCAGCGGATGAGCGGCAGCGACAGCGCGATCGTATTCCTCATCGTGCCGCACGAGGTCAGCAGACAAGGAAGAGAACTTCGCGAACAGGTCCACTTGCCGGCCGATCGACTGGCGGAGCTCCCCGGGCGGGAGCGCGGATTGCGCCTGCGCGAGATCGCCCTTTGCTTCGGCGAGCGCCGTATCCATCAACGAAGATTGTGCCGGCTCGCCAGCGTACAGATATCGCCAAGCCGCTGCCCGAGCATTGTGGAAATGCGTCACGACTGCCGATAGCGCCTGATCTGCCGAGTCGAGCCCGCGCGATCGGATGTCACTTAGCGACTTGCGCAGAAGCGTTTCCAACTCACCGGCGACCTGGTTTCGGGCATCGATAGTCCGAATGATCGCCACGGCACCATCAGCAATTTGATCGCCGAGCTTGCCGTAGGAGGCTGCGGTGTCCCGCAGGTTCTCGAACCGTGCCTTGTTTTCGGAGCGAAGCGAAAGCTCGGCAGCCTGGGCGGCGGATGTACTTGCCGCCGTGATGCTCGCCTTCAAGCGCGCTCGGCCCGCATCTACCGTAGCCGCGTCGCGGGCCAATCGAATATCGCGGGCGGCGACCTGCGCCGTCCTAAACCCGGTGGCGGCCTGCGCGCTCAGCGCCTTCAAATCCTTCTGCAGAAAGACAGACTGCATGGCTTCTGCAACCTGGCCTTCAAAATGGACCTGTGTGACTGCCAAGCTCCCGGCGACGAGGACGCCGAACCCGGACAAGACGGCCAGTTTCAACCCGATGGTCGCACGCATCTTCAGCTTCCCCCATCAATTTACCGGAAGCAGAATATGCGTGCATGGTGAACATTGTTTTTCAGAGCGCAGCAGTCGGATTAATGCAGCAAACGGAATATATCCGCACAAAGAGCCTTGATGGCCCAGTAGAAGTTTAATGGGCCAGCGGGCGCTGTTCGAGCGGCAGACGCACCGCTCGATCGCATGCGGAGGAAGTGTCGTCCGCCCTATGGGTGGGTCCGGCCGGCGGCAGCGGCTTCAAGCTGAGGAATGTCGAGCTTCACCATTGTCATCATCGCTTCCAAGGCACGCTTTCGCCGCGCCAAATCGGGATCCGACAGCAATGCGATCATCCGCTTCGGGACGATCTGCCAAGAGACGCCGTATCGATCCTTCAGCCAGCCGCATTGTATCGGCCGTCCGCCACCTTCGATGAGGGCCGTCCAGAGCCGGTCCACTTCCGACTGCTCGTCGCAAGGGACCGACAAAGATATCGCGTTGTTGAACTCTTCGTGGGATCCGCCATTCAAGGCTTGGAATCGTCGGCCATTGAGTTCGAACTCGACGAAAAGAATCTCTCCCTCGCGAGCCCCGGGCGTATCGACGGCTGCACGATGGATGGCCGCGACACGGCTATTCGGGAAGATGGCCGTGTAGAACGTGACGGCGTCGAGGGCTTGCCTCTCGAACCAGAGGCAGGGCGTGATCGGGTCCATGGATGACCTCTCAGCGTTTCTGCAGATGGGTAGCGAGCCGCTCGAGAGAACCGGACCAGCCCTGGGTCATGCTCTCGTGGCCCGCATCGAAGGCCGCCTTTTCCTCGCCCGACGGATAGACGGGGATCCACTCGACCGAGAGGGTCGTCCGACGGGGACCATCCGCGGCAAGCCTCATGGTCGTGAGAAGTTCTATCGGCCATTCCGGCGCCATCGGATGCCGGGTCAGTCCGCGCTGCGGGTCCGAGAATGAGTTGACGAAGACAAGCCGCTCCGGCACTGCGATCTCTCGGATAACGAAGCGCCCCCAGAGAGTGCGGTCTTCGAAGCGCATGGCGTAGTGAAACATACCGCCGGGCTTCAGGTCGAGGGTGGCGTCGGTAATGGTTGCACCCTTCGGACCCCACCAGGCCTGCAGCCGTTCGCATGTCGTCAAGGCGGACCACAGCTCGTCACGCGCCACGTCGAGCGTCCGCGAAATGACGAAAGGCTTACCCTGCGCCTCGGGCCGGTCCGCTGGCCGCTCGCAGTTGACCATCCAGGGAATGCCGAAGCGATCCGTGAGCATACCGAACCGGCGCGCCCAGAACGTTTCGCTCATCGGCATAGTCACGCTGCCGCCCGCACCGAGATCGCGGAAGATGCGCTCGGCTTCTGCGGGTTCGTCGACTTTGACGTGCGTGCAGAAGCCTTGCGGCGTCGCCGGGCGGTCGGGAGGACCGTCGCTTCCCATCAGCAGGTTGCCATCGACCTCCAGCCGTGCATGCATCACACGATCGGAGAACTCCGGCGGCATGGGGACGCCAGGCGGCGCATCGGCGGCCCGCATCAGCATGGTGATCTTGCCGCCGAGCACAGATTCATAATGGCGAAAGGCCGCTTCGCATGTGCCGTTGAAGGTCAGGTAGGTCACCAGTTCCATGGCTGCACTCCATCGGTTCTCTCTGGGTTCGAGGACGTTCGTCCGCCGTTGCGTCCGACAGCGAGGTTGAAACAAATCAGCTGGTGGGAGTCTGCTCGGTTGCCAGACGATCGAGCTCACGGCGGATGTTCGCTGCCTCGAGCGGCGTCGCGGCGAGGCCGATGGCACGATTGAAGGCCCCGCGCGCTTCGGCGAGCCGACCGAGCTGCTTCAGCAGCGCACCGCGCGCTCCGTGATAATAGAAATAGCTGTCGAGTTGGGCTTCGAGCGCGTCGAGCATCGCCAGCGCGGCGTCCGGCCCGCGGACTTTCGAGGCGGCAACCGCGCGGTTGAGTGTCACCACCGGCGACGGCCGCATGCGCTCGAGTGTTCCATAAAGCAGTTCGATCTGCGCCCAGTCGGTATCGGCCGCTCGGCCGGCGCGCGCGTGCAGAGCTGCGATCGCCGCCTGCACCTGATAGGGTCCCGGCTGCCGGTGCCGCAGCGCCTTGTCGAGCAGCGCGAGCCCTTCGACGATCAGCCGTCGATCCCACCGCGAGCGATCCTGGTCATCGAGAAGAATTTGCTGACCGTCGCCGTCATAGCGTGCCGACGCGCGGGCGTGCTGCAGAAGGCAAAGCGCGGTGAGCCCCATCACCTCCGGATCGTTCGGATGAATGCGCAGGAGCAAGCGTGCCAGCCGGATCGCCTCTTCACAGAGCGTGCTGTTGGCGCCCTCGTTCGCGACGTCGGCTGTGTATCCCTGATTGAAGACGAGGTAGACCATCGCCATCACGGCCGCCAGCCGTTGCGTCCGCTCGATTGGACCGGGCGCTTCGAACGGAACGTCCGCCGAGGCGATCCGCGCCTTCGCCCGCGTGATCCGCTGCTCCATCGCCGCCTCGCCGACGAGGAACAGGCGGGCGATCTCCTTCACAGAGAGGCCGGAGACGATCCGGAGAGCCAGCGCGATCTGCTGGGACTCGGGGAGCGCCGGATGGCAGCAAATGAACATCAGCCGGAGGATGTCGTCACGATAATCGCCGTGGTCGATGCGTTCGGCGAGGGAGGCCGCGTCATCGCCATGGTCGGAGATCGCTTCGTCCGGTGGCAGGGGATCAAGCCGGCGCTGCCGGCGCACACCGTCGATTGCGACGTTCTTGCCGACCATGACGAGCCACGCCGCGGCGTCTCGCGGCGGCCCGTTGACGGGCCACGTCTTCAGCGCACGCAGACTAGCCTCCTGGAACGCCTCTTCCGCGAGGTCGAGATCGCGGAACTGGCGCAGCAGCGCTGCCACGGCCTTCGGTCGGGCGGCCGTCAGGAGACTGCCGATCCAGCCGACGTCGCTCACGCCGGCACCTTCTCGGGAAAGAAGACGCCGACAGGCCGGATCTCGTAGGCGCCCCCCGGGTTCGCGGCGGCGAGCTCCCGGGCGATCCCGAGCGCGTCATCGAGGTCCGTGCAATCGACGATATAGAAGCCGAGCAGTTGCTCCTTGGTTTCGGCGAACGGCCCGTCGATCACGAGCGGCGGGTCGCCATCCTTGCGCAGCGTGGTCGCGGCGGTCGTCGGCAACAGGCGAACCACCGGCCCGAGCTTGCCTTGGTTCGCGATCTTCTC
>Ga0209172_10005137_pt1 | contig 16330 bp, 27 predicted proteins | sample LarsenN4metaG_FD_184113 | JGI IMG/M metagenome (GOLD analysis project Ga0209172, IMG submission 184113) | Hot spring sediment bacterial and archeal communities from British Columbia, Canada, to study Microbial Dark Matter (Phase II) - Larsen... ... | reverse complement strand
CATCGCCGCACGCTCTCGGCCGCGCTTCATGGCTTCGAGCTTGCGGGCCTGCTGCTCGCGCTGCTTCTTGGATGGCTTGCGGTACATGCCGACCTTGCACGGTATGGCTAAAACTTGTTAGGGGTCAGCCTTATCCGCAGACCGTCGATGGTGAATTCCTGAACACCGCGCGTGTGTTTCTTCACGGCAAACTCATTGCCGCGTGTCGAGTGGCGAAGATGCTGCGCAACCCAATGCACGATGGCCTTGCGCCTAACTCCGTTCATCGGCCCGTCACGGTCTGCGAAAACATCCTTGTAGTCATCGAGCGGAACCGGGAATTTAATCTCGGTCGCATCCTTAACCGCAGCAAGCATCGTGTTAGCCCGGTGCGCGTCCTCGATCACCGAGGCGCAGAGCACAAGCATTTGTCCTTCCTTATTTGGCACGCAGACGTTGTGCCCCTGCGCTTGCGCCAAAAGCGGTTTCCCGTTCTTGTCAATCGGCACGACGCGCTTGTAGTACTCGCCTGCACCGTTGCCAGTCACGAAACGCGTGTGCATTTCGTACCAGTGTGTCGCCCGCCCCAGGCAGGCAACGCCTTTCGGTGCGCGTCGCAGTCGGCGGTAGCCGCGCCATTTGAGTATGTCGCCGTCGAGCATCACCACTTCGGCCTCGTCGCCGAGAACATCCGCCGGGTGCGTAATAAGGTAGTCCGTTGTTGTTGCGAAAATCCGCTCCCCATCGGTCATGTCGAATGTGTAGGCCGACGCCGGCCGCATTTCGTCAATCGCCAGTAGCTCGCCCTGGTCGTGAAGCTCTTGCACTCGTCCGGTAGAGTTTTCTCGCCTCAGTGTTCCCGGAGCGGTATGTCCGTGGTTGGCACACAGCGCCATCAGAATTAGCGTTTCCAGCCTTTCTGTTACATTTTCCATCGCATTCTCTTTTTTGCGCCGTCCTGCCAGCACCGACTTTTCAAAAACACCCCTAACACGTCGCTCAACCCGGACGCAGGCGATAAAGCCGCCTGCGCCGGTTAGCTAGGCGTTAGGCAGCATCAACAGCCGGCCTGCGCAGCGTGTCGGCCAGTGCCGTCGCCGCCTCTTGCGTGGCGAATACTGCGAGCACCGTCCAGCGCGGCAGCCAACGCCCGCCATCCTTCATTTCTTCGGAGAACGTGGTGCAAACGTCTAGCGCCACGGCCGCGTATCGCGTCACGCGGTCAAGCTCGGCTTGCAGGCGCTTGTGTTTTTCTTCCAGTTCGGCCGCGTAGCGCCAGCCCTCGCGGCACGCTTGCCGAAGGTCGGCCAGTTCGGTGTCGGCTTCGTCAAGTCGCGCATCGTCACCACGGCACGCGGCAAGACCACGCGCCACTGCAAGCTCGCGCTCCACAAAGCCGCCGCCACTGGTCGGCCTGCTGCTGCGCACGTTTGCGCAGGTGTCCATCACTGGCGCGGTGTAGAGCGGTAGCGCGCGCTGCCCGATCTCCGCCAGCGCCGGGTCCGCCGTCACGTAGGCGTCTTGTCCGTCCATGCTCGTCACCATCCATGCAATCGGTTCGTTCATTTGTCCTCCACCAGATGCTGCCTAACCTGTCGATCAAGCTGGCCCGCGCTGGCGCGCGGTCAGCTTAGATCCCACGTTAGGCGTCACGGGTAGGTGTCGTAGTCCGCATCGTCCACGATGCACGTCGTTGGGTAGGCGCCCCGCGCGTGCGGCTTCGCTGGGTGCATTAGGCAGCTGTATTCACCAGATCTGTCGGGCACCGTGCGGTGCCAGCCGTGGCGCACCTTGCCCCAGCGGCCTTCTAGCGGCCCGCCGTTCCACGCCTCTACCGCAGCCAGGAACGCTGCGGGGTCGTGGTGGCCTTTGCTCATCAGCGTCTTGCAGTCGTCCGAGTACAGGCACACCACGTCCAGCGGATGCCGCCCAACTGTCGGTTCGAGCGGACCCTCAACGGCCCGGCTACTTTGGTCCATCTTCCACCTCCTGTGCGGGCCGTTGGGGTCCGCTCAACCTAGCGTTATGGCGCACTCTCACTGCACCGGTCGCAAGCCAGCCGGAACGGTCGGCATTGAGCGGCGCACGAACTCCGCAGTGCCCTGCAGACGAGCCACCGCTTCGGCGCTTCCCTCGGCCTGCGCCATCGTCACGCAGGCCACGCTGCACAGCTTCATCAGGTAGTTCCCGATCTGCGCCTGGTCGGTCATGCGGCACGCGGTCAAGTAGTCGCCCACGGCCTTCACGGCGATGCGCTCGGCTTCGTCGGGCGTGGCGGGCGTCTGGTTCTGGTCGGCCATCAGCGGCACTCCTGCAAGTCTTGATACGCACGCAGCGCCGTGCACGATGGGCGAGCTGCTCTGTTCGATGGCGGCGCGCAGCTGGCGCACCTCGTCGGTCAGATGACGAAGGACGGCACCGGGAAAGCCGGCCGGGTCTGGCTGCTGGTAGGTGGGATCAGGCATCGTCGCCTACTGCTCGAGCAGCGGCCGGCGTCGCCTCGGCCCAGCCGGCATGCGGCTCGCGGCCATGGAAGTCGCGGTACTGGTCGCGGTCGAACAAGTCCATCAGCGTGCCGGGAACGCTGGTCAGCCGCTGGAAGTCGCGCACGGCAGCCGGGTCAACGTCGATGCCACCGAGGAAGCGGAACTTCGCCTGCAGGTTGCCGACGCGCGGATGGGCCTTGTTGAAGCCCTTCGCGCCGGCGCCGAGCCCGCAGAAGAGGTGGAAGTGGCGGATCTCGACGGACGTCATGTCGGGAAGCTCCAGCGCGCGCCCAGGTCGATGCTGCGGCCGTTCACCAGCTGCACCAGATCCGGCTCGCGCCCGATGCGGCCTGCCACCGGCGCCGCCGGGCGCAGCGTGGGCATCTGGGCCCACGCTGTCACGCGCGGCAGGATCTCGCCCTGCGCGTCGACCCACACCGGGCCGTCGCTTTCCTCGCCCACGTAGGCGCCGAGCTGCATCTCGGTGTCGCCCTCGGCCAGCACCAGGATGTCGATGTCGGCGTCGGGCAGCTCGCCGGGCAGGTGGTGCACTTCCAGGGTGATGGTGGTCATGCCGGCACCTCGCCGCTGCGGTCGTGCTCGATCGCCTTGCTGGCGTCGGCCGTGCGCCAGTCCGGCCAGCGGCGGCACTCGTTCTGCGACTGCTTCGCCTCGATCGCAGTGACGATCTGCTCCGGCGTGGCCCCGCTGCGCCAGGCGCCGTCCAGGCCGAGGATGATCACGTCGACCCACTCGGCCAGCGCGCCGCCGGACTGCTCGACTTCGACCAGCTCCTTGCGGATGTGATCGCAGACGCCGGCCACGCGCGCGCCCGGGCCGAAGGTGCGCTCGCTGAAGGCGGCCTGCCGGTGCAGGTGCGCCGCCAGGTCGAACTGCATGGGCAGGTGCATCACCTCGAGGCCGAGGCGGTGCGCAATGTGCAGCTCGAGGTTGGCGCCCTTGCTGTTCTCCCAGCCCGGCATCAGCGCAATGGCATCGCAGCTGCACAGCTCGCGGATGTCGACGCGCAGGCACTCCTCCCAGGTCATGGATGTGTCCGGGTTGAGATCGGCGGGGTTGATCACTTCGTAGCCGGCGGCGCGCAGCTTGGCGGCCTGCTCGTTGAAGGCAGGGAAGTTGTGGTCGGGATAGCCGGACATCGGCCCGGAGAGGTAGACGCGCTTCATCACGCCGCCTGCACAGCGCCGGCCTCGGCATGCGCCTTCGCGCCGGCCTCCAGCGCCGCCTTCGTCCTGTCCCGGCCGCGCGCGGTGCGGCTCTGCGCCGGGCGGCCGGAAGCGGCCAGCGCAGCCTCCGGCGTGGCCGGTTCGGCGCCCTTGGCCTTTTTCGGGAGCGGCCACGCGCCTTCTCCAGAGACGGTCGACGCGGTCTTGTGCGCCGGCGCCGGGCCGACGTCCTTGCCAGCGCGCGCCGCGGCGTGCTTCTCGGCGGCACCGGGCTTGCGCGGGCGGGCCGGCGTCACGCTGTCGGCATCGCCGTCGTCATCTTCGTCCTCGATGTCGGCCTGGTGCACCTCCGGCGGCGTCATCACCATGGGCATGGTGCGGCTCTTCATGGAGCCCAGCTCGCCGAGCACTTGCTTCGAGACGTCGGGCGACTCCAGCGACAGGCCTGCCACGACGGTGCCGCCTTCCTTGAACTGCAGCACCCAGTCGCTGAGGATGCAGTCCTTGATCAGGATGTTCGACTCGGGTCGCGCCGTGCCGATGATGATCTCGGTGGTGTAGCCGGTCATCTCGAACGTCAGCGGAAGCTTGGCGATCTTGGCGCCCAGCTGCGTCAGTCGCGCGGACTTCTTCGGCGCCGGCTCGATGCCTTCGATCGTGGCCTGGCTGTCGGGCACCTGCGCCGGCGGCTCGTAGACGAACTCGGTGAGGTGCGCGCCGAAGTGCTCGAGGGACTCGGCGGGCAGCTGCATCTCCAGCTTCAGCTTCACGCCCGGCTTCTCGTCGGGCTTGCGGTTCTTCTGGCTCAGGGTGATGACGTTCTTCACCTTGACGTCGGTGGCTTTCAATAGAGAGAACATCTGTGGGTGCTCCTGGTGGTGGTGGGGGACGGTGATCAGTGCTTCGGCGCTTCAGCCGGAGGCGGCGCGCTCAGGCCTTTGCCGATCTCGTCGCGGGCGCGGAGCACCAGCGCGGACACGGCGGCGTCGAGATCCGCCTGGGCGGTGCGTTGCACGCGGCAGGCCTCTCAGCGCTCGCGGTGCCACCATTCGTGCACCCGGCGCTTCGCGCGGTTGATGCGCGCGATCTGCAGCTGCTCGCGCAGCGGCGCGGCGCTCACGTCAACTCCCCTTTGCCATAGGCGGGCGCGGGGTCGCCGATCTCTTCGACCTTGGTGCCGGCCTTGAAAGCCTGCTCGAGGTCGCCCTGGGTGGCGACGCGGACCTGATAGGTGCCGCGCGCCACGTGCATAAGCGCCGGGTTCGGGTGCGTGGCGCGCACGAGGCGCTGCACGCCGTCCTTCGTGACCGAGTAGATGCGCTTGGTGGTGGTCGCCATGGATCAGCCCTCCTGCGACCACTTGCGGGCGTACAGGGCCGACAGCTCGGCGCGCTGGTCGTCCGGCAGGCCTCGGCCCTGGTCGAGCGCCTCGGCGGCTTCCTCGGGGTCCTTGGCCTTGTTGATGGCGTCGGCCAGCTGAGCGTACGTCACCTTCGGCAGCGCTTCCTGCTTCGGCGCGGCAGCGCGGCGGGCGCCCTTGGCGTCAGCCTTCTCCGGCGCTGCCGCAGCGGCCGTCTCGGTCTCGCGGCGCTGCGTGGTGCCGAAGGCCTCCATGCTCCGCTCGGCCTGCTCGTCGCGGTCGTCGGTCAGCGGGGCCGGCGCCTCGGTGACGCCGTCGCGGACCTCGCGCACCAGGTCCGGATCCGTCAGCGCGCCGAGGTTGAGCTCGCCGGCATCGGCGCGGTCATCCAGGCCGGCGGCGACGGCGAGCTGCGGCGCTGCATCCAACGGGAGCTGCTTCGCGTGCTTCTTCGTGGCTGACTTCGCCGCCATGTCGTCGAGCCACATCACCCAGGGCGTCTCGGCGAGTTTCGCTTCGGCCTTCTGGCGCTCCTGGTCGTTGCGTGCGCGCTCGATGCCGGCCGTCAGCGCGCGGAAGGTCTCGCTGCGCGCCCGGATCTTGAGGATCTCCTCCAGCGGCAGCACGCAGGCCACCTCGGCGCCATCGGCCAGGCGGGCGTAGCTGAAGGCGCCGATCAGTTCGCCTCGGTCGGTCAGCGCCTTCTCGAACTCCAGCATGCCCTGCGAGCCGACGCGGTGCTTCCAGTGGTCACCCTTGCGGATGGCCTCGGCCTCGAGCGACTTGATGATGGGCGAGCGGTAGGCCAGCGTGCGGAAGCCGCGCGCGCCGATCTGGAACTGGCAGTCGTACACCTTCACCCACTCGTCGCCGACCTTCTTGTTCCGCGCGTAGGGGATCAGGAAGGCCTGCTGCTGCACGGTGTTCGGCTCCAGGTCGAGCGCGGCCGAGGCCATCATGGCGCCGAGGACCGTCTTCGGGTCGCACTTCATCAGGTCCGGCGTCTTGTGCACGGCGTTGATGCACAGGCGCAGCATCTTCTCGGGCTGCAGGTACTTGCCCGCGACGGCGGCCATGCCCTTGACGACCTTTGGGTTCTCCAGCAGGGTCAGGATGCCCTGCTGCTTGGTCTCGGCCTGGCCAGTGGCCACGGCACGCAACGCGGTGTTCATGTGTCGGTCGTCCTCTCTGAGGGTGGTGGTGGGGAAGGGGAATGGCGCGTCAGCCGCGCTTGGCGGCGAAGCGGAGCACGCGCGTGGTGCTGCGGCGGGTGAACATCTCTTCCCAGTCCGGGTGCTTCCGGCGGAAGGAGTGCAGGTCGAAGCTCGAGCGCGGCTGCTCCTCGAAGCTCATCAGGTCGCGCACGCCGTGCGTCAGCAGCGCGTGGTCGCCCATGTACTGGCCGATCTGGAAGCGCAGCACGGTCTCGCGCTCATCGAGGTCCTTCCGCTGCTTCGCGATGTCGCGCAGCTCGTTGACCTTCTCGACGATCTCCGGCGATGCCTCGATCGAGGCCGGCCGTGCGCGCGGGAACAGCCCGCGGATGTCTTCTAGGCTGGTCGGCGCCGGCGGCACCTTGGCCTTGACGTTCTCGAACCAGAAGCGCAGCTCGCGCTCCTGCATCGCCTCGATGGTCACGTCGTCGCGGCGCGTCCAGTACAGGTCGACGTCGTCGAGCGAGCGCAGCGCGGCCACCAGCGTGCGCTGCCGGCCGCCCGGGTGAACCATCAGGCCGTGCATGAACTGCGCGGCGTAGTGCAGCGGCACGGCCTCGCTGCCGGGCTCGCCCCACTGGTCGCGGACGTAGTGGCTGACCGACTTGGCGTCGCCGTTGACCTCTTCGCCGTCGATCTCCAGCTCGAAGTCGATCTCGGCCGCGAGGAAGCGATGCTTCAGGTGGCGGTACCGGCGGTTCTTCGCCAGCAGCTTGACCTGGTGGCCGGCCTCGCGCAGCTTGTCGACGGCCATCTCGATGATTACCGGCTCCAGCCGGCGGCCTCTGTTGAGGATCGCCTCGCGCTTCGGATCGTTGGCGGCCATGCCCTGGCGGCCGACCTTCTGCAGCCACAGGTCGACGGCTGTGCGGTAAGGGTCGATGCCGAGCACCGCGGCCGCATCGCTGCCGCCGAGGTAGCTCTGGCGGTTCGGAGCAGCGGCCATCAGAGCTTGCCCTCCGCACGCGCCAGCAGCTCGCGCACGCTGCGCAGCGCCGCGCAGGCGTCGGCATGCGAGCGCATCGGGACGGTGATCTCGTGCGCGTAGATCTGGCAGTCGCGCGAGAACAGGATCCGCAGCAGCTCGATCGCGCGGCCCTGGATGTAGGCGATCTCGGCCACCTCGGCGGCGGTGTGCGGCATGCTCAAAGCAGCACCTCCAGCACGGCGATGCGCGCCTTCAACTCGCTCTCCTGCTTCGCGCAGTTGGAGAGGTACTGCGGGCCGAGTTGGAACTCGGAGCCCGGAATGCTGGCCACCTCGAGGTAGCCGTCGCGCTCGTCTTGCAGGCACTCCAGCTTCGAGCGCAGGCTGCGCAGCTCCAGCCAGGTCAGCAGGCGCTGCCACCACGGCCGGTGCAGTGGGATGGTGTAGAGGGTGCAGTGCAGGCGGATCACGAGCGCACCTCGATCCAGAAGTCGCCGTTGGGCAAGCGGTGAACGATGAAGTCCATCACGCCACCCCGTGCACGTGGATCTTGACCAGCTCGCGCACGGCCTCGGGCTCGTAGCCCATGCGGCGGAAGCCTTCCTCGGCGCGCTTGGCGCGCAGGCGGCGGACGTTGCGCTCGATGCGGGCCAACCGCGAGGCGGCCAGAAGCTCGGAATTGAAGCGCTCGGCCGGCAGCGTCGGGTCGACGTGGATGCGCGCGGCGGCCATCAGAAGCCTCGCTGCGCGCTGATGCCGGCCAGCCAGATGCGGCGACAGCCGTGGAAGATCTCGCCGTCCTGCTGGCCGCCGGAGATCACGAAGTCACGCGAGGTGGGCTGCACGCCGAGCAGCTCGAAGCCAGAGCCAATCAGCGTCAGCGCGCCGTGCGCGTCACGCAGCGGATGCTTCGCCTGGTGCTCCTTCGAGTCGCGCAACTTCTTCGCCGCGGCGGCCACGATGCCGGCGCCGAAGATGCCCTTCGGGCCGCGCCCATTGCTGCGGGCGTTGTCGCGCATCTTCTGGCTCTGCGACGGCTCCTTGTGCTGGTCGCCCAGGCCCTTCAGGAAGACCGGCTCGCCGGTCTCGGCGTTGCGGCCCATGTTCGCGCTATGGCGGCTGATGCGCCGGCGCTGGCGGTACTGCTCTTGCGATTCGCCTTCCTGGCGCTGCGGGGTGTGGACGTTCGGCACTTTCTGCGCCATCGCGCGGGCCAGCGAGGGGGACAGGTAGAACGGAATCGAGGTCATCTGCTTCACTCCTGCGCTGTGCGTCAGCGCCATGGAGAGCATTACACCAAACGGTGTGCAGACTGTCAACACCAATCGGTGTGCGCGCGATTACGTATCGGTCTACGTAGTCCGGCCGGGCGTGAAAAAGCCCGCACTCGGCGGGCTGTACAGGGGGAGGCGAGTTCTCAGCGGCTGGCTGCAGCGCAGTTCGCGCGCTCGACCTCAGACTCGAAGGCGCGCACCAGCGATCCGCGGTCGGCCAGCGTGTAGACCATCGCCTGCAGCTCGTTCTTCCGCATGAACTCGATCAGCGCCGCGGTGCTGGCAGCCGTCAGATCCACCAGCGCCCGCCGTGCTTCGCTCAGGCACTGCGGAACGGCCAGTGCCTCGGCGTCTCGCTGCACGGCCTGCATGCTCGAGACCGGGCCAGCCAGCGCGATGCGGCCGGTAGAGGTTGCCAGGCGCTCGGCGTCGACCCATCGGCGGTACACGGCGAGCAGCGGCTTCGCATCGTCCGGGCCCTGAAGTTGCCCGTTCGGCTCGACGCGCCTGGCTCCGGCCGCCGTGGTGCCAACCGCGCCCGGGGCGGCCTGCCCAGCGCCCCAGGTCTTGACCTGGTTCGCACTGATCGCCGAGGTCTGGCACGGCGCGTCCGAGTAGACGACCTTGCCATCCTTGCCGGTGCACTTGTTGATGGCCAGCGCCTGGGCCGAGCACACCAGCCCGGCCACCAGCACCACGGCGCCGCAATGTCCTGATCGAACCACGCTCAACCTCCTGCGCGCTGCTTGAGCAGCTCCCGGGCGATGCGTTCCCAGTAGCTCGCCTTGTCCTGCAATTCTGCGCGCACTCGGTCGCGCTCCTCCTGCGGGAACGCGCGGATCGCGTCGAGGATCGCCCATTCGCTATCGGTCGGAGGAGATCGGAGATCGGTGAACTTCGGGTCAGGCTTCGGTGGTTCGGCACTCGGCTCCTTGACCGCGAGCACCGCCGCTGAACCCTCATGCCGTCCGTAGATCAGGTCGGCGCTGCCGGCGCGCTCTGGAGGAGTGTCCAGGTGCCCGCGCGGCAGCGGTGGCGCCATGGCCGCCTCGATCTTCCGGGCCATCTTCTCGCCGAATGACTTGTTGCCCTTGAGCAGGTCGCGCCAATAGGTGTCACGCGCGATGCCGAGGCTGGCCAGATAGGCAACCTGAGCGGATAGCTCTTTCAGCCCGCGCGCCTTCAGCACCGCCAGCAGCGCCTCCCGCCGAATCAGCGCCTCTTCGCCCATGTCGCCGAGTTGACTACCGAGGCGACACCGCACGGTGTTGACATGCGCTACACCAAATGGTGTAATGCGCTCCATGGACCTCAAGGCGTACCTCAATTCGCTACCCGACAGACCGACCCGCGAGGCGTTCGCGCTGCGCGTCAATTCGACCTTCGGGCACATCAACAACGTGGCCCTCGGCTACAAGACCTGCGCCCCGGCGCTCGCAACGGCGATCGAACTCGACACCGAGCGCGCCGTTCGTCGCTGGGAGCTGCGGCCGGAGGACTGGCATCTGATCTGGCCCGAACTGATCGGTGCGGCCGGTGCGCCCACCGTGCTGAAGGTCGCAGTAGGAGCGGCACCGCAGCTCGAACCGAAGGCGGCCTGAACCATGGCACGCCTCCTGAATTGCCAAGCCGGCCGCGACATGGCGCGCCGCTTCCGCCACCTTGTCTCCTCCTCCCTGAGACCGGCCTGCGCTTCCCGAGAGCAAGTGCAGGCCATTCGCGGTGCGTCGGCCGGCTGGGCTTCTTTCTCCAACGCCGCCACGGGCACGGCCTGACATGTCCGACTTCACGCAGATCGACGCCTTCGCCGCGGGGATCGCGCTTGCCTTCGTCGTCGTCGTTTGGGCCATGTCACCAGTGAAGGCGCCGCGACGCGATTCGACAAGCCGCACCCCCCTAGAGGTAGGGGCGCCCACAAGGAGGAACCACTCATGACCTTACGCCTCGTGCACCCTGCACAGCAGGGCAGCCGCATCAGCTGGCTCGACTCGCTGTTTCAGCAGGTCGACAGCGTCGAGTTCGCAGACACCGTGCCGGCCGAGCAAGTGCCGCAGCCGGAGGTCAGCGAACTGACGTGGCCCGAGCTCGACGCGCTCGACGCCGCCGAACTCCTCACGCAGAGATGCGCCCGATGACCGCGCGCAAGCAACTGGGCCGCGCAGAGATCGCAGCATGGCTGACAGCCGAGCCGGGCATGAGCACGAACGAGCTGGCCAATCGGGCCGGCTACCTGCGGGCCTACATGTCGGAGCGCCTGCGCACCCTCGAGGAAGACGGTTTCATCCGTCGCCAGTCGCTGGTGAACACGGCCACTGGGCGCATGCACTCCTGCTGGTTCCTGCGGCCGGATCACCCGCCAATGGGCCGCAAGACTCGTCCCTCGCTGCCGAGGCCGCGCGAGCACATGGTGCGCAAGGAGCCGACCGAGGATGTCGCGCAGCAACTGGTGCGCGTGTGCAAGGCGCCGGCTCACGACGCCAGCATCGTGAGCCAGGCGCTGGCCGCGCTGCCGCCGTTGCAGGCGGCGTGGATGGGGAGGGCTGCTCAATGAGCCAGTCCGACTACACCCAGTTTCTGCGCGAGAAGATCCGCCTCGCCCAGTTCAAAGGCTTCGAGATCTCGGACAGCGAGCTGAACCCGAAGCTCAAGCCGATGACCCGCGACATCGTGCGCTGGGCCGTGCTAGGCGGCAGCCGGGCCATCTTCGCGCGCTTCGGCCTGCACAAGACTGTGACGCAGCTGGAGATCCTGCGAGTACTCGGCACGAAGGAGCAGGGCATCCGCGGGATCGTGCTGCCTCTCGGCGTGCGCCAGGAGTTCATTCACCAGGCCGCCGAGCACTTCACCGGGGAGCACGCGATCGACGTGCGCTTCGTGCGCACCGATGCCGAGATCGACGATCCGCGCACCATCTACCTCACGAACTACGAGTCGGTCCGCGAGGCGAAGATCGACCCGAAGCGCTGGGCCGCAGCGTCGCTCGACGAGGCTGACATCCTGCGCAGCTTCGGCAGCAAGACGTACCAGGAGTTCCTGCCGCTGTTCGACGGCGTGCCCTTCAAGTTCGTCGCCACCGCCACGCCGAGCCCCAATCGCTTCAAGGAGCTGATCCACTACGCCGGCTTCCTCGGCGTGATGGACACGGGCCAGGCCCTGACGCGCTTCTTCCAGCGCGACAGCGAGAAGGCCGGCAACCTCACCCTGTACCCGCACAAGGAACGCGAGTTCTGGCTGTGGGTCGCGAGCTGGGCGGTCTTCATCCAGCGCCCGAGCGATCTCGGCCACAGCGACGAAGGCTATGACCTGCCTCCGCTGGATGTCCGGTACCACGAGGTGGCCTCCGACTACTCGAAGGCGGGCCACGAGCGCGACGGGCAGGCGCTGATGTTCACCGACCCTGCGCTGGGCCTCTCGGCCGCCGCCGGCGAGAAGCGCGACAGCATGCCGTCCCGCATCGCGAAGGTGCAGGAGATCCTCTGCGAGTCGCCGGCCGATCACTTCGTCATCTGGCACGACCTCGAGGCCGAGCGGCATGCTCTGCAAGAGGCCATCCCCGAAGCCGTGAGCGTCTGGGGTAGCCAGGACCTGGAGGAGCGCGAGCGCCGCATCGTCGGCTTCGGCAATGGCGAGTTCCGGATCCTCTCGACGAAGCCCGTCATTGCCGGAGCCGGCTGCAACTTCCAGCGCCACTGCCACCGCGAGATCTTCGCCGGCATCGGCTTCAAGTTCCGCGACTTCATTCAGGCGATCCACCGCGTGCAGCGCTTCCAGCAGCAGCACCCGGTGCGCATCGACATCGTCTACAGCGAGGCCGAACGCGAGGTGCTGCGCACGCTGCAGCAGAAGTGGGCCCAGCACGAGGAGTTGACACAGCAAATGAGCGATCTCATCAAGCAGTACGGACTGAACCAGCTGGCCATGCAAGAGACGCTCGCGCGCTCGATCGGCGTGGAGCGCATCGAGGTTAAGGGCGAGCGGTTCACCGTCGCGAACAACGACTGCGTCCAGGAGGCGAAACTGCAGCCCGAGGGTTCCGTCGACCTGATCGTGACCTCGATCCCCTTCGCGAACCACTACGAGTACAGCCCAAGCTACAACGACTTCGGCCACACCGAAGACAACGACCACTTCTGGGCGCAGATGGACTTCCTGACGCCCGAGCTGCTGCGGATCTTGAAGCCAGGCCGGCTGTACTGCTGCCACGTCAAGGACCGCATCCTGTTCGGCAACGTCACCGGCGCCGGCGCCCCCACGGTCAGCCCGTTCCACGCCGAGGCGATCTTCCACGGTCGGAAGCACGGCTTCGACTACCTGGGACTCATCACCGTCGTGACTGACGTGGTCCGGGAGAACAACCAGACATACCGCCTGGGCTGGTCGGAGCAGTGCAAGGACGGCACGAAGATGGGCGTCGGGTCGCCCGAGTACATCGTGCTGTTCCGCAAGCCTCAGAGCGACCGCTCGAAGGGCTACGCCGACGTGCCTGTCCGCAAGGACAAGGCCAATTACACACGGGCCCGCTGGCAGGTCGATGCGCATGCGTTCTGGCGCTCCAGCGGCGACCGGATGCTGACCGCCGAGGAGCTGGCCGGGTACGGCCCGGCGAAGCTGGCAAAGGCCTTCACCGAGTTCAGCTTGGCTAACGTCTACGACTACGAGTTCCACGTCCGCATCGGCGAGGAGCTGGAGGCGCGCGGCGCGCTGCCGTCGACCTTCATGAGCCTGGCGCCGGGCAGCCATCACCCGGACGTCTGGCACGACGTCACGCGCATGCTGACGCTCAACAGCGAGCAGAGCCGGCGCGCCGTCGAGAAGCACGTCTGCCCGCTGCAGTTCGACATCGTCGACCGGCTGATCGAGCGCTACAGCAACGAGGGCGAGACGGTCTATGACCCGTTCTGCGGCCTCGGCACGGTGCCGTATCGCGCGATCCTCAAGGGCAGGCGCGGCGGCGGGTCGGAGCTGAACCCAGCCTACTTCCTGGACCAGGTGCACTACCTGCGCGCGGCCGAACGCGAGTTCTCAATGCCGTCGCTCTTCGCGCTTGAGGAGCTAGAGGCAGCGTGAACTCGCGCCAGTACATCCCGAAGCCCGGCAGCGTGCCAGCGCGGGCCATTGCCTGGCTGTGGACGCAGCCGAAAGGCGCGGAGGTCACCACGGACGTGCTGGCCACCGCGGCAGGCTTCAACCGCCGCAACGCCACGGCGTTCCTGACGCCGGCCGTCAAGGGGCTCGCGATCACTCGCAGAGCCTCAAGCATTCACGACTGGCGCGCGCCGACGCTGTGGAGCCTTGGCCCGAAGGCCCCGACCGTCAACCAGATCGCCGCGCTGACGTCCCCGAAGCCGCAGGGCAAGGTCCGCACGGTTCCGAGACGATCCGTGTTCGAGGCAAGGCCCGATGAGCGCGCCGCAGCCATGGAAGCGCCTGTGCCGGCCGCCGGCAGCTTCCTCGCCGAGTGGCGCAGATTGAGGGGTGAGGCTTGAACTACTACGAGCACCACCTCGGCGACTACCTTCGCGACACCGCGCATCTGTCGATGCTCGAGGACGGCGCCTATCGAAGGCTGCTCGACGCCTACTACATCCGCGAGTCCGCGCTGCCGACCGAACTGCGCGACGTGTTTCGTCTCGTCCGTGCCCAGACCAAGCAGGACCGCGAGGCCGTCGAGACGGTGCTGCGCGAGTTCTTCGAAGCTACGCCTGAAGGATGGAAGCACAGCCGCTGCGAACGCGAAGTCGCCCGATTCCAGGACAAGCAGCGCAAAGCGAAGGCATCTGCAGAGGCCCGATGGTCGCAGCGTCAACCGCATACCGAAGGCAATGCGGATGCATATGCGAACGCATCACCGGACGCAATGCGAACGCATAGCGAAGGCAATGCACCGCGGGCGAGCGCGCCGACGCGGGCGCCCGCCCGTCCCCAGACTCCAGTCACCAGACACCAACCTAGCAGCAAAGCTGCAGGTAGTGGGCGCGGATCGCGCCTACCCCCCGACTGGGATCCCGGCGACTCCGGGCTTGCCTTCGCTGCGCAGCAGGGCCTCACGAACGGCCGGGCACAGGCGGAGCTTGCCAAGTTCCGGGACTACTGGACCGCGAAGTCCGGCGCCGATGCCACGAAAGCCGACTGGCAGGCGACGTGGCGCAACTGGGTGCGCAAGGCGGTCGAGCACTCGGCAACGGAGCGCGGTTCCGCTCAGTCCGCCGACATCTTCGCGGGTGCCCGATGAGACCGCTTCCGATCCCACGCAACGCCCGCCCGATCGCTGAGGCTCGAGCCAACGGAATGCGCCCGGCCGGCATGGTGCTGGTCTCGCTGATCGGCGATGTCCCATGGCCCGAGACGACCGTCTACGCCGACCCGGCTTCGCGGTACGACTGGCGGTTCCTGGTGGGCCTACCGGCGGCCATCGTGGTCCGACCAGGGATCGATGCCATCGCCACGATCCGCGCGGTGTTCGAGGCCTCGCTGCCGCACGGCGGCGGGTATCCGTGGCTGGTCGACGCGCAGCGACGCGAGCTGTCATCCGTCGTCGAGGTCTCTCCGCTGAAGCTGTGGCCGACACGCCGCGGCGGCAGCTACTGGCAAGGCTGGTTCGCATGCGACTGATCCCCGACTCCATCGACCTGAGCGCCTACGGTGCGCCAGATCCTCGCGTGAAGGTGCGCGAGGCGTCGAGCTACTTGGCCGACGTGCGATCGCAGTTCCGGCGCCGGACCGAGACGCACCCGAGCATGTTCTCGACGAAGCTGCGCGACGTGCTGCAGTTCCGCCCGGGTGAGGTCACGACGTGGGCCGGGTACAACGGGCACCGCAAGTCGATGCTGACCGGGCAGGTCGCGATAGATCTCGGCGTGCAGAAGCAGCGCGTGCTTCTCGCCTCGTTCGAGATGCTGCCGGCGCGGACGATCTCGCGCATGGTGCAGCAGGCATGGGCGACAGCCGAGCCTTCCGAGCGCCAGGTCGACACCTTCGCGGCATGGTCTGACGGTCGGCTGTGGATGTTCGACCACATGGGCCGCATCTCGCCGGAAGGTTGCTGCTCGGTGCTGCGCTACTTCGCGGACGAGCTGGACGGGGCGCATGCGTTCATCGATTCGATGATGATGGTCTGCGGCTCCGAGGAAGCGCTCGACGAGCAGAAGCAGTTCATGACCGACTTGGTTCGGCTTGCTCAAGAGACCGGCATGCACGTGCACCTCGTCGCGCACTGCCGCAAGCCGCAGGACGAGTCCAAGCCTCCGACGAAGTACGACATCCGAGGCTCGGCGGCGATCAGCGACCAGGCTCACAACGTCGTGACGGTCTGGGCGAACAAGGCCAAGAAGGCGAAGCTCGACCAGCAGCCGAACGACGAAGAAGCCCTCGCGCAGCCTGACGCGCTGGTGATCGTCGACAAGCAGCGCAATGGGCAGTTCGAGGGCCGCGTGAAGCTGTGGGTCGATGAGGCGTCGATGCGCTTCTGCGACGACCGGATCAGCGCGATCGAGCCCTACGCCATGGAGGTCGCATGAACGCAGCCGAGCGTGACGAACTCGTGCGCGAGATCGCGCGCCGCGTGTTCGCCGAGGAGCGGGCAGGACGCCACGTCGACGCCGAGCGGCTGGCCTGGGCCGCCGATGTGCTTGACCAGCGCCAGCAACCGGCCTCAATCGCAGTCGAGAAACCGGAATCGGAGGCGGCGTGAAGCGACGCAAAGCCTACCGCCCGAAGCCGGTCGTCAACCCGCTGACCGCGCTCAGCCCGATGCCAAATGCGAAGCGCGACCTCGTCATGGGCCGCTTCCTGTCATCGCTCGACACCATGGCGCGCGGCAGCAACCCGAACGCCGTCGAGTGGCGCGACATGGCCGACCTCTGCAACCTGGTCGAGACGCTGGCGCTGCAGATGGGCCGCCTGA
>Ga0209172_10005135_pt1 | contig 16335 bp, 10 predicted proteins | sample LarsenN4metaG_FD_184113 | JGI IMG/M metagenome (GOLD analysis project Ga0209172, IMG submission 184113) | Hot spring sediment bacterial and archeal communities from British Columbia, Canada, to study Microbial Dark Matter (Phase II) - Larsen... ... | reverse complement strand
TCGATGCGCGGCCATCGAGGCGCTACGGAAGAAGTGACGCAGTGGGAAGAGCGTGTCAAAAAGCATTTCCCGGGGCGAGCCATCCCCACCAGCAAGAAAGAGCGGCAGCGGCTTCCGTAAGAGGTGGATGCCACACGGTTGCAAGACCCTGACTTTCAGGCCCGCCATGAGCAGTTTCAGACCAAGACGCAACGGGCCATCCAACTGATCGAGAAGGCGGCCCAGGCGAGGACTGCCCCTCCAAGTGGTGCTGATGGACAGTTGGTATCTGTCCGAGTCGGTCGTCGCCTCGGCTGAGGGAGCACCAGAAGGACTGGGTGAGTCTGCTCCAAGAACCGGAAGGAAGGAGGTGCACCTCTTTCACGTTGCGCTACGGAACAGCCGTCAAGTGGTGCCGCTGGAGGGTCCACCTGCTTCAAGTTCAAGAGCTGGTTCCCTTGATTCCCAAAAGCGCCACAGAGAAAGTGACGGTGGCTGAAAAGGAGTACTGGTGTTTCACTCTGAGGAAGGCGGGTGGCGCGGGCTGGGGAAAGTACGCCTGGTCATCAGCTTTGAGAACCCGGAGTTGACGGGCCACATAAGCGGTGTTGGTGAGCAACCGGACGGACCGACTCGGCCAAGAAAATCATCGCCACCTACCTTCAGCGGTGGCCGATTGAGACCTTCACTGGGACGGCAAGGGACATCTGGGGCTCTCGCGAGTATCTATCGGGACGGCCGAAGCCATTCACAAACATTGGTGTCTGGTGGCGCGTGGCCCGCTTCGCTCTTGCATCTGGATTGTCTGCCTCCGTCACCGGTCGAAGGAAAGGGGAAAGTCCCCGCCCGCAGGAGCGTCAAAACCATTGGGGAGGTGTGTCGGCAACAAACGCAGGCGCTGATTGAATCGTTGATTCTGGTGGCTCATGACTTATTACAGCAAGGTCAGGTGGGCCGCTCAGGTGTTCGCTCGGCTGTTTGCCAAGCAACGCGCGGTGCCGCCCGGCCACCTGATGCTTTCAACTTGAGCGTCCAAAACACAACTATCGAGGACCTGATATAAGAAGCGAGATCACCTCCCCTGGCGGCGCGCTTGCTGGGCGCAATCGAGAGAATCGCGCCGCTAAAATGAGCGATAGATAAGTTATCAACCTGCAACCGGATCACAATCGTGCAGCAGTTTTGCGAACTTTGCTATTTCGGCCCCCTTTAACAGATAAGGCTGGCAGTTTCTTGTACTTGCATCATCAATTTGCTTGTGATCGCTCTGCTGGCAATGATCCTTTTCGTTCGAGAATGGCTCGGTCTCTCAAGGCGGAACACTGATTTGCGAAAATCAGCCGTTGAGCCTCATTCATAGCTGGCGCAACATCGGCCATTTCTCCTGCTGAAACAATCGATTAGCGCGGTCTATCAGATAGCGCAAGCTGCCCGATAGACGCCAAAGAGCGCAAATGGCCTGTCCTGGCCTTCGGCCAGATCGATTTGCTAAGGTGAAGAATGAACAGAGATAAGGACTTAGCTTAGATTCAGCAGCAAGTAGGCAAAAACGAGAGGCCGTTTTGAGAAAATTTGCGAAGGAATTTGATCCGGGTTTGTAAGTCGTTGTCAGGTAAGGAAGAGGGGACAAGAGGAGAGATAAAAGGCATCCAAGAAGGCACTTGCAAATATAACTATTTTATGCTATCTATGACTCTGAATTCCTGCGAAGGAGTGGAAACTAACCCGGGTCCAGGAGGTCGTACCCCTGGATTAAATCTATGACTCTGAATTCCTGCGAAGGAGTGGAAACGTTGATAAAGTCTAGGACTTCCTTGAATTGCTCCTCGTATCTATGACTCTGAATTCCTGCGAAGGAGTGGAAACGTGAAGTCTCCATCCCAGGGGGTTAGGAAATACCCTGATCTATGACTCTGAATTCCTGCGAAGGAGTGGAAACTTGCGAACTCGGCAGGACGCGCTGGTAAGTTCGCCGATAGATCTATGACTCTGAATTCCTGCGAAGGAGTGGAAACTCTAATTTCCGTTTCATTTTCCATCCGAACTTTCTGAATCTATGACTCTGAATTCCTGCGAAGGAGTGGAAACCGGATGAGTGCGCGCGCTCTGGCAACTCAAAAAAAATAAACTTGTTTTGAGGGCGCTGCAGCGCCCAAGCCTGCTGCAATCTTTTTCTTAAGCTCTATAGAATCATCCGCTCTAAGAAAGAAGAGCGATAAACAAACTTGTGAGGATAATCATGTCAACACCCCTTCTTTTATATTGCCCTCGCTGCAGGGCGGGCAACAAGTTTAACAGCCGCTTTTGCCGGATGTGCCGCTACGAACTCCAGCAAGTGACATTGTGCCCGAGCTGCGGATCGCCAACTCCAGGCCACGCGAGTCGGTGTAATCTTTGCAGAAACTCGCTGGCCTCGCTTGCTCCCATTCAGCCCTCTGTTCCGGTAGGTCAAAGTATTGAGCAACTGCCTGCTGTGGTCAAAGACAGAAGGCAACTTTACGGCATGACTGGATCGCTAGCCCTGTTTGTCGGGGTCTTCACTCCAATAGTCAGCGCCCCGATAGTTGGGAGCTTGAACTATTTTCAGAACGGAAGAGGGGACGGTGTGATCATACTCCTGCTGGCGGTTGTCGGGCTGATCGCCAGCATGGTAAAAGCATATAAATTACTCCTCTTGTCAGGGATTGCCTCTTTGGCCCTTCTTCTCTTTACGTTCTTCAACCTTCAATACGCAATATCACAAATACAGAGCCAATTTGAGAAGGATCTCGCGGGCAGTCCATTTAGAGGGCTGGGCGAGATAGCACTCAGATCAGTCCAGATCCAATGGGGGTGGGCAGTGCTCCATTTTGGAGCAGTGCTGTTGATTGTTGCTGGCGTCGCCAGGCCGAAAACGTGATAAGGAGTCCCTATGAAATTATGTCCTCACTGTGAAGAACCTAATGCGACAGACTCAATCTACTGCTCCAAGTGTGGAGGCGAATTGTCAGCAACGATCCTTCAGCCCCAGGCTACGGAAGAGCCCAAGGGGGCACGGAAGGCCGCGAGCCTGACGTACATTGTGGGCAGCGTGGCTATCACGGGAATAATACTCTGGACGGTCGTTTCCCTTGTCCCGTTCAAGCCATCAGTAAATGCGCCAGCGGCTCCAGCAACTAAAGAGATTTCAAGCGCAGCGAGCGCGCCGCCCGCGCGAAACTATTCTTATTCAGATCCATCTCCAACAGACAGATGGATGGTAAACGAATCCACATCCCAAATGGATGATTCGCCTTTTGTCGCACTGTCGCTCAAAGCCGAGAACGAAATAAAAGGCTGGCTTGAATCAAGTATCCCCACGCTGGTCATCAGGTGTCTTGAGGGAAAGATCGAAATGTACATCGATACCCTCACCGGCGACTCTTCCCCTTGCATGCGCCGGTAACCTTGTCGAGCAGCTTGTCAAGACCGCGAACGTCAAACGTTACTGTTGTGGCACCCGACTGGAACGGAGTAAACTCAAAGAGTAATCTCTCTGCTTTGGTCAACTGCGTAGCCGAAGCTGCTCCATTGGGGGCGAATAATGCTTTGTTATCGGTAGATTCACTCCATCTTTGCACGAACGGTTTCTGGTCGTCCAGGCGCAGTCTTACAGTAGCTTGCCCGTATAGTCCGTATTCTGGATTCGCTGCCATGCCGGTATTCAGATTATTTCAAAGTAGTATGCTCGATTGACGTGGCTAAGAGCTAGCCTGAAAACTCCTCAGAAAAATGCCCTGGGAGCGCCTCTCATCCCTGCCTGCTTAGGTTGCACTATCTGGCAAGGCGGGCAGGCAAGGAAACCAGTGCCCCCAGGCTTTTCATCATTTCAGAGCGTCGCGCAAGCCGTCTGAAAGACTCCTCAGAAAAATGCCCTGGGAGCGCCGCGACGAGAGAGGGTGGCACTGCCTTGCCTGCTTAGGTTGCACTACCTGGCAAGGCGGGCCTCTCAAGGAAACTAGCGCGACGAGAGAGGGTGCCCCGAGGCTTTTCATTATTTCTCTCGCATCGCCTGATGCCGTCTGAAAGACTCCTCAGAAAATGTACAGCGAGGCGGTCAGGTTGCTGATGATGCGCGACAGGCAGCAACCTAACAGGTTGCTGTACATCACATTTTCATCATTTCTCTCGCGTCGCACGAGCCGTCTGAAAGACTCCTAAGCTAGTCGCCTGATCAAGAGGGCGGCGTCTGGCCAGGTCGGTCCGTGGCGACACTACTTTCTGGTAGTTCCTCCCGCCTCCCGCACTAGAGAAGCGCGAGAGGACTCGCGCGCGTCCAAAGGGCGGATTCGATGGCCCATCTCTTCGCTTGCCGAAGCAAACCATTTGTCCCCTTCCTCCCTTCTCACCCAGGGGGAAGGTCAACAGGCCCCCGGTAATCGAACTCGAAGCAAACCCTTTGACCCCCTCCGCCCTTCTCACCTCTTCTATCTCGATACTATACTCTTGCCGCTGCTGCGCGCGTGCCATTCCTGATGGCCCGTCGCCCCACGCCTTCCGGGCCCCGAAACTGCGCCTGGTGCTGGCGCCGACAACTGCTTGGCAAGGGGCCTTGTCGTTCCCTCGTGCGCTGCTGCCGACAAGTACTGGCGCGAGACAGGCGCAAGTGTATCGGTCAAGGCACAGGCGCGCCGCCGCAAGTCACTTTCTTCGGGCGGCATCAGCGGCCTCGCTCGGCTTGAGGGGCCACCTACATTCTTGACCGATTGTGAATCCAAACCTCTCGCGCGCTCGGCTCTGCTCTACCTACACGGCCGCGCCTCGCTTCCTGCCCGTACAAGGCTTCGTAAAGAAGGCTGCCCGCACCGCCGCCGCGCGCGCCACAACCATAAGTAGTGATAGATGCTTCTCCAGGCCGCCACGCCTCTGTCCGCAACGTCCGACGTCGGACTTAGGACATACTGACGTCGGACGTTTTGACGTTTCATTGATGCAATACCATTCTAACGGGCAAAAAATAACGATTTCCGCTCCGGTTGCTGTCAAATGGCCTAAAAATAGAAAAGGCAATCACTGGATTGCCTCTAACTTATTGATCCAATTGGAGCCAGCGAAGGGACTCGAACCCTTGACCCCCTAATTACGAATCAGGTGCTCTACCGACTGAGCTACGCTGGCTTCTGTCCTGACCAAGTGTCGCAGCCATTAAGTGAAGACTTCCCGATCCTCTTCAGGCGCCGCAGCGTCGAACTGTCTGCGCTGCTTCCATCCAACACCTCTGCTAACCTATGACCTGACGCGGCAGACTTCAAAGAAGAATGAAATATACGGTAGCATAGCAGAGCAAGTCAAGAATGGGATCGAAGATCAGTGGTCGGTGGCCAGTGAAAGTAGCCTGGCAGAGCAAGTCAAGAATGGGATCGAGGCTCGACAAATCCACTGCCTTGATAGCATTAGATTTCAGACCTGCTACTTCCTGGCAACGAAGATCAATTCTCCCGGATACTTCGATCCATAAGGGCTTCTATCATAATCTGCATATACATCTTCTACCTGAAAGCCGCATCGCGCCAGCAGGTGTTCTGCTTCGAATCGGAACAGATACCTCATTGCGAATCTATGCACCAGGCGCTCCTGGCGGCCGTCCGAGTGTGTGACATAGTAGATCATCTCAATGTCTTGAACCTGATTGAACCAGTCGCGCGATACTATGCGCCCGCGTCTGATCACCCTTCGGCCATCAGGCATTGTGAATTCTGGCTCCGGGATGCTTTCGACTGTGCCCCCTTCCTCTACCAGATAGCGTAGATCGGGATTGAACAGATCCAGAACCAATCTCCCGCCAGGGACGAGATGGCGATGAATGCTCTTCAAGCAAGACAACTGCTCTTCAACTGTGACCAAATGCTGGAAGGGGCGAAAAGGTATCGTCGCCAACCGAAATTCTCGCCCAAGATCGAACTGTCGCATGTCCCCTTCCACAAGCTGAACCTTCGATTGCGCCTCTGTTGGCTCTCTTGACAGTTTCTCTCGACAAATAGAGAGCATTGACGAAGAGAGGTCAAGGCCGACAATCTCTATTCCCGCCCTGGCAGTAGGAATCAGGACGCGCCCGGTCCCGCAGCCGATCTCCAGCACAGGGCCCCCTGATGCTTCTGCCATCTCCACGAAGAAGCTGATGTCCTGCCGATATCTGTAGGGCACCACCTGATCATAGAACTCTGCGACGAAAGAATATTCGTCATAGCCTCCTGCTCTGCCCATAAACTCCTCCTTGCTCTCGGCCGTCGTTGAGTCGAATTCTATAGAAGAGCTTAAAGAAAAAGATTGCCATCGGTTCCACTCGCCAGGCGCCCTCAAAACAGGTCTATTTTTAACTTGTCTTGAGGGCGCCACTCCAAAGCTCGCTTGAAATGCGCTAACTTGAAGCGACCGGGCAATGTTTCTGTCATGTCGCCTCAGTGCGTCGTGCTTACCTTTGGCTCCGCCTTGCGCCGGCGCAGCACGGCTGTGGCGATGCTCCCAAAGAGCGAGCCGGAAACAATTGTGTAACCTATCCAGAGAGTCAATTGGGGCACAAGGCCAAGCCAGATAAATTTAGGCCAAAAGCTCATCTCAGGAATATTAGGGGGCACAGCATCATAGTGGGTGCCCCAGTTGCCCCGCATGGCCAGGAACATCACGATAATCACAGGGATTCGCGCAGCAAGCCCGTAGGCCAGCAGCGCCTTAGAAAGGGCGGGCCAGGCGAGAAATTGAATCGCCGCCGCCGCTGCCATCACCAGCCATACATAAATCAGAAAGGCGGGGAATCCCAGTTGAAGAGCAGCTTGCAGAAAGACGCTGAGAATTATAATGATCAGCCCCAGGATTGCGTAGATAACCGCTTTCCCCCGATGGGCCGGGCCTTCGCCCGCTGCCGACAGCTTCAGCGCAAAATAGATCCCAAAGATTGGCGCCAACCAGACAATGCCGATGATCGCGCCGGGGCCCCCTGCGCTGCGATTGAACCATGTCTCAGACCAGTTCTGAAGTTCCCCAACCAGGCGGAGTATAGTGATTGCCAGCGTGATTATGCCGGGAATGAGGATAAGTTGCAGAATGCTTGCGCGGGCATTCGAGTTCATCTGCGCCATAAAAGTCTCCTTTGATTTAGGTTGACCGATTCATCATACAATAGCTCGCCTGCTGATAATGAAATATAGCCCGGCATTCCGGCCAATTCGACCGGTCAATTACAGGCCAAGCTCGTCGAGCACGCGACGGACTGAGCCGCCATGCGATTGAAGCATCTGTTTTGCCTGTTCACGATTGACATGCGCTTTGAGCATGACTATTGCGGCTTTCAAATCAAGACCTGAATCTTCCAGCAGAGTTTCAGCCGCCTGCTGCTCCATTCCGAATTCTGATACCAGAATTCGGACGGCGCGACGGCGAAGCTTTTCATTCTTGAGTTGCAGGTTGGACATCAGATTGCTGTAGACGAGTCCAAGCTTGATCATCAGAGTAGTGCTCAGCAGATTGAGCACCATCTTTTGCGCCGTGCCTGCTTTCATGCGAGTTGAGCCGGCAATTACTTCGGGGCCCACAACCGGCACAATTGAGATGTCGGCTGCGCGAGTTATCGGCGATTCCGGATTGCAGGTGATGGCGATAGTGAGGGCCCCCAGGCGCTTCGCCTCTTCAATCGCCCCGATAGTGTACGGCGTGCGCCCGCTGGCGGCTATCCCGACCAGAGTGTCTTTCTCTGTAAATCCGCGCGCCTGTATATCAAGCGCCCCTTGTTCGGGCGAGTCTTCTGATGCCTCGACCGCTCTGTAGCAAGCATCATAGCCGCCGGCGATGATGGCTTGCACCAGCTCAGGAGAGACGCCATAGGTTGGCGGGCATTCAGAAGCGTCAAGTACCCCCAGCCTGCCGCTCGTGCCTGAGCCGATATAAAAGAGGCGGCCCCCTCTGCGGACGCGAGCGGCTATCTTATCGACTGCTGCTGCAATGGCGGGCAGCTCGCGCTCAACTGCTTCGGCCACCAGCTTGTCTTCAGCATTGATGAGTTTGACAACCTCCAGCGTCGAGTATCTGTCAATGTCTATTGTGCGGGGATTGCGTTGTTCGGTGATAAGCTCCATATTAGTCTTCATCGAGTATCCGCTGTAGCTCTGCGCTGTCGAGGTTATAGACGGCGCTGCAAAAGTGGCAGATCATCTCTGCGCCGCCGTCTTCATTAAGCATATCTGCAACCTCTTCGCGGCCAAGCGCGGAAATTATCTTGACTGCGCGTTCATAAGAGCAGCGGCACTGGAAGCGGATCTCGCGCTCTTCCAGGACTTCAAAATCAAGGTCGCCGAGCGCCGTCCTGAGCATCTGATGCGGCCCATCTCCATTGAGTATCATCTTGGTGCTATGGGGAGTGTTCTGGATCGACTCCTCAAGGCGTTCGACCACAGATTTATCTGCTCCGGGCATTACCTGCACGATGAAGCCGCCTGAAGCTATGACCCGGCACTCTTCCGGCTCTACGAAGACCCCCAGAGAGACTGCCGAAGGGACTTGCTCAGATTTGGTCAGGTAATAAGCGAAATCTTCGCTTATCTCGCCTGACACTATTGGAACCGAGCCGCGATAAGAGTCTTTGAGGAGCCCTATCTCGAAGCCTGCTTCGCGCGTCACATGCATCATCCCGTCGCCCACTATTGCGCTTACATCAAGCTTTCCTCTTCCATTTACAGGTACATGCGCCAGAGGGTTATTGACATAACCGCGCACGTTCCCGTGCGCATCTGCTTCGGCTACAATTCCGCCTAACATTCCATTGCAATGGAATTGCACAATTATCTTTTCCAGATCCTTCAGAGTGCTGCCCAGAAGGAGCGTGCCGGTAAGCGTGCGTCCCAGGGCTGCTGAAGCTGTTGGAAATGTCTTGTGGCGGCGGCATGCTTCATCTACCAGGTTCGTCGTCACTGCCGCCATGCATCGAACTGTTGAGTCCAGGGCAGTTGCATGTATCAAACTATCTTTGGATACGGACAAATCAAATTCTCCCTTCTGCAATAACTGTCTGCTAAGTTTAGCAGATTCCAAACCAACCCAGAAAGCGGTGGCAAAGAGCTTCCCTGGCAGTTCCAAAATAGCCCTCAGACGGCCCATTTCTTCTGTGAAACAGCGTTGATCAGCTAACTCTATTTATCCTGAAACTTAGCTCTAAACCGGCGGCAAGCTGTGGAAAAGCCGTGGAAAATCTGAGGGGAATCGCTAATGCTTTGCTAGAACTAGGCTTAGAAAAAACCACAATATATTGTGATTTTTTTTGTTGACAGACGGTTATATTGTGAGTAGTATCTAGGCCGCTGTCGGTTTTAGTTCAGACTCGATTTTCACCTAAAATTGCCAGGGAGCCTGCTTCGCGCTCCCCTTGATAAGCGCGGATAGGGATCGGTCTTTTATGCTGATGGTAGCTTGGCGACCAAATCGGTTATGTGTCTGAAGCAAAAGGCAGCAGGATTAGAGGTGACGGCCAAAACGTCCGACGTTCAAACGTCCGATGTCCATAACGTTCTACGTTCGACGTTGAAGATTAAACGTCGAACGTAGAACGTATAGCGGACGTAGGATGGCAGATGTCGGACGGTAGATGTGAGTAGTGATGGTTTAACACCCCGGCAATAAAATATAGAATTAATACAATGAAAGGAGATCTCTGGCTATGTCTTCGGGATCGGGCACAAGGCTTGAAGGTACAGAGACTATAATCCATCAAGATTCAGATAATGGCGCGGCTTCAGCTAAAGCTGGCCAGGGAAAGCATTCTATGCAACTGAAAGAGGAGCGGAAACAATCTGGCAATCCAAATGAGCTTAATGAGCTGGGCATGAAGATCTTTCTTGACCGGTATGCCCTGAAGGATATGACGAGGAGCACACTAGCGGTTGGCGATCTGGTAATAGTTTGCACTGATCCAAAGACGGGCCAGAGAGAGATAGGAGTTATACAAGCCCTCTTGCCTGACAATCGCGCTCGCGTAGAGCTGAAAGATGGGGTGGTGATGGAATTTCCCATCGAGCATGTGAATAAGCCGATTGAGACGCGGCCCGAACAGATGATGGAGCGGGTAGCTCGCGGCATAGCAGCGATTGAAGGAGAGCGCGCCTCGGAGTGGTATGACAAATTTCGCTGGCTATTGGATGGTTGGAAGTTCGTCCCTGCCGGGCGAATCCTGACCGCTGCCGGAAGCGATCAACAGCTAACGTTCTACAATTGTTTTAGCCGTGAGACGCCGGTTCACACTCGTGATGGGGTGGTTCCCATCGGCGCATTGCAAGGCGAGCATGAGGTTCTGAGCGAAGGCGGAGTATTCCGAAGAGCAACCTTTCACAGCTATGGCAAGCAATGGCTCTGGGCGGTAACTCTGGAGAATGGAGCGCGCATCTTCGCTACTCCTGATCACCAGTGGGTAGTCGCAAAACCAGAAGGCGGCACAGAGCGTGTCACAACCCGCGAACTCCTGGGCCGTCAGATACCGGTTAATCCTCGCCCCAAACCGGCGCGGGATTCAAGCTTCGCAGCAGGGGTAAGACATGGAGTCGCGTTTGCCGACAGCAGCGTTCAAAAGAGGGGCACAGCCAATGTCGAATTATTTGTCGAGGAACAGTCTTTATCCACCGCGCTCGCTGGAGGACATGCTTATAGTGCGCAAGCAACGGCTACGTCGCCCGCGACTATTCCAGTTGCAGGCTTCCTGCGACAATTCCGGCAACTTCCCCCTCCTGATGCTCCGCCTTCATATTGGTATGGGTTCATTGTGGGATTGATTGCTGCCGGCGGTTATGTTGACGGTCGCGGGCAGGTGATAATTCCCCATCACAGTCGAGAGGCGCTGGAAGGGATTGCCGCCGGATTGCTCCAGACCGGCTTTGTGCCCGGCAAAATTATAGCGACTGGAGAGATTTCGCCGTTCGATGGCAGCGTGAAGCCTTGCTACAGGCTAACTATCTTGAAAGCATCGGTTTCGCCTGAAGACCTGCTTAGAGACTCTCACCGCCGTAATTTTGAAAGCTCGCCCGCTGCTGGCACTGCAACTCTGAAGGTAGTCTCGGTAAAACCAACCGACCGATTTGAAGAAGTCTTTTGCTGTGTTGAGCCGGAGACTCACACTATAACTATTGGGCACGGCTATTTGACCGGTCAATGCTATGTCATCCCATCTCCGAAGGATTCCCGTCGCGGCATCGTGGATACGCTATCGCAGATGATGGAGATTATGTCGCGCGGCGGCGGCGTAGGCATCAACGTCAGCAGTCTGCGCCCGCGCCATTCTTACGTTAAGGGGGTCAATGGCCGTTCGTCGGGCGCAGTCTCATGGGGCGCACTCTATTCATTCGTTACGGGTCAAATCGAACAAGGAGGGTCACGCAGGGGCGCGCTTATGCTTATCCTGGATTGCTGGCATCCGGATGTTCTGGAATTCATCTCGTCCAAACGAGAGATGGGCAAGATCACAAATGCCAATATCAGCGTTGGAATAACCGATGCTTTCATGGAGGCAATAGAAAAGGACCTGGAATGGCAGCTTGTCTTTCCCGATACATCTCACCCGGATTACGAACAGGCCTGGGATGGGGACCTGGAGAAATGGCGAGCAGCAGGCCGTCCGGTTGTCGTTCACAAGACAGTGCGGGCGCGAGATGTATGGCGGCAGATTATCGAATCGGCCTGGGCATCGGCCGAGCCCGGCATCTATTTTGTCGATCGCGCTAATAAGATGTCCAACTCCTGGTACTACGAATCGGGGTATCTGGGATGCACCAATCCCTGCCTCACCGGCGACGCGCTGGTCTCTACGCCTCAAGGCTGGAAGCGCGTTGATAGCATTAAAGAGGGGGACACAATTGCCACTATTCTTGGGCGCGGGAAAGTGGAGACGGTTGAAGCGCATGAAAGAGCGCCCGTGTTCAAAGTTACCCTTTCTGATGGAACTACTCTGAGAGCAACAGCAGCGCATCAGTTCTATGCTATCCCTCAACAGGAGCGCGCAGACGGTAAAAACGCCAATAAGCGATTCGATACAATCCGGTTAGATCAGTTGCGCGTCGGTGATTACATACGCATTGCTCCTGCTCTTATGCCGGAAAAAGCTGTGCCCGGCAAACCCTCATCCTGGCCGGACCGTGAGTATGGTTTTCTGATAGGCACTCTTCTAGGAGATGGTTGCTATACCGAGAGCAATTTAGCGAGGCATGCTGTTTTATCTCAGTCTCAGCGCGGACTGGCAGAGTTTATGACCGACACATTACTTGCGCCCAGCATCTCTGCCGAGAAAGACATCCCGCTGGATTACATAAATACCAATCGAGAATTTTTAGCCGGACTGCTCGATGGATTGTGGAGCGCAAACGGCAAGGTGAATCTGAAGGGCGCACATCCGTCGCTACGATTCAAGACTGCAAGCGAGAAGCTGGCTCAGTCTGTGCGTCGAATCCTGTTGATGTTCGGAATACATGGACGGATTGTGAAGGGGAGCCATTCTCGCCCTGAGATAGATGGCCGTTCGATCCGCAGTGCAAGGCCCTTCTATGAGGTAATAATTAGCGGAGCGGGAGTTAAGACATTTGCTGAGCAGATAGGGATAACGCATCCGACCAAGGCAGAACAGCTTAAACAGGCCCGACTTGGTTTCTCTTTGACGGGGGATACATGGCTTGCTCGTATCGTATCAATAGAGCCTGCTGGTGAGGATGCAGTCTATGATCTCTATGAGCCTGAAAGTGATACGTGGATAACCGATGGTGTGGTCAATCGTGGATGCGGCGAGCAGCCGTTGCCGGGTTTCGGCGTCTGTAATCTGGGCGCGATAAACCTGTCCAAGTTCGTCCGCGATGGAGACGTTGCCTGGGATGATCTCGCCAGAACCGTGCGCTACGGTGTTCGCTTCCTCGATGATGTCATAGACGCCACGCCGTATTTCTTCGAGGAGAACTACAAGCAGCAGAAGTCTGAGCGGCGCGTTGGCCTCAACACTATGGGGCTGGCCGAGATGCTCATTCGCCTCGGCCTTCGCTACGGCTCCGAAGAAGCGGCGCAGTTCATTGATAAGCTGTACCGGTTCATCGCCAGCCAGGCTTATCTGGCTTCGGCAGAGATCGCCGCCGAGAAGGGGCCCTTCCCGCTGTTCGATGCGGAAAAGTTCCTTCAATCGGGTTATATGAAGAGCATGCCGGAAGAGGTGCGCGAAGCGGTTCGCCAGAAGGGCGTGCGCAATGTGACCTTGCTGACTCAGGCCCCCAACGGCTGCGTGGCCCCCGATACGCTGGTGTTTGCCGACGGCGCGCTGCGGCCTATCGGAACCCTCGGCGACCCGGACGGCCCGCAGTGGCAAGATGTCTCGTTTACTACTCATTCGGATTCGGGCGCGAAGGCCGTCAACAAATTCTATGTCAACGGTTATCATCAGACGGTCGAGATAACGACCGCCGGAGGATTCAATCTGGCGGCAACTTTGCAACATCGAGTCCGTGTCATTGATGCTGATGGCAACTATGAATGGAAGCAGATGGGCGAGCTTCAGCCGGGCGATGTGCTGGCGCTGGCGCGTGGGGGACTGGGACGAGCGGAGGCCACACGGCTCAATGCCGTGTCGCTCAGGAAGCGGCGCTCCACACTCTCGTTGCCCGAAACGATGACTCCAGAACTTGCCGAGCTAATCGGATTCTACATCGGCAATGGCTGCTTGAAAGATCGCCGAGGGCTAGGCATTGCTGTTGACGCATGCGACATGGAGGTAGTCGGCAGGCTTCAGGAGCTGATCGGACGGATATTCAACCTTGATGCTCGCGTAGATGACACCGGGCATAACTGCTTAATGGTGTGGGCCGGGTCGTACTCCATATCGAGATGGATGCGCATCAACGGGTTTGCCGGGATGGACTCGTCGGATGCCCGCATACCTGAGATGGTTCTAGCCGGAGGCGCGCCGACGGTTGCTGCTTTCTTGCGCGGGCTATTCGAGAGCAATGGGAGCATACGGAAAGGCATAGTGACGCTTGTTACTTCGTCGGAGCGGCTGGCGCGAGAGGCGCAGATTGCGCTTCTCGGACTGGGGATAGTTTCAACTCGCCGCGCCCTTGAGCCCGGCCAAGGGCGCTACGGCGATGGTCTTCGCCATGAAGTGCGGCTCCTCAACGGCCATGAGGCGCTGCGGTTCCGCGACCTGGTCGGATTTGTGAGCCGCCGCAAACAAGAGCTGCTTGCCGCCTGCGAGGATGAAAGCGGTCGCGGTGACAGCATTCCATCCGCCTTGCTGCGCCGTATCTATTCCGAGTCGGAGGGGTTGCCAGCTCTCATTCGCCAGGAGATAGCAGGTGCGTTAAGGAGTGGTATGACGCAAGAGAAATGGCGTAGTCTGGTAGTCGCGCACAGGGCGCTCGGCAGCTTGCCGTCAGCCGCTTTGCTCGATGGCCGCCTGTTCTTCGATGTAGTGGCGAATATAAACTTGAGCCATTCGCTCACTTTCGACCTGAGTGTGCCTGATGCGAACACTTACATTGCCAACGGCATAATTGCGCACAACACAATAGGCACTATGGTAGGCACATCTACCGGCATAGAGCCGTTCTATTTCTGGAGTTACTTCCGCAAGAGCCGCCTGGGACAACATGAAGAGCGGGTGCGCGTGTTTGAACAGTGGCAAGCCGAGCATCCCGATCAACCCCTTCCGCCTTACTTTGTCACTGCGATGGATCTGACGCCCGAAGAGCATATTCGCGTGCAGGCGGCGATTCAGCGGTGGGTCGATTCTTCTATATCGAAGACCTGCAATACCCCTGAGAACTATACTGTCGAGCAGATCGGGCAGCTCTATGAGCTGATGTACCGGCTGGGCTGCAAGGGCGGAACCGTCTATCGCGATAAGTCGCGCGATGTCCAGGTGCTCAATCTCAAAGAGGAAGACAAGAAGAGATCGGAGCAGGCTGCGACTGCTGCTCAAACCGCAGCAAGCGAGAGCGGCGCTGAAAAACAGCCGGCGTCGCAGACAACCGCGTCAGATTTGAAGAGCCAGCCCAAGGTGAGGCCGCGACTCTACAAGCGTCAGGGGGTCACAATCAGCAAGGCCACTCCCGCAGGCACAGCCCACATTACAATGAATGATGACGAAGAGGGGCACCCATTTGAAGTCTTCATCGAGATCGGCAAAGCGGGAAGCGATATTAAAGCGATGGCCGAAGCGATGGGTCGGCTTATGTCGCTGATTCTGCGCATGGCCTCTCCCGTCAGCCCGCGCGAGAGAGTTGAAGAGATTGTCAATCAAATTACCGGAATAGGCGGCGCCCGCAGCTACGGCTTTGGTAAGGGAAGGGTGCTCTCGTTGCCGGATGCTGTTGGTCAGGCATTGGCCGAACGCTACCAGATAGAGAAGGTTGAGAATGGTTATCTGCTGAAGTCTGAGGCCAAAGAGGTCAAACTTCAAAGCGGAGTCTCAGCCGATCTATGCCCAAGCTGCGGGGACGCTGCCTTTGTTCGCCAGGAAGGCTGCCAGATATGCTTTGCTTGCGGATACTCTGAGTGTTAGTCAAAACGTGAGGAGCATAATCTCTCTACCTGGGGCGGGGGCCAGCGGTTCCCGCCCTCTTTTTGGCTAATCCGCTTTGCCGTCAATCGCGCTGAGGGCCTGAGTCAGACTTTGACAGGTGATATTAAAGTGAGATGTATTCCACACGGCTCGCCCGTCTTTAACCAGGATTGCCTGGGGAGATTCATGCTGAATATTAAGCCGGGCAGCGATCTCGTTCGATACACTTCGCGCAGTTTGAACTATCACCAGAGCACATTGCACCTGACGGCTCTTTTCATCTTGTAAAAAGCGCTTCAACTCTTGATAGGCTCGCGTGCTGATAGGGCAGGTGAGGCTGTGCTTAAAGATCAACAAAGGTTGTTCGGCAGATCCATCTAGCGCCTGCTTGAGCGCGTCTGAGTCTCGAAGTGAATTCAGCACTGGTTCATTCATACTTTTGCCGTTTTTGCCAACAACGCAAAAACGGCAAAAGTATAGTCTATTACAGCTTCTGTGGCAAAGAGCAATTTGATCTTCGCCTGTCGCTGAGCTATAGACCTTAGAAAAAAGGTACGTGTTTAGCGTGTTTGTAAGTTGTGCGGCTGTGGCCGCTACGGATGTGCGGCGAGTCTCCGACTCGCCGGGGCCTGTCCCTTATATCCTTTAGCGGCTACGCCGCTGCTTCTTGCCACGCTAAACGCATACCTTTAATCGTACGTGTTTAGCATAGATTTGGAGTGATTTGGAGTGCGCTGACTTGTCAGCGCTTTAGTAGGCGGCGACTATAAGCGGCGATGGAGCGAGGCGCAGGTCGATGAAGAAGCGAGCTGACTTGTCAGCGCTTTAGTAGGCGG
>Ga0209172_10005133_pt1 | contig 16338 bp, 16 predicted proteins | sample LarsenN4metaG_FD_184113 | JGI IMG/M metagenome (GOLD analysis project Ga0209172, IMG submission 184113) | Hot spring sediment bacterial and archeal communities from British Columbia, Canada, to study Microbial Dark Matter (Phase II) - Larsen... ... | reverse complement strand
CGGGGCTCGTTCTGAATCAGCCGACGCGCCGTGCTGGTGACGGTCTCTTCCACCGAAATCAGGTGGGCGACAACCTCGGCCGGCGACCATGCGTCTGGCCGCGGAGCCTGCTGCCAGTTTGCTTCCAAAACGTGGCTCAGAACAGCTTCCAGTCGGCTCCGGGATTTTTCGAGTTGAGTGAGAATGGCGCCGACCACGCCCATGGCAATGTCAGGCTTCGGCCTGTTGCGCCTGTTCGAAGGCGTGGGCTAACTGCAGCACGCGAGCTTCGCCGAAGTGAGGCCCGATGATTTGCAGGCCCACGGGCAGACCCCCGCGCGTTCTGCCGCAGGGCACCGAGATAGCAGGAACCCCAGCCAGCGATCCCGTAACAGTATAAATATCAGCCAGATACATCTCCAGCGGATCCGCTGTCCGTTCTCCCAGGCGAAATGCCGGCACGGGTGAAGTGGGCGTGACGATGAGGTCTACTTGCTTGAAGGCTGCGATGAAATCCCGCGCGATCAGGGCTCGCACCTTCTGCGCGCGCAGATAGTAGGCCTCGTAGTATCCCGCGGAGAGCGCGTAGGTACCTAGCATGATGCGCCGCTTCACCTCGGGACCGAAGCCTCGGCCCCGCGTCGCCTGGTACATCTCGAGCAACGTGCCTGCTTCAGAGCGCGGGCCATACCGCACGCCATCGTACCTCGCCAAGTTGGAACTGGCTTCTGCCGTCGCGATCAGGTAGTAGGTGGCAATGGCATAGTCGGTGTGCGGCATGTCTACGGCAACCGCCTGGCAACCCATGGATTTCAGCCGCTCGATGGCCGCCTCTACTTTCTCGCGCACTTCCCAATCCATGCCCTCCCCGAAGTACTGCGGCGGCACGCCAATCCTCATCCCTTGCAGCGGCTTTTCGATCTCTGCCGGATAATCCGGGACGGGAACCTCGGCCGAAGTGGAATCCATGGGATCTCGCCCGGCAATAACCCCCAAGATGATTGCCACGTCGCGAACCGACACAGCAAAAGGTCCGATGCGATCCAGCGAGGAAGCGAAAGCAATCAGACCGTAGCGGGATACGCGCCCGTAGGTGGGCATCAGAGCGGGGATGCCGCAGAGCGCGCCGGGCTGCCGGACAGATCCTCCTGTGTCCGTGCCCAAGGCCACCACCGCCAGGCCAGCCGCCACGGCCGCTGCTGACCCCCCGCTGGAACCCCCCGGCACGCGGTCCGGGGCCACAGGGTTTCGCACCGGGCCGTACGCCGAGTTTTCGTTGGAACTGCCCATGGCAAACTCGTCGCAGTTTGTCTTGCCCAGGATGACCGCCCCGGCCTTTTCCAGCCGTTCAACGGCCGTGGCGTCGTAGGGAGGAACGTGGTTCTCGAGAATCCTTGAGCCGCAGGTGGTGGTCACGCCGCGGGTACTGATTACGTCCTTGACGGCCGTCGGCACGCCCGCCAGCGCAGGCAGCGAAGCTCCCCGGGAGATTGCCTTGTCAACCCGATCCGCCTGAGCGTATGCGCGTTCCGGGCACAGCGCCAGGTAAGCGTTCAGACGGGGATTATCAGCTTCGATCTTCCCATAGAACTCCCGGGTAAGCTCCCGGGCGGAGACAGTTTTTTTCTGCAGCGCCGCCTGGATGGAGGCGACAGTCCACGCCGGGTCCGTGCTCATCGCTCAATCACCTTCGGTACGCGGAAGTACGGAGGGCGGGCCTCGGCTGCCCTTTTGAGAACGGCGTCTCCGACGTCGCTGGGCCGGACCTGGTCTTCCCGCAGCGTGGGGTCTTCGCCTTGAGCTGAATCCGCCAGCACCTGGGCCATTGGCTCCACCGCATCCAGGCTCAAGGCGTTCAGCTTCTCCACATAAGTAAGGATGGAGTCCAGTTGGGCGCGATACGTCTCCAATTCGGCATCCGTCAAGGCCAGGTGGGCCAATTCCGCAACTCGGCGCACTCCTTCTCGGCTGATCTTCATGGGAGGCCAATCCTGCTACGAGCCCGGGTGCCCCGGAGACGGAGGACGTCCCTCGGTGAAGGTGACGCGGTGCACCAGCTCTGCGCCCCACCAGGCGTTTATCCGTTTCCGAACCTGCTCGGCAAGCCGGTCGAGCTGTTTTCTCCAGTCCTGATCCCGCACCGAGACTTCGATGCGCCCCTTCTTCCAAGCCACCGGCCGGGTATGCCCTGCCAGACGGGGCCCGACCATCGCCGGCCAGACAGCTACGAGCAGATCGAGCGGAGTCTGCGGCCGAGCCACCCGCTTCAGGTCCGACCAGATTCTTTTTGCCTTGCGCATGACGGCGGATTCTAGCACGTCTTGCGCCGTTCCAACTTCTTTCAGTCTGATTGAACCGCGATGAGCTGCCGGCCAACTTCGCCAACGGACGATTCGCTGGAACGGCACTACAACCCCAGCTCGCCCGCGATGCTGCGCATAGCTGCTAGGCAGAATTCGATGTGCTCCTCGAGGGGAATGCCCAGCTCCTCCACACCCTTGAGCACGTCCTGGCGATTGACGCCACGTGCAAAGGCCTTGTCCTTGAGTTTCTTTTTCACCGAATCAGTTCTGACCTCGGCCAGGGTCTTGCCCGGCTGCACCAGGGCACAGGCCGTCAGGAACCCCGCCAGCTCATCGCAGGCAAACAGAACATGCTCGAGAGGGGTCTGCCGGGGAACGCCGGTGTAGTCAGCGTGGGAGAGAATGGCTCGAACGATTTCTTCCGGATAGCCGCGCTCGCGGAGGATCTTCGAACCTCGGGAAGGATGACCCTCCGTCGGATGGCGTTCTGGGTTGGGCCACTGCTCGTAATCGAAGTCGTGCAGCAACGCGGCAACGCCCCAGAGGTGCTCATCGGCGCCGTGCTTGCGCGCATAGGCGCGCACACAGGCTTCGACGGCCAGGGCATGCTTGCGCAGGTTTTCGTTCCGCGTGTACTCGCAAAGCAGTTGCCAGGCCTCTTCGCGGTTCAGCATGTGACCCCCTGAGCAGGGTGGCACGATTATCCCGCGCCGCTCCAGGTTTTCAAGGGCCGACGAGAAAGCTGAAGATGGACGCGCAAACTGGTTTCGCTCCACTGAGGGACAGCCTGGTGCGCGGCGCCTGCTCCAGGGGTTGAGCGGAGCCAGCGCGCAACAGCGATTCCAGAAAAAAAGCTTGACTTGAAGTGTGTTCATCTGGAGAATGCGTGCGCGCCAGTTTCTGCCTTCCCCCGAGGAAGTTCCTTCGAGCCGAACGCCAGAAGAATTTGCGAGGGTCACCCGTGTCGGAAAAGAGCGGTTCCAAGGTCAAGACGGAACTCGATCGCGAGGTTCTCCGTTGCGCGATTTGCGGACTGGTGCAGTACCTGACCCGTTCGGGCAACTGCCGGCGTTGTCTGCGCCCGCTGCCGCCGAAGGTGGCGCCGGTCATCCCGCCGCCGCCGCCGCAGGAGCTGCCGGGCGATGATCGGCAGTTGTTCGAGCATTGGCCGAACCGAGAAACCGTCGAAAACATCGGCCAGCGCATCCGCCAATTGCGCGAATCCCGCGGCATGACGCAGAGCCAGCTCCAAGCCCGTTCTCGTGTCTCCCGTTCGTATCTCTCCCGGATCGAAAGCGGCCAGATGACTCCCAGCCTGGGCACACTGGAGAAAATCGCGGAAGCGCTGGGCGTCGGCCTGAACCGCTTCTTCATTCCGCAGTCCAACGGTGAGGCGCTGATGGAGGATCCCTTCATCCAGGGCTTGCGGCCGTATCTGCGCCAACTCAACTGGGAACAGTGGCAGTCGATCCTGAAGCGGCTGCAGGCCATCAGCGACCACGTCACGAGCAACGGTCGCGTGCCTCACGCGCCGCAACCGGCCAAGTCGGAGCGCGGGAAGCTGGAGCCATCCGCACGGCGGCAGGCCTATCCGCACGCCAGCGGGCACCGCTAGAGCTCAACCGGGATTGGCGAATGCCAGCCCCTGCGAGAAACGCTTGCCCGTCTAGGGCGCCGGGCCTATTGTCCTTGCTGGTGTCCGATACGCACCAGCGCAATCTCCACCTGAAAACCCTTCTTCTGCAAAGCAACGACGCGCAGCACGCCGTCCCTCTCGGAAAGGAAGACAACATCATCGGATTTGATCTCGATCCCGAAGATCTTCCTCTTTTTCTCCATGACTCCGGGGCCTTCGCGCTCGAACTCCGGCCCCAGCTTCTCCCTGTACCAGGCATCCACTTCTTCGATCGCCGCGGGAGTGCGGTAGCGCGCGGCGGTGATCTCCAGAGGCTCCTCGTCCGGCGGGGTCAACTCAACCGTGGCCGCCGGCTCAGCCAGCGTGGCCCCGGGATAAGTGGGTAAGCCCAGGTCCGGGGTCGCGCTCTTCTCGACGCGGAGGTCCCCGACGGGCGTGCGGACTTCCACTTGCTCCCCTGTCCGCACCACCTCAACGCTGCGCAACACGTACCGCGTGATGAGCAGTCCGCCGACACCCAGAATCAGCACCCCCGCCACCAACAGCCCGAGAAACCACCAGAGCAGCGTGCCCTGTTTTTCGGGAATTGGACCGGGTTCCGTGGCCACCCCGCACCTCCTTGCTTCTCCCTTTTGGATTACGCGCGGCGTCCCCTTGGAGTTCCACGCGCTCCTAGAACAAGCCTAGTCCCCGGCCGACCCTCACGGCAAAGGTTGGATTACGGCGTTCACTAAGAAAGGATCCTTGAACTCCGTGCGGTCACCGGCCTTTTTCCCCGGGACAGGCATCAGCCGCGCCGAGAGCGGCTTGCGCAGCTTGACCGCCAGGCTGGCCATGTCGCCCACGATGCGTTCCAGTTGCTCGACGGTGACGTCGCCCGGCAAGGGAATCGTGTCCAGCCCCGTGCCGCACACCGCTGAGTAGGCCAGCAGGGCGTCCAGCGTCAGCGCTCCTTCGCTCCAACGGCCGGCCAGCACCGCGTCCTCCAGCACGGGAACCATCAGGCCCGAATAGCCCGCGCGCCTGACCGGCAACGACTGCAGGACACGCGTAATTAGCACCGCTGCCGTCAGCGTCCCACCCGCGCCAATCCTTGCTCCGGTGAAACCCTCCAGAGCCGCACCAATGGAGACTTCTTTGAGTGGCGCGGGCGAAAGATCCAGCCCGATGTATTTCCACACTGTTTCGCTTGCGACCTTGAGGGCTACGCGCTCGACGGCACAGACGTGCACTTCCAGCGCGGCGCGCAAGCGCTGTTCCGCCTCCACGGCTGCGCGGACTTGCGCCAGGGCTGCGGCCACGACATTGGCGGACTGGAGCGCAACAGCGAATTGCTTGCCGGGACCCACGTGGTAGGAACCCGGGAAGAACGGCGTACCGGGCGGGACCAGAGCGGTCGCCGCGAAGTTGAAATTGGCGATTCCGCCCGGACTGTTGTCGGCCAAGTAGCGAATCAGCCGCGCGGCAGCACGCACAGCACTCCATCGGACGCCGTCTTCACCGGCCACAGCCACACTGGCATTGAGCGCTCCGGTCTTGGTCAGAATCTCGCCCAGAAGCTGAACCTGGTTCTCATCGGCGTCCGCAAGCAAGGCCGGGCCGATGGCAGCATCAAAACCTTCCGTCTTGGCCAGGTTCTCATACTGACGGAAGAATGCGACTGCTTCCTGCTGGGAAAGCCCCCGGGTGTACTCGGGAAACGGTTGCGTGCTGATGCGTACGGACTGTACCTCGTAGCCAGCCTGCTCGAAGGCCCGCTTGGCCGCGCGCAGAAATACAAGCGCCTCGCGCACCTGGGCCTGATACGTTACGCGGTGAAGCTGGATAAACGCGGTCACCGCGCGCACTTTAGGTTTCTCATCAGCGCTCGCCCGGAACGGAGCCAGGAGACTGCCAAGGACCAGGGCGCAATACGCGACCCTGCACCGAACCCGCGTGCTGCCCGGCGCGAGGCCCTGCCGGCCGACCGCCTGCGCCACGTGACGCCCGTCGACCACCAATCCCTTACTCATAGGCCGGAATTCCAGTGATGCGCTCTCCGATGATGAGCTTGTGGATGTCATGAGTGCCCTCGTAGGTGTAAACGGACTCGAGGTTGTTCATGTGGCGCATGATGCAGTAGTCGTCCACGATACCGTTGGCTCCTAGGATGTCTCGAGCCTTCCTGGCGGTCTCCAAGGCCATCCAGACGTTGTTCATCTTGAGCATGGAAATATGCGCGTAATCGGCCCGGCCCCGATCTTTCAACCGGCCGACGTGCAGGGCCAGCAGTTGCCCCTTGGTAATCTCCGTGATCATCCAGGCCAGCTTGTCCTGGACGAGTTGATGTGAAGCGATGGGACGATTGGCGAATTGTTTGCGCGTCTTGGCGTAGTTGAGAGCCGTGTCGTAGCAGGCCATGGCCGCCCCCAGCGCTCCCCAACCGATCCCGTAGCGCGCCTGTGTCAGGCACTTCAACGCCGACTTCAAGCCGTCGGTTCCCGGCAAAAGATTCTCAGCCGGAATCTCGCAATCCGTCATGGCCAGCCCGGAGGTAACCGAGGCCCGCAGAGACCATTTCCCGTGCACGTCCCAAGCCTTGAATCGCGGCGTGTTTCTTTCCACCAGGAAGCCGCGGACGATGCCGTCCTCGGTCTTGGCCCAGATCACCGCAACGTCTGCGATGGAGCCGTTGGTGATCCACATCTTTTCGCCGTTCAGTATGTAGCGGTCACCCTTGCGGACCGCGCGGGTAAGCATGCCACCCGGGTTGGAGCCGAACTGCGGCTCCGTCAAGCCGAAGCAGCCGATCGCTTCGCCTTTCTGCAGGCGCGGCAGCCACCGCTCCTTCTGCGCTTCAGAGCCAAAAGTGTGGATGGGGTACATCACTAGCGCGCTCTGCACGGAGACAAAGCTGCGCAGGCCCGAGTCACCGCGCTCGAGCTCCTGCATCACCGTGCCGTATTCCACGTTGGACATCCCGGCGCAGCCGTAGCCCGCCAGGTTGGCGCCGAAAAACCCCAACTCGGCCATCTGCGGCACCAGGTGCATGGGGAAGCGCCCCTCGCGGTTGTGCTGCTCGATGATGGGCAACACCTGCTCGTCCACGAACTGCCGGGCCGTTTGTCGCACGAGTTTTTCTTCGTCCGTCAGCAGGGAGTCAAAGTCGGCAAAGTCCACACCGGGAAAGCCAGGCATTGCAGGTCTCCTTGGGGGGCGCGTCGCGGATTGCTGGGTCACAGGGCAGCTCGCAGGAAAGACACCGCGGCTCAAGATGATGGCGACGGGCGCTTCAAAGCGTGGATTCTAGCAGGGCCGTCCGTCAGCAGCAAGACTCGTTGACGGAGCCGAGCGCCGATGCTATAAAATTACGCTTTGCGTTTTGGCTGGCAGAGTGCTCCGTGGGCTGGCCTCTTACCTTTCCCGGACACTGACCCTGGGGGCAAACAGCCTCAGCGTTCCCGTAGACGATGGAGCTAGTGCGTCAACTCGGCGAGTTGCTGCTGCAAGCTACGCCCACAGTCGTCCTTGTATTCCTCTTCTATCTGTTTCTGAAGAGCCAGTTCTTCGGGCCTATCAGCCAAGCGCTGGCCGAGCGCAGCGCGCGCATTGAGGGCGCTCGACGCAGCGCGGAAACCGCGCAGGCCGCGGCGGCCGAAAAGCTGGCCGCCTACCACGAGGCACTGAAAAAAGCTCGTGCGCAGATCTACGCCGAGCAGGAAGCGGCCCGGCGAACGGTTCTGGACCAGCGCACCGCGCTGCTGCGCGAGGCCCGCGAGAAAGCCACCCAACGGGTGCGCTCCGCAAAGGAGAAGATTGCCGCGGACTTGGCCGTCGCCCGTGCCGCACTGGAGCAGCAAAGCGAGGCCCTGGCCGCGGAGATTGTCCGCGTCATCCTCCAACCGCCAAGAGAAGCGCCGGGCGCCCCAAGAGAGGCTCGATGAGCGGGCGCGTGGCACGAGCACTTCTGTCGGGGCTGACCCTGTTTTTCTCCGCGGGCCCATGCGCCGCAGCCGAGGGTGGAGACCCCGTAACCACACCGCTCGGCTGGTTCTTCCGCTTCCTCAACTTTGTCATCCTGGTCGGAGTCCCGGTGTACCTTCTCTGGCGCAAGGCTCCCGCGTTCTTCGCGCGGCGACGCCACGTGATCCTCGCCGCCATGAGCGAGGCAGGACGGTTAAAAGAAGAGGCGGAACAGCGTTTGCGCGATGCGGAAGAAAAACTGGCCGGCCTAGCCGCGGAAGTCGAACACCTGCGGGAGGCCGCGCGTCGTGAGGCGGAGGCTGAAGCGGCTCGCATCCTGCAGCTCGCCCGGGACGAGGTCCAGAGAATCGAGCGAGCCGCCTATGCGGAGAGTCAGGCGGCGGAACGCGCGGCACGGCTCGAGCTGAAAGGGCTTGCCGCCCGGCTGGCCGTGGCGCGGGCCGAGGCTGCCATCCGGCAGCAGGCGGATTCCCAGGTGCAGTCGCAGCTCTTCGACGCCTTCGTGGAAAGCCTGGCAAGGAGCGTGCATTGAGGGCGCTGGCTCAGCGCTACGCCGCAGCCATTGCGGACGTGGCACTCGAAAGGAACGCCGCCGAACAGACGCGCAAGGAGGTCCGCGAGTTCACAGAGTTGTTCAGCGCTTCGGTGGAGCTGCGAAACTTCTTGAGTAACCCGGCCGTGGCGCGAGAGAGCAAGCACGCCGTCATCGAGAAGCTCGTGGAGCGGCTGGGCGCCAGCGTAATGCTGCGCAATTTCCTTTTCGTGCTGGTGGACAATCGGCGGGTGCGCCTGCTGCCACAGATCCGCGAGGCTCTGGAAACGCACCTGAATGAACGCCTGAGTCTGGTGGACGCGCAGGTCACCTCGGCGTGGGAACTCACGGCCGAGCAAAAATCGGAGTTGGCCGCAGCGCTCGAACGGCTGACCGGGAAGCGCGTGAAGGCACACTACGATCAGGACCCGGACCTGCTGGCCGGTTTGGTGGTTCGCATCGGCTCGACCATATACGACGGCTCGGTTCGCTTCCACCTCGACCGCATTCGCACCAGCTTGGCTGCGGAATAGGAGCAGGCATGGCCACGATCAAAGCAGACGAAATCACCCAAATCCTCCGCGCGCAGATCCAGAATTACGAACAGTCGGTGGCCGTTGAGGAAGTAGGCTCGGTGATCTCTGTGGGCGACGGGATCGCGCGCATTCACGGGCTAGAGAAGGTCATGGCCGGCGAAATGCTGATCTTCACCCACAATGTGTACGGCATCGCCTTGAACCTAGAAGAGGACCAGGTCGGCGCGGTGCTGCTGGGCGAGTACGCCGAGATCAAGGAAGGAGACACGGTCCGCCGCTCGAAAACCATCATGTCGGTTCCCGTGGGGGAAGCCTTGGTGGGGCGCGTGGTGAATGCCCTAGGGCAGCCGCTGGACGGCAAAGGCCCCATCGCGACTTCGCATCGCAACCCCCTGGAACGCCTAGCGCCCGGCGTCGTGGACCGCCAGCCCGTGCGCGAGCCCTTGCAAACGGGAATCAAAGCCATTGACGCCATGATCCCCATCGGCCGCGGCCAGCGCGAGCTGATTATCGGCGACCGCCAGACCGGCAAAACCGCCATCATCCTGGACACGATCATCAACCAAAAGGGCCAAGACATGATTTGCATCTACTGCGCGATCGGCCAGAAGCGCTCGACGATCGCACAGGTGATCAAGGCTCTGACCGACTGCGGGGCGATGGACTACACCATTGTCGTTTCGGCCTCCGGCAGCGAGCCAGCCGCCATGCAGTTCATCGCCCCGTATGCCGCTTGCGCCATGGGCGAATACTTCCGCGACAACGGCCGCCACGCCGTCTGTTTCTACGACGACCTCTCCAAGCACGCGCAGGCCTACCGCGAGATTTCCCTGCTGCTGCGCCGGCCACCGGGACGCGAAGCCTACCCCGGCGACGTGTTCTACCTGCATTCGCGCTTGCTCGAGCGCGCGGCAAAGTTGAGCGACAAGATGGGCTCCGGTTCGTTGACCGCCCTGCCAGTGATCGAAACGCAGGCCGGCGACGTCTCCGCGTACATTCCCACAAACGTGATTTCGATTACCGACGGACAGATCTACCTGGAAGCCGACCTGTTCCACGCCGGCATCCGCCCGGCGATCAATGTGGGCATCTCCGTGAGCCGCGTCGGCGGGAATGCGCAGGTTCGGGCCATGCGGCAGGTGGCGGGCACACTGCGCCTGGAGATGGCTCAGTTTCGCGAGCTGGCCGCCTTCGCCCAGTTCGGCTCTGAGCTCGACAAGGCCACACAAGCCCAGCTCGCCCGCGGCCAGCGTCTGACCGAGATCCTCAAGCAGGATCAGTTTCAGCCCTTGCCTGTGGAAAAGCAGATTTTGGTGATCTTTGCGGGCACCAACGGCTACCTGGATGGCCTGGAAGTCGCCGAATGCCGGCGCTATGAGCAAGAACTCTTTCGTTTTCTGGACACGAACCGCAGCCCGCTGCTGAAGAAGCTGGCGGAGAAAAAGAAGCTCGACGATGAATTGCGAGCAGAGATCGCCACGGTGCTCGACGAGTTTGCGGAGCGCTTTGCCAGCCGCACCAGCGCTGCCGCCGACTAGTGCATGCCCACGCTGCTCGATTTCCGGCGTCGCATCCGCTCAGTGAAGAGCACGCAGCAAATCACGCGAGCGATGAAATTCGTTGCGGCGGCTCGCCTGCGGCGGGCCCAGGAGCGCGTATTTGCCGCGCGGCCGTACGCCAGCCACATACTGAGCGTGCTGTGTTCGGCGATGGCTCGTGTGGAGAATCCCTCGCACCCGCTGATGGTCCGGCGGCCTGCGGAGCGCTTGTTGCTGCTCGTGGTCAGTGGAGATCGAGGCATGTGCGGTGCCTTCAACGCCAACGTCGTGCGCAAGGCCGAGGAGTTCCTGAGGCAACATCGCAGCAACAGGCTAGACGTCGTGCCGGTGGGGAAAAAAGCGCGGGACGCCCTGCGCAAGCGGGGAATCCGCTTCGCCGTCGAATACCTGAACATTGCCGCTCGGGTCGAGTTCGCCCAAGCCAAGGACATCGCCGCGAAGGCCGTGGAAAAGGTGACCTCTGCGGAAGTGGACGCAGTCTACGCCATCTACAACGAGTTCAAGAGCGTGCTGGCACAAAGGCTTGTGGTAGAGAAGATTCTGCCCATTGACCCTGAGGGGCTGGTGACCGCGGGGACTCTGCCTGAGGCGGCCGGTTCTGTCGGGGGATACGCGCTGCCAACACACGTTTCCGGGCAGGTAACGGTTCTTGTGGACTATATTTACGAGCAGCCGGCGGGGGAGCTTCTGGATCGCCTGCTGCATCGCTATGTAGACGTGGAAGTTTACCGGGTGTTGCTGGAATCCGCGGCGGCCGAGAGCGCGGCGCGTATGACCGCAATGGACGCGGCCACCAACAACGCCAGCGAGCTGATCGAGCAACTGACGTTGCACATGAACAAGGTGCGCCAAGCCGCCATCACCAAAGAAATCATCGAAGTGGTGAGCGGTGCCGCCTCTGCCGCTTCGTAGTCTGCGCGAGGAGCGAGGAATGGCCAATCATACCGCCAGCGTCGGACAAGTAGTCCAGGTAATCGGGCCTGCCGTGGACGTGCAGTTTGCTGAGCAGAGCCTGCCGAAGATTTACAACGCCGTGCATATCACCAGCGAAGGCTTCGACGTGCCGGAGCCGCTGGACGTGATTGCCGAAGTGCAGCAGCACCTCGGCGAAGGCCGCGTCCGCTGCATCTCGATGAAGCCGACCGAAGGCATGGTGCGCGGCATGAAGGCTGTGGATATGGGCGGCCCCATCACAGTCCCCGTGGGCCGCTTGACGCTGGGCCGCGTGCTCAACGTGCTGGGCGAGCCGGTGGATGGCCTCGGCCCCCTGCGCGCCGAAAAGCGCTACCCCATTCACCGCTCGGCTCCCTCGCTCGAAGAGCAATCTACACAACTGGAGATGTTTGAGACCGGCATCAAGGTGATTGACCTGATCGAGCCGTATCTGAAAGGCGGAAAGATCGGGCTGTTTGGTGGTGCGGGCGTAGGCAAGACCGTCATCATCCAGGAGCTGATCCACAACGTGGCCATGGAGCACGGCGGCGTTTCAGTTTTCTCCGGCGTAGGCGAGCGTACCCGCGAAGGGAATGACCTCTGGCTGGAGATGACGGAATCGGGAGTCATAAAGCCCGGCGACCCTGAGAAGTCCCGCGCCGCGCTGATCTACGGGCAGATGACCGAACCCCCGGGAGCCCGCTTGCGCGTGGGCCTCACGGGCCTGACCGTGGCCGAATACTTCCGAGATGAAGAAGGGCTGGACGTTCTGTTGTTCATTGACAACATCTTTCGGTTTGTGCAAGCCGGCTCGGAAGTTTCGGCGTTGCTCGGACGGATGCCGTCGGCGGTGGGCTATCAGCCGAACCTAAACACCGAGATCGGTGAGCTCCAGGAGCGCATCACCTCCACGAAACGCGGCTCCATCACGTCCGTGCAGGCCATCTACGTGCCCGCCGACGACTACACCGACCCCGCGCCCGCTGCCACGTTCACTCACCTCGACGCCACCACGAACCTGAGCCGGCAGATCGTCGAGCTAGGCATCTATCCAGCGGTGGACCCGCTAGCCAGCTACTCGCGCATTCTCGATCCGCGCATTGTCGGCCAGGAGCACTACACCGTCGCCCGGGCGGTCAAGTCAGTGCTGCAGCGCTACAAAGACCTGCAGGACATCATCGCCATCCTGGGGATCGAAGAGCTTTCCGATGAAGACAAGCTGACCGTCGCGCGGGCGCGGAAGATCCAGAAGTTCCTTTCGCAACCATTCTTCGTCGCCGAGCAGTTCACCGGCCTACCCGGGAAGTACGTGAAGATCGCGGACACCATCCGCGGGTTCAAGGAAATCGTGGAAGGGAAACACGATGAGGTGCCCGAGCAGGCCTTCTACATGGTCGGAACCATTGAGGAAGCACTGGAGAAGGCGGAGAAGATGGGCGTCGCCATGTAAGGAGCGGCAGAGCCGAACAAACCAAGGCCGATGCTTCCCGAATCCATTCGCTTGCAGGTCGTGACGCCGGAGCGCCAGTTGGTCAGCGAAGTCGTGCAAAGCGTTCAGCTTCCCGGCCGGAAAGGCTATCTGGGCATTCTGCCGGGGCACGCACCGCTCATCACTGAACTCGGTCTGGGGGAGTTGGTTTACCGCAAGGGCAAGGACCTTCACTATCTGGCCGTGATTCATGGTTACGCGGAAGTGCTGCCCGACCGCGTCATCGTTCTCGCAGAGACGGCGGAACGCGCAGAGGAAATCGACGTGGAACGCGCCACCCGCGCCCGCGAACGAGCCGAAAAGTGGCTGGCCTCGCGCGACAGGCCGGACACAGACTGGGACAGGGCCATTTTTGCTCTCCAGCGAGCCCTGGTGCGCCTCCAGGTAGCAGCCAAGGGCGGAGCCGGAGCCGCCCTAGCACATTCGGAAAGCCACGAGCCAGCCCCGTAGGATGGCTCGGGCGGCTTGGCCCCTGAAACACGGGCCGCGGTTGACGCGTCCTATCGGGGCAGCTAGCGTTACGGCCTTGATGCCAAAAGCCAAAACGAAAAGGAGCCTCTTCGGGAGGAATAACGTGCGCAGAGCCATTCTAGGCTTGCTTGCCGCAGTCGCTCTCATCGTCGGGGTGCCCATCATTGCCCAGGAGTCCGAGGCGCTGGACTGGGACGGCATCTACAAGATCAAGGAAGAAGGTCTGCAGCGCTCGCAGGTGATGGAAATCGCCAGCTATCTGACCGACGTGCACGGCCCGCGCCTGACCGGCTCGTCGAGCATTCGCGCCGCCGCCGAGTGGGCCGTGAAGAAAATGACGGAATGGGGCCTGACCAACCCGCGGCTTGAGAAATGGACGAACCCCTTCGGCCGAGGGTGGTCCAACGAACGTTTCTACGCCCACGTGACGGCTCCGCAACCGTTCCCCCTGATCGGCTATCCGCGCGCCTGGTCATCGGGCACCGATGGCCTCGTGACAGGCGAAGCGGTCATCGCCGTCATCGAAAGCGACCAGGATTTCGACAAGTTCCGCGGGCAGTTGCGCGGCAAGTTCGTGCTGAGCCAGCGTATGCGCGACGTGGCCGCACGCTTCGAAGCGCCGGGGCGCCGCTACACAGACGCGGAACTTACCCAGCGCGCGGAGCAGCCCGTACCGGCGGCGCGGCCCCAGCAGCCGACCCCGTTCGGCCCCCCTGGGCCTCCTGTGAACATCCAGGCCCAGCAGCGGCTGAACGCGCGGCGCATGGAATTCTTTCGCGAAGAAGGGGTGTTAGCCGTGCTCGAGCCCGGTCCCGGCGACGGCGGCACGGTGTTCGTCGGTGGCATACCGGGCGGGGCAGCCGTCCGCCAGCCCAATGCGCCGCCCACGTTGCCGCAAGTCGTCCTGGCCGTCGAGCACTACGGCCGCATTTACCGCACACTGGAGAAGAAGATCCCTGTCACGATCGAGATGAACGTTCAGAACAAGTTCCACGACGAAGACACCAGCATGTTCAATGTTCTGGCCGACCTCCCGGGCACGGACAAGGCCGACGAACTCGTCATGGTGGGCGCGCACTTCGATGCCTGGCATTCGGGCAGCGGCGCTACGGACAACGCCGCGGGTAGCGCAGTGATGATGGAAGTCATGCGCATCCTGAAAGCCACCGGTTTGAAGATGCGGCGCACGGTGCGCATCGGGTTGTGGACCGGGGAGGAGCAGGGGCTCATCGGCTCGCGCGAGTACGTCACGCAGACCTTCGGGGAACGCACCCAGGACGGGAAGATATTGGTCAAGCCCGCCCACGCCAAGTTCTCCGCGTACTTCAACATTGACAACGGGACAGGAAAGATCCGCGGCATCTACCTGCAGGGCAACGAAGCCATCGCGCCGATCTTCGCGCGCTGGATGGAGCCTTTCCGCAACCTCGGCATGACCACGCTTAGCATCCGCAACACGGGCGGAACCGACCACCTTTCCTTTGACCGCGTGGGGCTCCCGGGATTCCAGTTCATCCAGGATCCGATTGAGTACGACTCCCGTACCCACCACTCGAACATGGACGTTTACGAGCGGCTGCAGGAGGCGGACCTGAAGCAGATTGCCGTGATTGTCGCCTCGTTCGTGTACCACGCCGCGAACCGGCCGCAACTGCTGCCCCGCAAGCCCGTCGCCGGCCTGCAGCCGCAGGCTCCCCCACAGCCTGAACCGAAGCCGCAACAGCCGCCACAACGGCAGCGGCCGCCCCAGCGCCCGCCGGCAGAAGAATAGGACCAGCGGCACACCGGAGAAACTCGAAGCGCGCCGGATCTCGTCAGGGCCACCTTATCGCGTTGTTAACACCTCACAACGGACTGCGTCTGAGGAAAAGAAGGGCGTGGGCACCCGGCAGTTCAGGCCGAGGCGACTCCGACCAGCCCCGCTGCCCGGCACACGAGATCAAATGCCGCGTGGACGTGCCGTTCCGTCGTGCGCAGATTCCCCACGGCCAACCGCAAACAGTACCGGCCGCGGAGCTTGGTGTGTGAAAGGAACACTTTCCCCGTAGCGTTCACGCGCTCGAGCACCTCGCTATTGAGGCGCTCCAGTTGCGCCTCATCGTCCACTCCGGGCGGGTGCACGCGGAAGCACACCACGGAAAACGGCACGGGAGCCAGCCGTTCGAGATGCGGATGAGCGTCTACGCGCGCGGCAAACCTCTGCGCCATCGCCACGTGGGCCCGGATACGCGCCCGGATGCCTTCCAGTCCAAAGTGGCGGAAGACGAACCACAGCTTGAGCGCACGGAAGCGCCGCCCGAGCTGGAACGAATAGTCCATCAGGTTCACCGCGTCCTCTACGTTCGTCCGCAGGTAGTCGGGGACGAGCGAAAACGCCGCGCGAAAAGCTTCCGGGCGGCGCGTGTACAACGCTGAGCAATCCATCGGCGTGAACATCCACTTATGCGGGTTGACGACGAACGAATCCGCCAACTCGCAGCCGTCCAGGGCCCAACGGAACTCCGGCGCAATGGCCGCACTGCCGGCGTAGGCCGCGTCCACGTGCAACCAGAGGCTGTGCTCGCGGCACACCTGCGCAATCTGCCTCACGGGATCCACGGCGGTGGCGGAAGTGGTTCCCACCGTGGCCACCACGGCGAACGGCCTCTTTCCGGCCGCTCGATCCTCTCGGATCGCGGCCTCCAGCGCACTCACACGCAGACGAAACTCGCGGTCAGCGGCCACCCGGCGAACGTTTTTCCGGCCCAAGCCGAGCACCCATCCTGCCTTTTCCACCAACGAGTGCGCCTCCTCGGAACAATAAAGCACAAGGCCGGGCTGGCCGGCCAGCCCTTCGTCGCGGATGGCCAGCCCGGCCGCCTCGCGGGCGGCAGCCAGAGCAACCAGAGTCGAGGTGGAAGCTGTGTCCGCGAACATGCCGAACCAATCCGCGGGCAG
>Ga0209172_10005131_pt1 | contig 16340 bp, 13 predicted proteins | sample LarsenN4metaG_FD_184113 | JGI IMG/M metagenome (GOLD analysis project Ga0209172, IMG submission 184113) | Hot spring sediment bacterial and archeal communities from British Columbia, Canada, to study Microbial Dark Matter (Phase II) - Larsen... ... | reverse complement strand
CAGCCGGCGCGCCTGGATGCCAACCTGGCACGCCCTGGGCGTCGGTCCGATGCGCAACACATTACGTTACAGTAGCTTGCATCAACGCCGCGCGGAACGAAAAATGCCTGTCTCCTCTGCGGGCCGAATGCCGCCCGCGAAAGGACGCGCACAGCCATGAATCTCGATCGCCTGACGATCAAGGCCGCCGAGGCCGTTCAGGACGCGCAACGCCGCGCCCAGTCCGCGGGGAATCCGGAGCTGACGCCGCTGCACCTGCTGGCGGCCCTGGTCTCGCCCGGCGAGGGCGGCATCGTCGGCCCGCTGCTGGAAAAGGCCGGCGCGCCGGTCGTCCAGATCCGCACGATGACCGACGCCGAGCTGCGCCGCCTGCCGCGCCAGACCGGCGGTTCGTTCGGCGCTCACCGCACCTTCATCGACGTGCTCAACGCCGCTGAGCAGGAAGCCGGCCAGATGAAGGACCAGTACGTCAGCAGCGAGCACCTGCTGTTGGCGCTCACGGAGGTCCCCAGCGACGCCCGCGAAATCCTCAAGCTCAACGCCGTCAAGCGCGATGACGTGCTGCGGGCGCTCAAGGAAGTGCGCGGCGGCGCGAGCGTCACGTCGCAGAACCCGGAGGACGCGTATGAGCCGTTGAAGCGCTACGGCCGCGACCTGGTCGAGATGGCCCGCCAGGGCAAGCTCGATCCGGTCATCGGCCGCGACGAGGAAATCCGCCGCTGCATGCAGGTGCTGGCGCGGCGGACGAAGAACAACCCGGTGCTGATCGGGGAGGCCGGCGTCGGAAAGACGGCGATCGTCGAGGCGCTGGCGCAGCGCATCCTGGCCGGCGACGTGCCGCAGGCGCTCAAGGACAAGCGGATCGTGGCGCTGGACATGGGCGCGCTGATCGCCGGCGCCCAGTACCGCGGGCAGTTCGAGGAGCGGCTCAAGGCGGTGATCCGCGCGGTGGTCGAGTCCGCCGGCCAGGTCATCCTGTTCATCGACGAGTTGCACACGGTGGTCGGGGCCGGGAAGGCCGAGGGCGCGGTGGACGCCGGCAACCTGCTGAAACCCGCACTGGCCCGCGGCGAGCTGCGCTGCATCGGCGCCACCACGCTGGACGAATACCGCAAGCACGTCGAGAAGGACAAGGCCCTGGAGCGGCGCTTTCAGCCCATCTTCGTCGGCGAGCCCAGCGTCGAGGACACCGTCGCCATCCTCCGCGGCCTCAAGCCGCGCTACGACGCCCACCACGGCGTGCGCATCCAGGATGCGGCCCTGGTCGCCGCCGCGACGCTGTCGCACCGCTACATCACCGATCGCCACCTGCCCGACAAGGCCATCGATCTGATCGACGAGGCCGCCAGCCGGCTGCGGATCGAGAACGACTCCCTGCCCAGCGAGCTGGACGAGCTGCGCCGCCGCATCATGCAGCTCGAGATTGAGCGCGAGGCGCTCAAGAAGGAGAAGGACGAAGGCAGCCGCCGGCAGCTCGAAGCCGTGCAGCGCGAGCTGGCGGAGCTGAAGGAGCGCGACCGCGGCCTGACCGTCCAGTGGCAGAATGAGAAGAACGCCATCGAAGCGATCAAGAGCATCAAGCAGCAGCTTGATGCGAAGCAGACCGAGCTGGAAGACGCCCAGCGCCGCGGCGACCTGGAGCGCGCGGCGCGTATCCGCTACGGCGACCTGCCGCAGCTTGAGAAGGACCTGCGCGAGCGCGAGCGGAAGCTGGCCGAGCTGCACGCCAGCGGCAACGGCCTGCTGCGCGAGGAAGTGACGGCGGAGGAGATCGCCGAGGTGGTCGCCAAGTGGACCGGCATCCCGGTCGCGCGCATGCTGGAGGGCGAGCGGCAAAAGCTGATGCTGATGGAAGCGCGGCTGCACACGCGCGTGCTCGGCCAGGACGACGCGATCCGCGCGGTCTCGAACGCGGTGCGGCGGTCGCGGGCCGGGCTGGGCGACCCGAAGCGGCCGATCGGCTCGTTCCTGTTCCTCGGGCCGACCGGCGTGGGTAAGACCGAGCTGTGCAAGGCGCTGGCGGAGTTCCTGTTCGACGACGAGGGCGCCGTCGTGCGCATCGACATGAGCGAGTTCATGGAGAAGCACAGCGTGGCGCGGCTGATCGGTGCCCCGCCCGGTTATGTCGGTTACGAGGAGGGCGGGATGCTGACGGAGGCCATCCACCGCCGGCCGTACAGCGTCGTGCTAATGGACGAGGTCGAGAAGGCGCACCCGGACCTGTTCAACGTGCTGCTCCAGGTTCTGGACGACGGGCGACTGACGGACGGCCACGGCCGCACGGTGGACTTCCGCAACACCATCGTCGTCATGACCAGCAACATCGGCAGCGAGTACATCCAGCGGCTGTCAGAGCGTGGGGCGAACGACGTGGAGATCGAGCGCGCCGTGCGGGAGGAACTGAAGAAGCATTTCCGGCCCGAGTTCCTCAACCGCGTCGACGAGGTGATCATCTTCCGCCGCCTCAGCCGCGAAGACCTGCGCGGCATCGTCGAGCGGCAGATCGCCATCCTGCAACGGCGGCTGGCCGGCGCTTTGGCCGGCCTTGGGGGTGGCGGCCTTGTGGGTGGTGCGGGCGTCGCCCTTTGGGGTGGTACGGGCGTCCCGCCCGTTCTGGCGGGCGCTGCCCCGGGTGGCGCAGCCGGCGCGGGTGTCCCGCCGGCTGCCGCGGGCGCCTCGCCGGGTGGCGCGGGCGTCTCGCCCGCGTATCCCGCAACCGGTATCCGGCTCGAGCTGACCGACGCCGCCAAGGACTGGCTGGCCCGCGAGGGCTACGACCCGGTCTACGGCGCCCGCCCGCTCAAGCGGCTGATCCAGCAGATGATCGAGAACCCGCTGGCTAACCGCATCCTGTCCGGCGACTTCGCTCCCGGCGACACGGTCGAGGTCGACGTCTCCGGCGACGGGTTCGTGTTCGCCAAGCGAGCGCCTGGCACGGCGCCGGTGTACACGACGGCGTGATTGCGGCTCCGCGGTCCTCGGTGCTGCTGGCGCCGTCAGGGCCCTGGGTGCGTTCAAGCCAACGCGCGGTGCCCCACCCGCCATGGCGACGCGCTATCGTTCAGTGGCGCGTGCGCACCACGACCCGCCGGTGGCCGATCACCGTGCCGTGCTGCACGATCGGCGGCCGGACGATGTACGGGCGCTCCACGACCACGACCGGCGGCCGTGACAAGACGACGTGCCGCTCGACCACGATCGGGGCCGGCCGCTCGACCACGACCACCGGCGGCCGCTCGATGACGACGGGCCGTTCCTCGATGACCACTGGTTGCTCGACCACCGTATAGCGCGGCAGGTAGTGCACCTTCGGCGACTTGCTGGCCAGGGCGAGCAGGCGATCGGCGCGCGGGTCGAGCACCTTGCCGACTACGCGCAGTTCGCGCGTGCCGGCGATGGCGCCCGCGGGCAGCTCCAGCTTCACGCAGCCCGAGAACTCGATCTCGTCGTCATCGAGCTCGCTCGGCTGGTCCAGGCGGACGGCGGCCTCGAACGGCCGGCCGTCCGGGTCGGCCAGCACCTGGCCGCAATCGGTCAGGTGGGCGACGAAGACCATCTCCGGCGGCGGCGGGCCTTCGATCTCGACCTCGTAGCGGACGCTCAGCAGCCAGCCGTCGGGCTGCTCAAACAACTCGGGCCTGAGCGACTCGATGTCGACTTCAGTCTTGTGGCCCGCGACAGCGGGCAGGGCGGCGGCCGCCAGCGCCAGGGCCACGATTGCAACTCGCGTCTGCATACGCATTTGTGCAAATTTCTGCATGGCTTTTGCCTCCGGACCCGCGCCCGGGGCGGGTTCGGCCCCATCCCTCGGACACCCATACTGACGTTGGGTTGGCCGGGAGTATTCTTCCACGTCGGGCGGCTTGGTCCGGGCGTGGATGCCCTGGCAAGCGACCCCCATTGAATCAGCCTGCCTATCATTCCAAATGGAACACTTCTGCTCGCCAAGGAGGACGCTGCATGCACCGGCGCTCTGTCGCGATGATCGCAGCTCTGGCCGCCACGCCCACCGCACTCGCACAGAACCCGAACGTCGACCACTTCGTCGAGGAGCTCCCCGCGCCGCCGGGAATCTTCGTGGTCGACGTGGGCATCGACCTGCACAACGCCGACGCCTGGACCGCCAGCGCCATCATCGCCGAGGCGTTCAGCGGGGCGACGTTCCGCTACGCGCTCGACCCGAACACCGGTGAGCCGCTCCCGACGAACATTGAGCCGGACAACATCGAGCGCGATCGGAACGTCAGCTTCGTCAGCCAGCCCCGTCCCCAGACCGCCGATTCTCGCTTCCGGGCCAACGGGGCCGCGCAGCTCCCGGGGGGTTACCCTGGTGGCATCCCCAACGCGCTCGAGCCACAGTTCTTGCGCGTGGCGTTTTTCGACGAGGTCCCGCCGGGCGAAGAGAAGCGCGATGGCTACATCACGCGCGTGGCCGCCGATGTGCCGCCCGGCGTTGCACGGGCTGTACCTGTCCCCGGACCTGATCCCCGATCGCCCGACCGACATTCTCGTGATCTCCGCTACCTCAGGGAGCGCGACGGAGGGCTGGCCGACGCCGCTCGACCTGCTCGACTGGGCCGTGTTCGCCGCGCCGGAGCCGGCGACGCTCGTGCTGCTCATCGGCGGTGCGGTGCTGGCTTGCCTGGCCGACCGACCTCCACGTAGCGTCCGCCCCCTGCGGCGGACGTAGAGACTGGGGCGACCTTCGTGCGTCTACGACCGCCACGGGCGGTGGCCGCTAGCTTCTTCGACGAACTGCCAGCCGGACCCGTTGTGCCCGGGGCGGGCCCCTGACCCCGCCCTCGGCGGGCGGGGTTCTGACCAGCACTCGTCACCGCAGGCCCTCGCGGCGCAGTCGCTCTTCCTGCACTCGTCGCGGCTGCATTCTGTCTCGCTTTGGCCTGCCGCGGTGGCAACGGCGTCACGCCGTAGAGCGTGCCCTCGGCGGTCAGGCGCTGGCCGGGCTTGGCGAGCATCTCCTCGGCGGCGCGCGGCTCAGCGGCCAGCTCGCGGTGCTTCTCGAAGTGGCGGCAAATGGCGGCGACGGCCTGGTCCGGGTCATCGGTGATGGTAAAGCGTTTCAGGTCCTCGGGCGAGAGGGTCCCGAAGCGGCCCGACAGCGTTTCGCGCATCCAGCGCACCAGCGGAGCCCAGTAGCCCGTGCCGACCAGCACTACCTTCATCGGGCGGACCTTCTGCGTCTGGATCAGGTTCATGGCCTCAAAGAACTCGTCCAGTGTGCCGAAGCCGCCCGGCAGGCACACGAACGCCAGCGCGTACTTGACGAACATCACCTTGCGGACGAAGAAGTAGTGGAAGTTGAGCGAGATGTTCTGGTAGGCGTTCGGCTCCTGCTCCTGCGGCAGCGAGATGTTCAACCCGACGCTCTTGCCGCCCGCCGCCGCCGCACCCTTGTTGGCCGCCTCCATGATGCCCGGCCCGCCGCCGGTGACGACCGCAAAGTTGCGGCGGGCGAGTTTGTACGCGATGTCTAGGGCCTGTTGGTACTCCGGCCGGTCAGGCGAAGTGCGCGTGGAGCCGAAGATCGACACCGCCGGCCCGACGTGCGACATGACCTCGATCCCTTCGACGAACTCGGCCATGATGCGGAAGATCCGCCACGTCTCCTCCGCCGCCGTGCGATAGCCGAATTCAGCGTCGGGCATGCAGGGGGCTTCCGATTCAACGCCGTCCACGCTTCAGGCAAGGTGCCGGGTTGCCGGCCGGACGATCACGGGGCCGAGAGGCCTGCGAGGACCTCGACGCAACGGGCGCATTTGAGCGGCTTGAGGCGTTGCGCAGGAACCAGCTCTTCACGGCGCGCATCCCAGACCAGGTTGGCGGATTGCAACGCGGGCGCCCCAAGCAGCGGCTCGGAGTCATCCGGCACAAACGCCACTTCGTTGGCAACCGTGATGCCCTTCACCGTCAGCAGCGCGGCGCCCACGTCCAATTCCGCGATCGTGCCATCGGCAAGCTCGTAGCGATCCCGCCGGATCGCGCGCACCCCCAGCCGCCGCAGCACGTTCGCCGGAACCATCGAAACGCTCACTCCCGACGCGACCAGGAACACGGCTTTCCACGGTTTCTTGCGGTCTGCGATCGACCGCACGGCGACGGTCGTGTGCGTGATTCCCATTCGCTTGCCAGCCATTATAGTCGTCTCGGCGGTCGGGTTCCGACGGATTCCACCATCGCCAACAGCGTGGCGCGCCACCGCATATACTACCCGTCGCGCGAAGCGACTCAGATTGCGGCGGCCGCGATCCGGCCAAGGGGCGAGCGTGGCCATCCTGGCGCTGGTTTCGGACCTGGTCTTCGAGGCGAAGATCCGCGCCACGGCGCAACAGCTCAACGTCGGCGTCCGCACGGCGCGCACGCCCGAGGAGGCGCTGGCCGCCGTCGCGGACGCCGCGGCCTTGATCGTTGACTTGAACGTGGAGCGTGGCGACCCGGTGGAGCTGGTCCGGCAAGTGCGGGCGGCGCGGCCCGGAATGCCAATTGTGTGTTTTTTCCCCCACGTGCAGACCGGGCTGAAGCGGGCCGCTCAGGCGGCGGGCGCGGACGACGTGCTGCCGCGATCCATCTTCACTGAAAGCCTTTCTGCGATCCTCCGGCGGCTGTGAGTCGTCTTGGGGGCGCCTGCCCGAGCCAAGCCCCGGCGCAGCTCGCGCGGGGCGGCAGACGGGAGGGGGGTGTGGCAAATCCCACACCCGCTGCGCGGAATGCCCCAACTGGCCCCCGTCTGGAACCCTGGACGCGGCGGTCGGTGCCATTTCACGTCCTGGAACACCGCTTGCCAGGGAGTCTGCCGGTCACCCGGTTCCGTGGCTCGAACGAAAGGGAAGGCCATGTGTACGTCCACTGTCTCCCGTCATCCCCTGACGACAACCCTGGCTGCGATGGTGGTGGTCCTGATCGCGACGCCGGCTCTTGGCCGCCCGTCGATCCGGCGAAACTTCTTCGACGCCTATCCGCAGGCCGTCGGCACGCGCCTCGACCTGCGCCTCAACAACACGCAGCATTGCGGCGTGTGCCACTTCGACTTCAACGGCGGCGGGCCGCGCAACCCGTACGGACTGGCCGTTGGGGGCACGCCCAACCGGACGGCGGCAGAGATTCTGGCCCTGGGCAACCTGGACTCAGACCTCGATGGATACAGCAACGATACTGAAATCCTCGACCCCGGCGGCCTGTATACGAACACGCCCACGTTTCCCGGGCTGACGGCGGGCAACGTCGGGCAGGTCGTGAACACGCCGCTGGCGGAGATTCTGGACCATCTCACACCCAGCACCGGCGCCGACACGACGCCGCCGGTCGTCACGGTGCTGTTTCCGAACGGCGGGCAGAGCCTGGGCAGCAGCAGCCAGCAGACGATCACCTGGACTGCGACGGACAACAGCGGCACGGTCGCGGCCGTCAGCGTGTACGTCACGTTCGACGGCGGCGTGACCTGGGATCCGCTGGCGCTGTCGATGCCGAACACGGGGTCGCTGACCTGGTTCGTTCAGAACCGGCCGACGACCCTGGCGCGCGCCCGCGTCGAGGCCATCGACGGCGCCAGCCCGCCAAACGTCGGCAGCGATCAGAGCGACGCACCGTTCACGATCTACTCGACGGCCAGCGGCCGGGTACCCACGACCCTGCGCGACTTCGACATGCCCGGCACGCAGCCGTTGGGGGCCGAAACGCTGAATCCGCCGACGAACTGCGCCATGTGCCATGGGGGTTACGATCAGCCGGAAGTGGAACCGTACTACAACTGGCAGGGCAGCCTGATGGCGCATGCTTCGATCGACCCGCTGTTCCTGGCCGCGATGGATGTCGCCAACCAGGACGCGCCCGAGTCCGGCGACCTGTGCCTGCGCTGGTATCCCGAGGGGCGGCGAATGTGGCTCAACGTGCGCTTCTATGGTCGCGACGGGGCGCTGCTGAGCGAATCCGGCGCGTACGATGCAGGTACCGCCGAGCTGATCCACGATCCCGAGATCAAGGTTTACGAGGCGGTGCCGGTGGTGGGCGAGAACATCGCCGGCGTGGTCGGCCTGCCGCCCGACACCGAGTTCCACTTCGCCCTCAACAACAAGATGCTCAAGGACAACCGCATCCCGCCGTTGGGCTTCACGAACGCGGCGTATGCGGCGTTTGGTGGCTCTCCGGTGGGGGCGGTCTACGCGGACGGCCAGAACTACGACGTGAGCGACTACAGCATCCCGCCCGGGGCGGCGCGGGCGGAGGTGACGCTCTACTACCAGTCGATCAGCCGCGAGTTCGCCGAGTTCCTGCGCGACAACAGCACGCCCGGCGGGCCGGGTGAGGCGTTCTACAACCTGTGGGCCGCCAACGGCAGGTGCCCGCCGGAGCCGATGGTCGCCGACACGCTGCTTCTGCGAGCGCCGGTGGAGTGGACCCCGCAGCGGCTCGGGGCGGCAGGGGCGACCGGCGCACAGCCGGTGACGCCGTAGCGGCCGCGAGCGAGCCCGAGGAGTTGTGTTGCCCCCGCCCGCTGCGGCAGCGCGGCGGCATCGCCCGCCGGTGTTGCGTCAGTGGCGTTTCAGCACGTCGATCACGTCAAGGGAAACCCCGATCGAGCCGACACGTTTCTGCGGGAGCGCGTCTGTGGCGGGCGCGGCATTACCGGACCGCGGCCGGGCGCGGCCCGCCGCGTGGAAACGTGCGCTGACGGGCATCCGCTTCCCGGGACCAGAAACAGGGGACCGTCGATGAACCAGGACCCGATCCTCAATCCACAGAGTCCCGCGCGGCGGCCGCGGCGGCGCAAACGCCTGCTGGTCAACCCGGACTTTCAGTGGAAGTTCGCCGGCTGGATCATGCTGGACGTGTTCGTGCTCTGCGCCGCGATGGGCGTGGTGCTGTACGGCGTGCTGGCGCAGCACGTGCGCACCCAGGTCATCAACCCCAAAGCGCACGGCTTCGCGGAGTCCGTGGCGTTCATCCTGGGCTTCGCCGCGTTCTTCGCGGCGGCGGCGGCGGCCGGCTTCGGGCTGTGGAGCATCCTGGTGACGCACCGCTTGTGCGGGCCGATTCACGTGGTCGGCCAGCACCTGCAGGAGCTGATCCGCGGCAGCATCCCCAAGTGCCGCACGCTGCGCAGGAAGGACGAGTTCCGCGCCTTCTACGAACTCTTCGGGCGCGCCATGGACACGCTGCGCACGCGCAAGGCCGCCGAGCTGGACACGCTCAACGGCATCATGGAGGTCATCCAGGCCGCCGGCGACAGCGAGGCTGCCCGCCGCCGCGCCCTGGAATCCGTCGTCGACGCGGTCCGCGTGCTGCGCGACGCGGCGGCGACGGCGGTGTACGGCGAGAAGGTCAGCCCGCCGTCGTCCGACGACGAGGACGGATTCATCGTTGACGAGGTGGATGAGCTCGAAGAGCCGCAGTCCGAGGCGAGCGATGCCAAGCGGCCGGCGCTGGCTGCGAGCGAATCCTGAAAGCCCTGGTTCTTCACGGTCTCGGTTTCGACTGAGCGGCACGGTCAAGCGAAGCTTGGCCGTGGTCGCCTCCCGGGCACGTCCTGGCTGCGCCAGACCGTGCCGCCCGATAAGCGGAGCGACGCGCCGGTCCTGGCTCGTCAGCGCATCACCTCCGCGTCTGGGGTAAGCCGGGTGGCCGAGCCTCCCGGCGAGCCGGGCTCGGCAGAAGCCTCGCCCACCGCCTACCGCAAGCTCGCAGCCTACTTGGCGACGATGACGCGCACGCTGGCGGCGCGGCTGTTGCCGGACGTGTCGTAGACGCGGACGGCGACGGCGTGCGGGCCGGCCAGGACGCTCGGCGCGGTTGTATCCCAGTTGTAAGCGATCCGCGCCTCGCTGCGGTTGACCGCGAAGCTGTCCGCAACCGCGCCGTCGATCACCACCTCGGCCCGCTCGATCGCCGCATCATCCGCCGCGTCGGCCAGCACCGTTACGACGCCGGACACGGTCTGGTCGTCGCGCGGGCTGACCATGGCGACGGTGGGCGCCTGCTTGTCGCCCTCGGCCACCTTGAACTCCAGTGCCAGATGGACATCGGCCGTGTTGCCGAACACGTCGGCCGCGACGGCTGAGAGCGTGTGGGCGCCGAGCGCATAGAGCGTGGTGTCGAGCACGAACGCGTACGGCGGGACGGTGTCGACCGCGACCGGCTCGTTGTCCAACCACAGCGTCACGTCGGCCACGTCGCCGTCGTCTGCCACCTGCACCTCGATCAGGAACGCGCCGGAGACGGTCGCGCCGTCCTCCGGCTGCGCGAGGAACAGCTCGGGGGGCGTCGTATCCGGCGTCTCGACGATCGCCCGCGCGAGCTCGACCGCCGCCCGGGCGTTGACGCGCCCCGCGCCGTACTCGCCGTCGTCGCCGGGCGGCCCGAGGTCATCGGCGGTTGCGAGCAGGATGCCCTGCACCGTGGTCGCGCGCAGGCTCGGATTCACCGACCAGACCAGAGCCGCGACGCCCGAGACGATCGGCGCCGCGAACGACGTGCCGGTGCTGGCCGCGTACGTGTTTCCCAACTGCGTGGTATAGATGGCCGCCCCGGGCGCCACCAGACTGATGAAGCTCCCGTACGACGACGTACCCCAGCGCGCCCCGCTCTTCCCGACGCCGCCGACGAACAGCGCGGCCTCGCTGCCGCCGCCCAGGACCTGCTGCCCGTCGTTGCCGGCGGCGAAGACGAGCAGCGCGCCGTGCGCCCGCGCCCATTCGGCCTGCCGCAGCACGACCGCGTCGTGATGCAGCGGCGCGATCGAGACGTTGACGACCTTCGCCCCGGCCTGCACCGCGAGCGAGATGCCGGCCGCGATCTGCCAGCTCGTCGCCTCGCCCTTCTCGTTCGCGACGCGGATCGGCAGGATCGGGTTGGCCCATGCCACCGACGCCACGCCAAGCTGGTTGTTCGGCAGCGCCGCGGCGACGCCGGCAACGGCCGTCCCGTGCCCGTGTACGTCGCTCCACCCGTCCCCGTCGACCGTGTTTCCGCCGCTGCGCAGCTTGGACGCCAGGTCCGCGTGCTGCGGGTCGACGCCGGTGTCCAGAACCGCGATCAGCATCGACGGGCTGCCGGTGGTGATCTCCCAGGCCGCCGGGCACTCGATGGCGGTCAGATGCCACTGGCGACTGTATTCGGGATCGTCTGGGGGGATTTCGACTTCCAGCACCTGGTTGTCGAACACGCCCTCGATCAGCGGCGAGGCTTCCAGTGTTTCGGCCGTCTCGTCGTGGTTCTCGGGCGCAACCTGCAGCAGCGTGAGCGCCAGCTCCTGCAAGCGATCCTGCACGGTTGCGCCGGTCTCGTCGAATAGCGCCTGCACCGCCTGCGGGTCGGCGCCGGGCGTCACCGCCACGATCAGTTCGTTGAGGACGACGGTCTGGCCAACCGGTTCGTCCGTCGTCTCGTCGCCCGTCGTCAGGATCTCCGGCAACGGTGGGACGCAGCCGGCCAGCGCGGCTGCCAGCATGAGCGTGACTGCCCAGCCGCAGCCGAGTGTGAAGCGTAATGCGGACGGCGCGCGCAGAGTTCTTCCCCCCAATCTTGAGGATACGAAACGAGCTGCGCGGCGAACGGGCCTCCGCGGGTCGGGCTGTCAGCGGGTGGGTTTATCGGCGACTCGCGCGCATCCGCGGCTCCTGATTCCGGCGGCCCGGAGGCCGCAGGTCGGTAGCCAGGGCGCAGCTCCCGGGGCGCTTTGGCGACACCGATTCCTGCTTTCGCCGGCGCGCCGAGCCGCTTGGCGACGGGAGGCTGCGACGCTATAGTTCTGCGCTTTATACGATTCGGTGGAGACTGCGAATGTCGGTGGATCGTTCTCTGCGTTTGAAAAGCACGCTCGAGCGGCACCGCAATGTGCTGGGCCGAGCCGAACGCATCGCGCTGCTGGAAGACAAGGGCGTCTGGGACGAGTCCAAGTCCGTCCTGGGCCTGCCCAAGGTCGCCCACCGCAAGGCCAAGGCGGCCGCCAGGAAAAAGGAGAAGGCCGAAGCCGCCCTTGCGGCCAGTGCGGAAGCCCCGGCGGCCGAGGGTGCGGCGGCGGCCGAGACGCCCGGCGCCAAGGCGCCGGCCGCGAAGGGGGCGGCGGTGTCTGCGGCGAAGGCGGGTGCGGCGCCCGCGGCGGGCGCGAAGGCCGCGGCCAAGCCCTCAGCGGGTGGGAAGGCAGTCGGAAAGCCCGCGGGCGCCAAGGGGGCGAAATAGCGCGTCAGGGAGGCGGCCCGTGCTCGCAGGGCCAGACCGGCGTCCGGCGTTGAAGGTGTGACGGCGGTGCCCGGCGGCCGAGGCACCCGCGGACGGTCGGCCTTTCTGAACCGATCCGCGTGTGCGTCGTACGCGTATTGAGATGCCCCGGCTTGCGGCGGCTGTCGACCCACTGTACCGGTTTGGTCTTTATCCTTTATCATCGCGGCCGGCAAGCTCGAACCGTGGCGCCCGCCAAGGCTTACGTTTCGTCGGTCTGCGGTGAGACATGACCCAGGATCGTCTCTCGCTCCAGATTGAGACCGGCCGCGCCACCCACAAGCTGATCGCCACGCTGATCGGCGGCGTGCTGGTGCTGAGCTCGTTCTTCGCCCAGTGGGTCTTCGCCGACAGCACGGCCCGCGTCGGCGACGAGCGCGTGCACTTTTACCGCGATCTGCTGGCGGTGGTCGGGGCGCTATTGCTGGCCGTCCCGCTTTGGTGGCACGCCCTCCGCTGCCTGCTGCGCGGCGAGATGCACATGGACGAGCTGGTGGCCCTCGCCATCCTGGCCGCGTTCGCCGCCGGGCAGTACCAGACGGCCGGCGTCGTTGCTTTCTTCCTGCTGCTGGCCAACCTGATCGAGTCGCGGACGGCGTTGGGGGCGCGGGCGGCGATCGCCGGCCTGATGCGCCTGACGCCGACCAAGGCCCGGCGGCTGCGGCCCGACGGCACGGAGGAGCCGGTCGAAGCCCTCCACTTGCGGCCGGGTGACCTGGTCATCGTGCGCCCCGGCGACAACATCCCCGCCGACGGAGTGATCGTCAAAGGCGGCTCCACCATCAACGAGGCCACCATCACGGGCGAGTCGCTGCCGGTCGAGAAGGGCGAGGGGGCGGAGGTGTTCGGCGGGACGAACAACGTGACCGGGGCGCTGCACGTCCGCGTGACGAAAGCCGGCGCGGATACCACGCTCGGCCGCGTGCAGGAGCTGATCCTGGACGCGGAGCGGACCAAGATCCCGCTCATGCGGCTGATCGACCAGTACTCGGCCTGGTACACGCCGGTGACGCTGATGCTGGCCGGCGTGGTGTGGTTCTTCACGCGGGACATGTCGATCGCGATCTCGATCCTGGTGCTGGCCTGTCCGTGTGCGCTGATCCTGGCGACGCCGACGGCGATCGTGGCGGCGCTCTCGGCGGCGGCGCGGCTGGGGATCTACATCAAGGAAGCCAGCAACATCGAATGGGCCCGCAAGCTGACGGCGTGCGTGTTCGACAAGACGGGCACGCTGACGACCGGCGAGCTGGCGGTGACGCGGCTGATGCCCGCGCCCGGGGTCGACCCGGCCGAGCTGCTGGGGGCAGCCGCGTCGGTCGAGCGGCTCAGCCGGCACCCGGTGGCGCGGGCGATCGTGGCGGTAGCGAGCAAGGCGCGCGTGCCCGTGGACGAGGCCTCGGGCTTCGAGGAGGTGGCTGGCAAGGGCGTGCGCGCGCAGCTTGACGGCCTGCCGATCCTGATCGGCCGGCGCGAATGGGTGCGCGAGCAGGGCGCCGACCTGAGCCAACTGGCGGACGAGAAGTATCAGGAGCCCGAGGGTCTGAGCACGCTGTACGTGGTCCGCGGCGGGCGCTGCCTGGGCTGGATCGGGCTGGAGGACCGCACGCGGCCGGAGGCGCATCACGCGCTGGATGAACTGCGGGCGCTGGCCATCCGCGACCTGATCATGGTCACGGGCGACAAGTGGTCGGTGGCGCGGCGCGTGGCGCGGGAAATGGGTTGCTCCGACGTTCAGGCCGAGGTGCTGCCGCAGGACAAGCTCGCTCTGGTGGACGCGCTCAAACGCCGCGGGCACACGGTCGCCGTCGTCGGCGACGGCGTGAATGACGCGCCCGCGTTGGCCGCCGGCAACCTGGGCATCGCCATGGGTGCGGCCGGCAGCGACGTGGCCCTCAACAGCGCCAGCGTGGCGCTGATGAGCAGCGATCTGCAACGGCTGCCGTTCCTGGTGCGCCTGTCGCGCGCCACCACGCGCGTGATCTGGCAGAACCTGATCTTCGGCGTGAGCTTCATCCTGGTGGGCGAGATTCTGATCATCTTCAAGCTGGTGGGTCCGATGCTGGCGGCGATGATGCACTTCATCTCATCGGTGATCGTGGTCTTCAACAGCGCCCGCATGGTGCGGTTCGGGGAGCAGTTCGAAGCCTACCGGCCGCCGCCGGCGCGCGAGGCCCGCCCCGCGCTGGAGGCCGGCCGCGTGGCGCTGCAGCCGGTGGCGTGAGCGCGGCATGTGGATCGTCCGGCGCCACACGAGAGATTCAGGGCGCAAGGCGCAGATGCAGTCGTTTGAGGCATCCGGGGGGCGCAGCCGCGGGCGGCTGCGGTTGCATTCAGCCGACTTCGCGGGTCTGGAACAGGGCCACGCCGAAGCTCAGCACGGCCAGGATGTACAGAACGGCGTGGGCGGCGACGTTACGGATATGCTTCAGCGGGATTTCCAGTTCCTGGGTAAGCGCGTCGCCGACCCAGAAGAACTGCATCTTGGGTGCGACGGCGTAGGCGATGCGATACAGCAGGCTGTCGTCGACATGCCGCCCGAAGTAGTAATCCGACAACAGGCCCAGCAGGAAGACCGCCGCGCACAGCGTCAGCGTCATCACCTGACCGAAGCGCGTGCTGAGCGCGACCGCGAAGGCCGTCAGCACCAGCACGGCGAAGAGGATCAGAATCAGCGCGTAGAGCACCTGAATCACGCGGCGCGGGTCCTCGTAGGGGCCGAACTCGGCCGCCAGCGGGTTCTGCGGCTGCCAGCGCCGGCTGAAGAACAGCGCCGCGACCAGTGCCAGCGTGGCCAGCGGCACCATCCAGGCCGTGAACGTGGCCGTGAAGTGCCAGCCGTAGACGTAGTTGCCGAAGGTGGCCGCCAGCAGGCTGATCGCGAGCGCCAGCAGCCCGAAGCTGAGGATGGGCTGATCGAACTTGTGAGCGCTGGTCTCCATCACGCCGTGCCGCAGCGTCATCAGGAACACGGTCGAAAGCAGGCAGTACGCGACGGCCACGGCCCCGGCCACGCCCAGGTACTTGCCCAGCAGGAAGACCGGCCGCGGGACGGGCTTGGAGATCACCGTCAGCACGGTGAAGGACTCGATCTCGCGCGTGATCACGCCCGTCGCGCTGAACCCGCTCACCAGCAGCCCGAACAGCAGCAGCGTCGAGAACGCGACATCCTGCAGAATCTTGTTGTCGCCGTGCGACTCCAGCGAGAACGCCGCCAGCGACGGGTTCAGCATCAGCAGCCCGATGGCCGCCGCCAGCAGCACGAAGTAGATCGGCTGACGGATGGTCTCCACGAAGGCTGTCTTCGTGATGGCCAGCAGCTTGGTGAGCATCGCCAATACATTATGCCGGCCGCCCTGTCGGGGTACAGCACCGTCGGCGCCCCGCGGCCGACGGCCGGAATCAGGGACCCGGGATTGGGGACGAGATGCCCGACCGGTGACAAGTGGCAGGTGACAGTCACATGCATGCGGCCTGGAGGCTCTGTCACTTGTCACCTGCCGCCTGCCACTCCCCCGATCCCCGGTGCCGGATGCCTGGAGGCTTGACCTGTGGGTGAAACGCCCCATGCCCGCAGCCGCCGCGCCAGCCTGGCCGGTCTGCTGCTGCAAATCCTGATCGCCGCTGGCGCCTTCGCGCTCGCCCGTTACGTGGGCTCGCCCGCGCTGCACGCGCTGGGCTGGTACGCGCTGGCCGGTGTGCCCATCTGGTTCGCCGCCCTGCTCGTCTTCCGCCAGCGCGAGCTGGCCGCCTTGGAGGCCATGGACCTCGAGGAGCTCCGCCGCGCGCGCGCGACCACCGGCGGCGGCGAGGCGATGTTCGGCGGGGAGGGCGGGGGCGGGCTGGGCTTTCTGGTGGCCCGCGCGCGGCTGGAATGGATGCAGCGCTGGCTCATCCCGGCCTTCGGATTGATCTCGGCGGCCGCTCTGGCGGGCCTGGGGGCCTGGCAGTGGGTGGTGATCGGCGGCTACGGCTACGCCGCGGACAAGCGACCCTGGCCCACCCTGCAACACGTCGACATCGGGCTGGTCATCACGGCGCTGCTGATGCTGTTCGCGTTCTTCTACGCCCGCTACGCGGCCGGGCTGGGCAAGGTTCGCGAGTGGCAGCTT